>JACCDH010129173.1_pt1 | contig 15904 bp, 17 predicted proteins | sample 7442481 | NCBI WGS metagenome assembly JACCDH01 (sample SAMN15323433, study PRJNA562643) | freshwater metagenome | isolation source: river surface water | place: USA:Blue River Watershed | collected 2017-08-15
GCGACACCGTGGTGCTCGACGGCACCTTGGTCTGGCGCAGCAATGCCGACACCGTCAGCGACGGCACCACTTACCGTGGCGGTAACGACACGCTGCAAGGTGGCGCAGGTAACGACTACATCAAAGGTGAAACCGGTAACGACCTTATCTACGGCACGAGTGCACCAAACGGAACAGAAGTTGACCTCGGTACCGACACCGAAACCGACAGCCTCTTCGGCGGTCAGGGCAACGACACTGTATATGCCCAAAACGGTAACGACCTCGTCTATGGCGGCAGCGGCACCGACCTCGTCTATGGCGGCAACGGCGCCGACCAAATCCATGGCGGCCTGAAGCCCGCCGATGGCGGCGATGTTGGGATAGAGGGTAACGATACGCTCTATGGCGATAACGGCAACGACACCATCTGGGGCGATGACGGCGACGATCTCATCTACGGTGGCAACGACAACGACTGCTTCTACGGCGGCAACGGTAACGACACCTCCTACGGCGGCATCGGCAACGACGCTGACCACGCCGGCGCAGGCAACGATATCGGCTACGGCGAAGACGGTAACGACTGGTACTACGGAGGTACCGGCAACGATACCTACTTCGGTGGTAACGGTAACGACACCATCCGCGGTGGCGATAATAACGACCAGCTCACCGGCGGTGCAGGCAACGATATGTTCGTCTTCACCAACGCAAGCGGAGCCACCACACTGGGCGCCCTCAACTACGGCAACGACGTCGTGATGGACTTCCAGCTAGGTCTCGACAAAATCGTGTTCGAAGGCTTCAACGGCATGCTCTCGACATGGAGCCAAATCGCTTCCCACATCACCAACGATGCTTCTGGCAACGCGGTGATTACCTTCGGAAGCTCCTCGATTACACTGGTCGGCATCAGCGCCAGCCAGCTGTCGATCGCAAACTTCGGTATCGCGCCATAATCGTCGCGACACGAAGCAACAGTATAACAGCCCCCGTAAGGAAACTTACGGGGGTTTTGTTTTGGCCGCTTGCTTTCGTTTCGCCGCCTGCTATTGGCTGATGCAACGCGAACAAAGAGGCCCGCATGCTCATCACCCAAAAACTCATCATCGGTAAAGAAGAATGGTGCGAGCTTCCTGCCCTGCACTTGCCCGCAGTCAAAGCCCGTATTGACTCCGGCGCGCGCACCAGCGCACTGCATGCCGAGAACATCCAAATCTACAAATCCCGCGGCGACAAATGGGTGAAGTTCGACATCAACCCCATCCAGAAAGACCGCAACATCACCGTCCATTGCCGCGCACCGCTGGTGGATGAGCGCGACGTTAAATCCTCCTCCGGCCACACCGAGCGCCGCCCCGTCATCGAAACCGCCATCCGCATCGGCAACATCACGCAAACCATCCAGCTCAGCCTCACTAACCGCGACGCCTTGGGCTACCGCATGCTGCTGGGCCGCGAAGCCATGCAAGGCCGCATGCTGATCGACCCCGAAAAATCCTTCACCCAAGGCATGCATTCCGAGATCGAGGCGCGCGCCCTCTACCGCGACTCCACCACCAGCGGCGAAGGTGGCCTCAAAATCGCCGTCCTCGCTTCCGACCGAGAACTCTATTCCAACAAACGCCTGATGGATGCAGGCCGCGAGCGTGGCCACACCATGCGCTTCATCAACATCCAGCATTGCTACATGAACATCTCCGCTGAAGAGCCCGAAATCCGCTATCGCGGCGGCGAAATCTTGGGCGACTTCGATGCCATCATTCCGCGCATCCGCCCTTCCGTCACCTATTACGGCTGCGCCGTACTGCGCCAATTCGAAATCGCAGGCGCCTTCTGCCTCAACAGCGCCATGGGCATCACCCGCTCGCGCGACAAACTGCGCACCCTGCAAATGCTGGCGCAAAAATCCATTCCCATGCCCAACACCTCCTTCGCCCACTCCCCACAGGAAACGGCCGAGCTAATTAAAATGGTCGGCGGCGCCCCCGTCGTCGTAAAACTTCTCGAGGGCACGCAGGGCGTCGGCGTCGTACTGGGCGAAACCACCAATGCGGCGGAATCCATCATCAATGCCTTCAAATCCCTCAAAGCCAACATTCTCGTGCAGGAATTCGTGCGCGAGGCCGAAGGGCGCGACATCCGCTGCTTCGTGATTGATGACAAGGTAGTCGCCACCATGCAGCGCATGGCTCCCGCGGGCGATTTCCGCGCCAACCTCCACCGTGGCGGCTCCGCCGCCGAGGTGAAAATCACGGCGGAAGAGCGTAAAATCGCCATCCAATCCTCAAAAATCCTTGGCCTCAAAGTGTCAGGGGTGGATATCATCCGCTCCGCCTCCGGCCCCAAAGTGCTGGAAATCAACTCCTCTCCAGGGCTCGAAGGCATCGAATCCACCACCGGCCAAGACATCGCCGGCCAGATGATCCAATCCATCGAACGCGCCGTCGCTAAAAAGAACGCGAAAGCAGAGTAGTTATCCAGCCAATACACGGAGAATTATTTCCCTCTTGCGCTGGCCAGCCCGAGCGCTATGGTTCCCGTCCGAATAAACGGAAAAAACAAACATTTCACGGAGCCTTTATGCGTAAGTTTCTTCTCGTGACCGCCAGCCTCGCCAGCCTCAGCATGGCACCCACCGCCTTCGCGGCAACCTCTTCCGAAGACGCCGCCTACAACAAAGGCGACAAGCCAATTTACAGCTCGTTCGGCAACTGCGTACGCACCAAATGGGTCGGCGGCGAAGACGCCTGCGCCCCAGCCGCAGAACCAAAGCGCACGCCGCCAGCCATCGTGAAGCAAGAACCAGCGCCGCGCATTGCCGATATCAGCAAAGAGCAGCTCACGATTTATTTCGACTTCAACAGCGCAAAATTGACGGCTGAATCGGTTGGCAAGCTGAATGCCATCGTGAACGTCATCAATAAATCCAGCGAAGTAGAAGGCATCAAAATCCACGGCTTCACCGACCAGTTGGGCAGCGACAGCTACAACAGCAGCTTGGCCGAGAAGCGCGCCGCTGCAGTTAGAAGCTTCATCACCAGCAACTCGCGCCTCAAAACCGTGGAAGGCGACATCCGTGGCCTCGGTAAATCAGCGGCAGAAAGCGACTGCGAAAAACTCACGAAACGTGCAGCAAAAATCGCCTGCATGAAAAATGAGCGCCGCGTAGAGCTCGAGTTCGACGCAACCGAATAAGCGCCAAACACACCAAAAACGAAAAAGGGCAGCAACCGCTGCCCTTTTTTATGTCTGACTCCCCAAAAGTTAGCCCGCCGCCACCGCAGCATGCTGCTCCTTCTGCGCGAGGTGAGCCTCATGCCGCTCCGGCATCGCCCGCTCCACCACATCCGCCTGCTCCACCGTCGTGGCGGGTAGCTCAAGCTCTTCTTTACGAATCTCAGTGCCGGCCTTTGCCTTTTCAAGCTTATTCTTTGCTGAAGCTGCTTTCACCTTAGAGCTTGCCTCTTTACGGATTCCCGCATGGTCAACGACCTTTCCATCAGGCCCTTTTTCTGCTCCACCAATAGATGCCGCAACAAAGTTTTTAGTCTGGAAAACAGCCTGGCTCGCAAGATACCATTCTGCCCCCTGCTCTGTTTTATTAAAGCGCGCAGCAATACTGTTCGGTAGGGTCATGAGTCGCATCATCTGCGTTAGACCAAAATTACGCCAACCCGAATCATTATCGATAGCAAGCATAAGCTGTGCACCGCCAAGCGTGGTGATCAGACCACCAGCAATCTGCCAATTATTACGCATGTACTTCTGGGTATTTTTCATACCCGCTTTAATCATTTCATCAGTAAACTTGCCCTCAACCTGCCTGAATCCAGAAACCACAGACAGTCCACCCGCAGCCATCATTCCCAAACCGGAGAATTGGCGCTTATGCTGAAACCATTCCAATGGATTAAGCGCCTGATAGAGCCGCTTCCCAACATAAGAAGCAGTATGCTCCTTAGCCATCTTCGTCATCGCTTCTGTTTCTTCGGGCTTATCTTTCTTGTCCGGCAGAAGCGTAGCGATTGTCATCGCACAAATACCTGCAAAGCCGGATCGTGCTGACCATTTATTATACATCGGCGCCGTATGAGTAAGGTCGCGCGCTGTAGCTTTTTCTAAATCTTTTAATGAAGCAAATGATTCACGAATATTTGTAGGAAGTTCTTTGTAAAAAGATGCCTTAAGTGGATTGCCTTTAAATTCAATCTTAGATTTCTTAAAAACCCCACCGTAAATGTTCTTCAATGGATCGGTGATATAGTGAAGAGGCTTGCCTCTATTTTCTTTGTCCACAAGATTAAGTCCACTGGACTTAAACATCAGCACTTCCGCAACAAGCTGCATAGAGCCAATCAGGTTGGTGGAGTGATTCACAATTACTCTAGGCGTCTTCTCAATCGCCTGCTTTCGCCAGCGTGCACCAAAATCTCGGAAAGACCTAACCCCGTTAGCAATCGGTTCAGGCATCGCCAGGCCAAAGAAAACAACAGGCTCTTTTTTCTTCTTCGTGACAGTGGACGAAGGAACGCCTGCCTCTTTCGTGCCCGCTTCGGCAGCAGCATCCACAACAGACTGCTCGGAAACGGCTTCTTTGGCCGCCGAAACTTCGGGCGCCTCGGGGTGTTCTTCCAAATTCGTCATGTCCGTTTGACTATTCATACCCTGCTACCATGACACACTACTGTTACAGCCTTATGACAACGCATGAAAAATCTCTCATTTTTTGTCATTTTTTTCGTCTTAGGGTCAATCTACCCCATCAAAACGCCGCCGTGTGTGACGGTTTGATGAAGATTTGCCCAAACATTGAGAATTATTAATCTATTTCCCCTCGCTACGGCGTTGTGCTGAGCCCGCATTCATGCTTTAAAAACCCTATGAAAAACGCCCAAAAATCCATCCAGCCCCTGCATATCCTCGTGGTCGAGGACGACACAAGCGTCAGCGAGCATATTGCCAAAAGCCTGCGCGACCAGAAACACGTGGTCGATGTTGCCTTCACCGGAAAACAAGGGCTCACCCTTGCATCCAGCCAATCCTACGATGTCTTGCTGATCGACCGCATGCTGCCGGAAATGGACGGGTTAACCATGCTAAAAACCCTGCGCGCGGCCAAAAACCAAACTCCCGCGCTCATCCTAAGCGCACTGGGCGAGGTGGATGACCGCGTCGCCGGCCTAAAATCCGGCGGCGACGACTACCTCGTTAAGCCCTTCGCCTTTATAGAACTTTCTGCCCGCATCGAGGCGCTGGCACGCCGCAATCAACCCGCCACCCACAGCGACGTTATCCTGATGGCAGGCGATGTCGTGGTCGATCTCTTGGCACGAAAAGTCACCCGCGGCGGCGAACCAATTCTGCTACAAGCCCGCGAATTCAAGCTGCTTGAATTCCTGCTGCGCCACAAAAACCAAATCGTCACCCGCACCATGCTACTCGAGCATGTCTGGGAATACCATTTCGACCCACAAACCAACGTGATTGATGTTCACATCTCGCGGTTGCGGCAAAAGATCGATCACGACCCCGCCAACTCGATGATTAAAACCATCCGTGGCGCAGGCTACACGATTGAAGACGCCCCCAAACCTCAATAAGGGCGCGCCATGAACCGCATTCGCCTGCTTCAGTCTTCCTCCACCAAGCTCGCCATTTTCTTCTCGGCGCTGCTGTTAGGTTCGGTGATGCTGCTGTTCTGCGAAATCTACAGCATGAGCCACTACCACACGCTCCAGCCCCTCGTGGCCTATGGCATTTTAGGCATGATTCTTTTTATCTGCGGCGGCTTATTCTTCATCAGTTTTTATGTCACCAAACGCATCAACACCATGGTGGACACCGCCGACAGCATCATCGCCACACGCGACCTCACCCGCCGCATCCCTATCGACAATCCGTGGGACGACCTCAGCAAACTTGCGCAAGTATTTAACAGCATGCTGACACAGATCGAGCATTCCGTGGCCAGCATCCGCCAAGTGTCCGACAACATTGCGCACGACCTGCGCACCCCCCTCACCCGCCTGCGCACCCACATCGAAACCATGCGCATGGAGGCAAGCAGCACCGCTTCCATCTCCGATCAGCAAATCAATGAATTCAGCACCCTCATCCACGAGTGCGACGCCCTCATGACCACATTCAACGCCCTGCTGCGCATCGCCAACATCGAATCAGGCAGGCGAACCTCCACCTTCGAGCGCATCAACCTATCCCCCGTCATCGCCGACGTGGTAGACCTCTACGAACCCACCGCCAGCGAAAAGAATATCAATCTTTCCTTCCGCGCAGCCCCCGCTTTTGTGAATGCCGACAAAGATCTACTTTTCCAAGCTTTCGCCAATCTCCTAGACAATGCCATTAAACACACGCCCGAAAATGGAACTGTCGTTCTAACCCTCGAGCCAACCGATAAAGGTGCCAAAATTGTTTTAACCGATACCGGAATCGGCATCGACGACGCCCACAAACCGCATGTGTTCAACCGCTTCTACCGTGTGGATTCCAGCCGCTGCACACAAGGCGCAGGCTTGGGGTTAAGCCTTGTACAGGCAATCATCAAGCTCCATCAAGGCAGCATCAGCCTCTCCGACCATAAGCCCAGCGGACTCATTATCACCATCACGCTGTAACTATGCCGCAGGTGCGGTCTGCTTCATGGAATCGCGTTGGCTGAACCTATCCAGAAACGCCACCAACGCGGGATATGCGCCACGCCACGCCAATGTCGGGTGGCGGAAATCAAGATACGCCAACGCGCACGCAACATTAATATGCGCCAGCGTAAGGGCTTCTTGTTGCAACAACGGGTTCTCCGCAATCACCGCCAAGCTGCGCATAATGGCTTGCTTACGGCGTTCAATCCAATCCGGCCATTGCTCGTGGCTCGCGCGGCGATTCTGGATAATCCACTCCACCGCCAAATCCATCACACCATCCGCCAACGCGGCAAGTGCAAGCACATCAATGCGCGCCGCCTGTGTTTGCGGAATCAACCGTGGTGTATCGTTCAGCCCGTCCAGATATTCCAAAATTACCGTGCTATCGCACAGCGAAAGCCCCTCGCGCGTTACCAGCGCCGGCACTTTGCCCAGCGGGTTCACCGCCAATAATTCCGGTGGGTTCTCAAGCGAGTTAACGGAAATTTCTGCGCAGTCCTGAATGGATTTCTCGCGCAGCACCACGCGGCATTTGCGCGCATACGGAGAATTCACCGAGCAAAATAATTTCATCGCGGTGCCCCATCGCGCTTATTACGATAAATGTTGCGCGCGATATAAACCACGAACAACACCGCAATAAAAATAAAGATTCCCAGCTTCACCTTCGGAATATACTCCATCGCCAGCGCTTGATTCTGGCCGATATAATAGCCAAGCGCGATCAGCACACTCATCCAAAGCGCGCCCCCGAGCGAAGTATAAATAAAGAACTTCCTAAGGTCCATTTGGGCAAGGCCCGCCGGAAACGAAATAAAGTGGCGCAAGCCGGGAACCAAGCGCCCCGTAAACGTGGAGATGGCGCCATGCTTGTCAAAAAAGCGCTCAATCTTTGCCAGCTTCGCAGGGGTCATGAAAAAATATTTGCCATAGCGCAGGAACAAGCCGCGGCCAAACCGCTTCGCAATCCAGTAGTTAAAATACGCGCCCCCCACCGTGCCAAGCACACTGGCGATAAACACCCCAATCAGGCTCATCTTACCCTGATGAATCAGGTATCCCGCAGGAATCATCGTAATCTCAGAAGGAATCGGCGCAAAGGTCGACTCCAAAAACGTCATCACAAAAATACCAAGCACACCCAGCTGGTCCACTACCGATACCAGCCAATGAATCAGCTGCTCAATCCACGAGCTAACGTCTTCAACCACAACCGTGGGGTCTATCGTTTCCGGAATTTCCATGAAAAATTCCTAGCGCTTCTTCCACGCGCCGCTGGCGTCTTGGTAGGCGTTGCCCGCATCCAGCCCCTCAACGATTTGCGGTGCAGCCAATTTGCCCACCACATCCACCGCCTGACCATTCTGTTTCGAAATGCGCGTATATTCCGCACGGCGCTTGGCATTCACTTGGCTCACCAGTGCATTCACTTCCGCCGATGGCTTAAGCGCCGACACATAGCCGTCCGCTTTTTCGCCAACCAAACCAACGCTTCGCGCCTCATGCAAATCCATCGCCAGCGCGGGAATCGCAATCAGTGCCGCCACAACCATAGGGATAAAACGTAACTTCATGGAAGACCTCATCCTTAGAAAATATCTTTGTTCTTCTTAATCGACTGCTGCACGTCCTTCTCAATCGAGACTTTGACATGCTGCTCAATTTTGACATTGAGGTTGATTTCAATTGGCTTGTCGGGCGCCTGCACCTGAACCGTGGGCGTACATGCCGCAGCCAGCAGCAGCGCAAAAACTATACTTGTCAGGGATTTCATTTATCTTGCTCCAATAGTTGCGTCGGCGCGCTAATGGCCATCACATTTTGCTGAATGAGGTTTAACACATCGCCGTTCAAATGCACGTTTAATCGCACTGGCCTTCCCCCCGATACATCAGGATTTTTACCCTCCACCGCCAGCAGCACTGAAAGCGTGCCATCTTCACCACTATCCATCGTCATCGACAGCAGATTATAATGCAAATTCTTCAACACATCGCGCACCAAGGTAATTTGCGCATTGTCCCCAGGGATCGTCTCCGGCGCGATGGCAATGATGCCAGAATCCTCCGCCTTCAAATTTCCTTCATGCAACAGCACACGCCCTGCCGCATCAATCGTCACCGGAATCGTTCCCGAAACAAGCCCCGTTCCCGTTGCCCGTTCACCCGTCAGCGCCTTCATCAACGCTGCAATCGAAACATGCTCTACCGTCAGCGTGAACGATTTCGCGCGCCCCTTCTGCAGCGGAATCGTTGCCTGATTCAGCCCCACCACGCCCTCATTCCACGGCATGCGAACCTTCTGCAACAGCAGCGTGGATTTCGCCGCATCCGCCAGCGAATACTTAGCCGAGAAGTTTGCCTGATATGCCGAGGCCGCATCCGTCATCGCTCCTTGAACCACCACCGTATCCGCATTCACCACCAGCGTTCCTTTCGCCGTCAATGGCGGTAGCGGCAGCGGCGAACCATCCACCCGAAACCCCTCCAGCGTCCATGTGCCGCGCCATTGGTTTGCAGCCTCATCCAGCGCCACATCCAGCAACAATTTCCCAAGGTTGAACGACACATCCCCCACATGAATGGCGGCCACCGCCGTTTCATAATGCAGTGTGGGCACCGGTAGCGTTTGCCACGTCGCCGAGAACGGAATCGTCGCCGCAATCCCCTTGCCTTCAAGCGTCAGCATACTTTGCTTCACCGTCAGCGCTTGAAGCGGCAGCGCCGCAAACGCCGCACCTGTTACCGGAATCGACACCGCATTCTTTTGCTCCGGCGAAGCCGCTATCCGCGATTCCAACCCGCGCACACGCCATTGCCCCGCGTCCTGATAGGCCGCCAACGTCACGCCCTCCACCGTCAGGCTGCTCACCCGTTTCTGCCGTATATCCGTTAGCGAATAATCCACCCCCGCACGGGCAATTTTCAGCGGCATATCACCGCCCAGCGCAAGATTCTCCAGCACCACCCCGCGCAATCCCAAATGCGCTACATGCAGCGCCACAGGCGAAAACCCTTGCCCTTCCAGCGCTGCCACCAGTTGCTTTTCCACCCAGAGATTGATCGGCAACAGCGTCACCGAACCTGCCAGCGCCAGAAGCCCAGCCGTCACCATCAGCCACCGTTTTTTAAAAATGCTGCGCATCATGCCCAAATAAATTCAACCGGAATGGCAATATCCGGATGCAAACTTTGATGCACAGGGCAACTGAGCGCCGCCTTCTCCAGCGTGCGTTTCTGCGCATCCGTCAATGCAGGCGTGGGGACCGTAATCACCACCTTCAGCGCACCAATGCGCCGCACAGGGGTGGCCGCCATTTCTTTCTCCACCGCCACACGGGCACCTTCTATCGCAACACCCAGCGTGCGTGCGGCAATACCCATAATCGTCAGCATGCAGGCGCCCAGCGCCGTCGCTACCAAATCTGTTGGCGAAAAACTCTCGCCTTTGCCGTGATTATCTTTCGGCGCATCCGTCGTCAGCACCGTGCCAGAGGGCATATGCGTCGCCTCGCAGCGCAGTTCACCCTGATACATTGTCTGAATCATCACCATGGAGTACCCCTCTGTATTATCACGAAGAACATAGGCACATCACTACCCATGATTGCTACATTACTGGGGCAATCCTGTGGAAGACAAGTAAAACCTATTGACTTGAAAAGATTTCACTGTATATTCCGCGGCGAGTAATTCTATATTCTTTGCAACTGCCGGCTGCTCCTACACTTACTAAGCAGCGTATCGACCGATACATACCGATCTACCCACTACTGATCCAGACAGCGTTTGATTTAAGAATGGCCGATCACTGATTCGGACGGAAATTCTCAACACACAGTCATTCATTCCGAATGGCTGAAACGCTTTAGATGTCTAGGAGACACACATGGCTAACGGTACTGTAAAATGGTTCAACCCAACTAAAGGCTTCGGCTTCATCCAACCTGATCAAGGTGGTGCAGATGTATTCGTACATATCAGCGCTCTTGAAAAAGCAGGCCTGCGTGGCCTCGATGAAGGCCAAAAAGTGAGCTACGAGCTCGCAACGGAAAAAGGCAAAACCTCGGCTGCGAACCTCAAAATCGCTGCGTAGTTTTCGTTTTTCTACGATGACATAAAGACCGCCGCCCCCGTTGTTTTTTAAAACGATGTGGGGCGGTTGGTGTGTCGTCCCCAATTGAAACCTCATTGAAGCGTCGTTCCCGCGAAAGCGCGAATCTCTGCATCTGCAGATCAGACGACTATGTGTGGTTCAGTTTTCACACATAATCGATTCAATGAAGGTACTTTATTATGCAAAATTTTGACTCTCTCGGCCTGCCACCAGAACTCATGGGCGCACTGCGCTACATGAAATTCACCACCCCCACCCCCATCCAAGCCGCAGCCATTCCGCCAGCGCTGGAAGGTAAGGACATTCTGGGTTCCGCCCAAACCGGCACCGGCAAAACCGGCGCATTCGGCATCCCGCTGATCGCCAAACTCCTCACCACCAAACGCGGCATGGCACTGGTCATGACCCCCACCCGCGAACTCGCCGTCCAAGTCATGGCGATGATGGAGCAGTTGCTCGGTCGCGACAGCGGCATCAACACCGCGCTACTCATCGGTGGCGAATCCATGGGCAAACAATTCTCGCAACTGCGCGCTCGCCCACGCTTGGTCGTCGGCACCCCCGGTCGCATCAACGACCACCTGACCCGCGGCACCTTGAAACTCACCGAGGCAAACTTCCTCGTGCTCGATGAAACCGACCGCATGCTCGACATGGGCTTCGGCATCCAAATCGACGCCGTGGTAAAACACATGCCCGCCGTGCGCCAAACCCTCATGTTCTCGGCCACCTTCCCTGCGAACATCGTGAAGATGTCGCAGAAATATATGGCCGACCCTGTGCGCGTTTCCGTGGGCGACAACAACACCCCCATCGCGAAAATCAAACAAGAAGTCATCAACGTCACCGAAGCCGACAAATACGGCCAGCTTCTGGTGCAGCTTCAGCAGCGCGAAGGCTCCATTCTGGTGTTCGTTCAAACCAAGTTCGGTGCCGATAAAATGGCCAAGAAACTCGGCCAAGCGAACCACCGTGCGGATGCCATCCACGGCAACCTGAACCAGCGTCAACGCGACCGCGTGATCGCCGATTTCCGTGCACAAAAAAGCCGCATCTTGGTCGCCACCGACATCGCCGCCCGCGGCCTCGACATCTCGCATATCGAGCACGTCATCAACTACGACATGCCGCAATGTCCGGAAGACTACATCCACCGCATCGGCCGCACTGGCCGTAACGGCAAGGAAGGCGAAGCCGTGAACTTGCTCACGGGTAAGGACAACGGCAAATGGCGCGCCATTCAGCGCCTGCTCAATCCGGGCGCAAAACCCGAAGGCGACAATTTCGGCCAGAAGCCGCGTTCGTATGCCAATGCCAAAAAGAAATACGGCAGCAAGCGTCCGTTCCGCCATGGGCAGCGCCCACAACGCAGCGGTGGCCAGCAAAAAGCAGCCGCCTAAGCGACATCTTCTATCCAAGGGGCGGCGCAGCAATGCGTCGCCCTTTTTTATGCGCACAGCGAACTAGATTCGCCACGTACAATCCCGTAAGCTTCCCCGCATGACCAATCAACCTTCCAACATCGCCATCATCGGCGCAGGGCCCAGCGGCCTCATGGCCGCGGAAATCCTCGCCCGCGCAGGCCAGCGCGTCACCCTCTATGACCGCATGCCCAGCCCCGCCCGCAAGTTCCTCATCGCAGGGCGCGGCGGCCTGAACCTCACCCACAGCGAACCACTCGCCCCCTTCCTCAGCCGCTACGGCACCGCCGCCGATTGGCTCGCGCCCAGCATCCACGCCTTCCCGCCCGACGCCCTACGCGCATGGGCAGAAGGCCTCGGCGTGGAAACCTTCGTCGGCAGCAGCGGCCGCGTCTTTCCGCGCAGCATGAAAGCCGTCGCCCTCCTGCGCGCATGGCTGAAACGCCTAGAAACCCTCGGCGTTCACTATGCCCCCCGCCACACATGGCGCGGCTGGAACGGCGCAGCGCTCACCTTCACCACGCCCGATGCCACCCTCCTCGCCCTTGGCGGCGCCTCGTGGCCGCGCCTCGGGTCGGACGGAAGCTGGACGACTATCCTTGCCGCGAGCGGCGTGGAACTGAGCCCCCTGCGCCCCTCCAACTGCGGATTCGTCGTGCCATGGTCGGCGCATCTCAGCAGCCGCTTCGCGGGCAGCCCGCTTAAACCCGTTGCCATCACCCACAACGGCGTCACCCGTCAGGGCGAGGCCATGATCACCGCCACCGGCATCGAGGGCGGCGTCATCTATGCTCTCTCCGCCGACTTACGCGACGCCATCGCGCGCGACGGCACCACCACCCTGCATCTGGATTTGCGGCCAACCATGACACTCGAATCCCTCACCCAAAAACTCGAAGCGCCGCGCGCCAGCCAATCGCTCAGCAACTATTTGCGCAAGGCGGGCTTCTCGCCACTGGCCATCGGCCTGCTGTATGAAACCACGCCGCCCGCGCAGCTTGCAGCACTTTCCCCGCGCGGGCTGGCTGCCCGTGTCAAGGCGCTTCCCCTCACCCTCACCGCCACCGCGGGCATGGCGCGCGCCATCTCCAGCGCTGGCGGCATCGCCCGCCACGCGGTGGATGCCCACTTCATGCTGCGCGCCAAACCCAGCGTGTTCGCCGCGGGCGAGATGTTGGATTGGGAAGCCCCCACCGGCGGTTATCTGCTGCAAGCCTGTTACAGCACCGCCGTCGCCGCCGCGCAGGGCATCCTGCACTACTGCAACCAACCAGCGCCCACGCACGCCGCATAACCACTTCCCTTGCCGCGCCTGTGTGGATATAAGGTGAGAAAAAGCGAGGAACCATGCCCTACGAAGACCCCATCGAAGCCGCCCTACGTTCACTCACCGATGTCGAGTGGACCAAACGCAAAGACGGCACCTTCGTCACGCGGGTGAACCACACCCACATGGTCGGTATCGAGCAAATGCTGAGCGACCATCGCATCGCCGTCACCGCAGAAGTGAGCCCCGAACGCAGCGGCCGCTACCTCGCCGTTGTGCGCGCCACCGAAACCCCGAACATCCTAAAAGCCGTCGCCGCCACCAAAGCGAAAGTGAAGCCCCACCGCCGCAAGTGGCATTCTTAAGCGCGAGCGCGGCAAATCACGCCTCGTCGTCTGTCTCGCGTTTATGGCCTTGCAGCTGGCGGTCGCGCAGCTCAGTCTTCATTTTATCCAGCTGCTTTTCGTGCTTGGTACGGCCATGCTTCAAGCGGTTCTGCACCGCGCGCGCCTCATCCTGCGCCCGCCGCTTTTCCTTCCGCTTCTTGTTCAGATTAATAATCTCCGTCATCCCCAAACCATGCCCCCAACAAAATGCACAGGCAAGCAGTTTTAGCGTTGGGGTGGGATGGGAAAATGGTGGAGGGTGGGCGACTAACATCGAACCAAATTATAGAATCAGTCGTTTGGGTGTCGAAAATAATGGATGAACACCGGCACGATTGGAACATCCTGCGTAGGGACTGGGCTAGGAAGAAGATGGCGGCATAACTATAAATTACAGCAAGTTATCATCTTTATTCTAACGCTCTTAACATTTTAAGTCATTGTATGTGATGAAGAATTAATAGAATCGTCACATAAAACGATACAAAATGTATTGCAGATGTAGTGCATTTGGGAGTATATTACCCTTAGATCACTGGACAAAGGGCGTGAGCACAGCCAGTCCCGCTTAGTAGAAATACTAAGTCTATCCGGTCTGGATAGATACTTGGAAACAAGGAAGAGGTTCGCCCCGAGATTTCAGCTTGCTGAAATCGCATAGGCCCGAAAGGGCCTATTTCTTTTTCTAGCGCTTGCGATGCGGTGTTTTGTTTTGCATACGCAGCGATACTAGCATCCTAAATTTCACTGTTCCATGCGTGACCAATTTCTTTTGGGTCACTGGGTATGCAGATCTTACGCGCATATGCAGATGAACTGGCAAGCCTTTAACCTTATCTAAACTGAAGAACACCGCGTATTCTTCGGTTTGTCCGTTAGCGTTAACAAGATTAACGATCACGTAATTCTCTCTGCCTTCGCCAATTTTAACATTGCCCGTGGCGGCTCTTTGAATCTGAGCCACCAAGTTTAGAGAATGATTGTAGCGATCAAAACAAAAGTGGCCGGGATTTCTGCTGCATCCGGGATAGATAGTGGCTGCTGTGTCACCGGGCTCAGGATCGCGCGTGAAACAGTGGTCTTCAAATGTGACAGCAATCTTACGTTCGACATTATTGTGATCTGTTATGGGAATGACGAATTCAGCCAAATGCGATAGATCATAGGTCTGGCCATCGTGAACGAACGGCGGCCATAAAGTTTTTTGAAAATAAGGTCCCATATTGTGGGAATAACAGCATAACGCGTTAGATGCCATGAGATACGACAAGAGAACCCAAGCAGATCAGAAAGAATATGCAGAGCATATCGTTTTCAAAGAGCTGCAAGAATATATAGATTTTTACGACAGCTTCTCGATGTCTATTATGAGCTTCCCCACCATGGGAACTCGTTCGATTATCAATATAGACACCTACGTATATTCTTCTATTGAAGGCACATTAGAATCTTTGCAGCATGTACTAAAAAGTGGGCGTGTCGGCGACGCTTACGCATTGCTGCGTAAATATTACGATTCGGCCATCATAAACATCTACACAAATCTTTATCTTGAGGAAAATCACAGCATAGAAAATTTTATCGTTCACAAAATCAATGACTGGATTCGTGGAACAGAAAAGATTCCAGAGTATCGACTACTCATGCAATACATAAAAGAGTCCAAAAGGCTCAAGGCACTCTCCGAGCTTTTTTATAAGGATGATGTTTACGGCAAAATCAAAGAACGTTGTAACGACCATATTCATTACAATTTCTTTCAAAACATAATGATTAACGATAATCAGGTTCATTTGAAGGAACGTATCGCATCGCTAGATGCGATACGGCGTGACCTTAGAGGCGTTTTTGTTTTGCACCTCAGTTACATCTTATTCCTAAAAGATCATTATATGGTTTCTAGCGACTACATGGACTGTCTTGAAGTCGGAATGACGCCCGAGGAAGATTCACAATATTGGGTGGCACCATTTATACAGAATATGTTTAGCAACATTATCGCAAAAGAAAGACCTGACGTTGCACAGGTGATCGTAAATTCTTCAATGATGCATCTGGACGAGAAGA
>JACCDH010634656.1_pt1 | contig 15899 bp, 16 predicted proteins | sample 7442481 | NCBI WGS metagenome assembly JACCDH01 (sample SAMN15323433, study PRJNA562643) | freshwater metagenome | isolation source: river surface water | place: USA:Blue River Watershed | collected 2017-08-15
TCAGATATTTTATTGGTGATGAGCGCGACTTGGAACGTTTGAAACGTGCATTTACAAGTGTAGATCATGTGATTCATGCGGCAGCCATGAAACATGTGCATATTTCTGAATATAATCCGGATGAATGTGTTAAAACAAATGTTGGAGGGGCCGAGAATGTAATACAAGCAGCAATAGCAAGTAATGTTTCAAGGGTAGTAGCTTTATCTACCGATAAAGCGTGTGCACCGATTAATCTTTATGGTGCTACCAAGCTCACCTCTGATAAGTTGTTTGTTGCAGCAAATAATATTAAAGGTACCCGCGATATTAAATTTTCAGTAGTACGTTATGGAAATGTAATGGGTTCAAATGGTTCAGTGATTCCGTTTTTTATGACAAAAAGAAAAGAGGGTGTGATTCCAATTACAGATACCGCCATGACACGTTTCAATATTTCACTGACAGATGGGGTTGAGATGGTATTGCATGCATTGCATCATGCTTGGGGTGGTGAATTGTTTGTACCCAAAATTCCATCTTATAATATTATGAATGTGGCAAATGCAATTGCACCATCTTGTGAGTACAGGGTGATCGGCATCAGACCAGGAGAAAAAATTCATGAAGAAATGATTACTTCATCCGATTCGTTTACCACATATGATTTGGGAAAATATTTTGTGATTTTGCCTCAAGTGACCAATTGGAATCTGACAGAATATGTATCACATTTCAATGCCAAACTTGTGCCTGTTGGATTTAATTATAATTCGGAAAATAATACCGAATGGGAAACTGTTGAAAGTTTGCGTGAACTCATTGTAAAGAATGTAGATCCTGATTTTAAACCATTATAATTGAATCAAATAATACCTTACGGAAAACAAGAAATCACAGAGGATGATTTAACTGCAATAATCAAAATTCTAAAAAGTGATTTTTTAACACAAGGACCTGCAATTGCAGCTTTCGAAAAAGCTTTCAACGAATATATCGGTTGTAAATACTCAATAGCAGTAGCCAATGGCACTGCTGCTTTACATTTATGTGCGATGGCCTTAAATGTAAAACCCGGTGATAAAGTTATTGTGCCGCCTATTTCATTTGCTGCTAGTGCCAATTGTGTGAAGTATTGTGGCGGTGATGTGGTATTCTCTGATATTGATCTAAATACATTAACGCTTGATTTTGATAAAGTAAAATTGTTACTCAAATCCGCCGCTCCCGGAACATTTCAGGGGATCATTCCTGTAGATTTTGGGGGGCATCCAGTGCAAATGGATTTATTTAGAGCACTTGCCGATGAATACGGAATGTGGATTATTGAAGATGCTTGTCATGCACCCGGAGGATATTTTACGGATGTAAAGGGTGAAAAGCAAATGGCAGGAAACGGGAAGTATGCTGATTTGGCTATTTTTTCATTTCATCCGGTAAAGCATATTGCTGCTGGTGAAGGAGGGATGATAACAACCAATGATGAAGCATTGTATCATCGTTTGCTCACATTGCGAACGCATGGAATTACCAGAGATCAATCTGTTTTCAAAAATAGTATTGTCGAAGTAGGAGGTGATCCAACTAAGGGTCAATATCCGGGCTGGTATATGGAAATGCAAGAATTGGGTTACAATTACCGATTAACTGATTTTCAAGCTGCATTGGGTCAAAGCCAACTTAAACGAGCTAATGCTGGAATGGAGAAACGGCTCACCATTGCCGCAAAATATGAAGCTGCATTTTCAAATATAAAAGGAATTCAAACAACCTATTTGAATAATCCTTCGGGAGAAAAATTCAGAAATGGACATCACCTATACATCATTCAAGTTGAAGACAGGTTAGGACTCTACAATAATTTGCGATCTAAGAACATCTTTGCACAGATTCATTACTACCCAATTCATTTGATGCCATATTATCGGGCATTAGGTTCAAAACCAGGAGACATGCCTGTTGCTGAAAAATATTATGCCCATTGTATTAGTTTACCCATGTACCCATCACTTAAAGCTGAAGAGCAAGAATACGTTATTGATAATGTAATATCATATATTGAAAAATAATGAAAAGTATAGTATTGCTCGGGCACGGAAATGGAATCAAAAAAGTAATCGCTACATTTCAATCTCATTTAGAAATTCAAAGTCAAATAGTTGCTATTATGACACATCCTATAATTGAACACAAAAGAGATCTAGATATGTTTGAAACTGTGAAATCAATTTATATAGATTTTACTCATAATGTATTTAACTTTTAAATGGATATTCTCATTATAATAGAATGAAAATTGCGCTAGGTAGTGTTCAGTTCGGCATTCATTATGGTATCAATAACCAAACCGGAATTCCGAGTGATGAACAAGTAATTGAAATTCTTGATGTGGCGGAAGCAAATCACATCCATCTCATTGATACGGCATCTGCTTATGGAAATGCTGAGTTAAGATTGGGGAATTTATCAGGAGGTAAATTTGCATTTGTTTCAAAATTTCAAGCCGTTCATTCACCTAGAGAATTGGCAAAAGCATGCTTCACTACTTTACAACATTTAAAGGTGGATTCATTGTATGGATATATTGCCCATCAAGCCAATTTCATTTTGCAACAGCCTGATAGTTGGAAAGTACTCGAAGATTTAAAACAACAGGGTAAGATTCAGAAGATCGGATACTCGTTATATTATCCTGATCAATTGAAGCAGTTGCTTGATTTGAATTTTATTCCTGATATTGTGCAGTTGCCTTATAGCTTACTTGATCGAAAATTTGAACAATCGCTGCTTGATTTGGCATCTATTCAAACCGAAGTTCATGTGCGTTCTGTTTTTTTACAAGGATTATATTTAATGAACCCCCTTCAATTACCGGATCGAATTGCGCCACTTAAATCAGCTATAGAACAACTTGGTGATATTTGCAATAATTACAAAATTCAAATGACAGCCTTGGCTTTGAGTTACGCCGTGCATCACCCTGGAATTGGAAAAGTATTAATGGGTGTTGATACCGCAAATCAACTCAAACAAAATCTGGATGCCATTTTACCCATTGAATTAATGGAAGAAGTGCGCGAACAAATCAATACAATTACCGTAGATCAACATGAACTACTTAATCCGGCCAATTGGTAAATATACTTGGTATAACGCAAGCAAGAGTGGGTTCGAGCAGATTGCCCCGAAAAATTTTACTATGCATAAAAGATAAAACCATACTGTCATATCATTTAGAACGGGTGATGCAATCAAAAGAAGTAAATCAATGGATTGTGGCAACTACAAATGAAAATGAATCTAGTTTAATTACAGATATTACAGATAAAATGCAGGTAAAGTCATACAAAGGTGATCTCAATAATGTACTAAGTAGGTTTTATGAAGCTGCTTTGCCTTATCAACCTCAATATATAGTTCGTGTGACCTCTGATTGTCCTTTGGCTGATAGCAATTTAATTGATCAGGTGGTGAAATATACCATTTCGAATCAGTTGGAATATTGCCGTACATCCGATGAATTTCCGGATGGAGTAGATGTTGAAGTTTTTACATTTAAACAGTTGCGACAGGCATATCAATATGCCAAACATCCATCAGAAAAAGAACACGTGACTCCATACATACGTAAAACCGTTGGAGAGTCCAACTTATTTAGGTGTTCAGCAAATTACTCCCATGTCAGATTTACTTTAGATGAAGTATCTGATCTTGAAACTATTAATGTATTGATTGATACCTTGGGAGCATCTGAGTGTTGGGAAACTTATGCAAAATTTATATTGGACAATCCGGCTCGTTTTAAAAATCAATCAATTATTCGTAATGAAGGATATTTAAAATCAAAACAAAATGATAAGACGAATAACAAATTTTAAGAAATCTGATGAATTCCGTTCGCAAATTCATCAATTGATTCCAGGAGGTGCTCATACATATTCGAAGGGCGATGACCAATTCCCTATACGTTCACCGGCGGCTATTGATTATGGAAAAGGTTCTCATGTATGGGATATTGACGGGAATGAGTATTTAGATTGTTCAATGGGTTTAACTAGTGTGAGTTTGGGACACGCCTATGAACCGGTGGTTGAGGCAGTGAAGAATGCATTGGATTGTGGTGTTAATTTTCAAAGACCGGCTTATTTAGAAAAAGAAATCGCAGAAATATTTCTCAGTTTGGTACCTCAGCACGACATGATCAAATTTGCCAAGAACGGATCAATTGTTACAACTGCGGCAGTTAAATTGGCACGTGCAAAAACTGGACGTAAGTTGGTGGCATTTCCTGGAGATCATCCGTTTTACAGTTATGACGATTGGTTTATTGGTTCTACCGAATGTAATGCAGGTGTTCCTGATGAATTTACAAAATTGTCAGTAACATTCAAATCTTGTAATATCAAAAGTTTGACTGCATTGTTTGAGAAATATCCGGATGAAATAGCTTGTGTAATTACAGAACCGCAACGTAGTATGTGTGGAAATGGATGCAATTGTTCTAAAGGTCCGGCTTCTTTCTTAAAAGAAGCCATTGATCTTGCCCATCAACACGGAGCATTATTTATTATTGATGAGATGATAACTGGATTTAAAACTGCATTTCCTGGTAGCATGACAGAATTCGGTTTGGAGCCGGACATGGCTACATGGGGAAAAGGCATTGCGAATGGATTTTCTTTTTGTGCATTAACAGGCAAGAAGGATGTGATGGATCTAGGAAGTATTTTGAATGAAGGCGAGAATAAAGTTTTTCTAATTTCAACTACTCATGGTGGCGAAACCCATACTATGGCTGCTGCTATAGCTACCATTCATGAATTCAAGACTAAAAATGTGTTGGCACATAACCATTATATTGGTGATTTAATCATAGCTGCATGTACCAAAGCAATTCAAGCGGCAAATCTGACTCCATATATTTCAATTCAACCTGCTAATTGGATGTTGGCATTTGTATTTAAAAATGCGGAAGGTGAAATTTCAAGTGGAATGCGTACTTTGTTCCTTCAAGAAATGATTGCACGAGGTGTATTGTTTCAAGGAGCATTTATACCTTGTTTCTCTCATACAGAAGAAGATGTGGCATACTTTACCGAGGCATTCAAAGAATCACTTGGTGTATTTGCACTAGCATTAAAAGATGGGTATGAAAAATACTTGGTTGGTAAACCTGTCAAACCTGTTTTCAGAAAAAAACAATAAACGTATAGTAACATAGAAAATTTAAAAAAGATGTATCAAATTTCATTTACCTGAGACACGTGAATCAATTTCATTTGACAGTGAATGTGTTTGAAGTTTATGCCGAAACTTTGTTTAACTGTAAAGATCAAAACTTGATTCAAACCCTATCGAAAATTGTGAATGTGGATGTTGATATCAAGGATTAAGTTTAAATTTGAATTCCAGAACATATAAAATACTGAAACAACAAGAGTTTGTTTCCGGTGCTTTTCGCATCATTCCGATACGCGATAGTGATAAACTAAATATCATGCGTTGGAGAAATGAGCAAATGTATCATTTACGTCAGAATAAGTTACTGAATGAAATGCAACAAACGGCATATTTCAAACATGTAGTTGCTCAGTTATTTGATCAGCATCAACCTGCTCAGTTATTGTTTTCATATATGCATGGAGATCTTTGCATTGGATATGGTGGTTTAGTTCACATCAATTGGATAGACCGAAATGCGGAAATTTCTTTTATCATGGAAACTTCTTTGGAACAAAATCAATTTGAAATGCATTGGGTGAATTTTTTATCATGCATAGAGCAGGTAGCTTTTCACGAGTTAGATCTACACAAAATATTTACCTACTCATTTGATTTACGACCTCGACTTTATGACGCATTGAAACAATCAGGATTTTTTGAAGAAAGCAGATTGAAAGGACATTGCAGGTTTAACGGATCATATATTGATGTAATTATTCATAGCAAATTTGGATTTTCTTTGAGATCTGCTTCGATTGCAGATACAGACTTGACATTCAGATATGCAACAGACGAAGCTGTTCGCCGTTTTTCATTTACTGGAAGCAATATCACACATTTAGGACATATGAAATGGTTTCAAGCTAAATTGAGTGATCCCAATTGCTATTACCTCATCTTTGAAAAGAATAAAAAACCTATTGGTTCCATTCGACTAGACATCAAATCGGAGGGTATAGCTATGATCAGTTACTTGATTGATTCGGCATTTCATGGAATGGGTTATGGCAAGTTGATGTTATCAGGATGTATGGAATATATCAAGGATCATAATTTACCAATCACGCAATTAACAGGCGAAGTTCTCAAAATCAATACAGCATCGGTGAAAGTATTTGAGAAACTTAATTTCAGAAATTGTGAAGAAGGTGCACAAAGCATAAATTTTATCAAAGAAATTAATGAGAAATATGAAAATTAATGAAAAGGAAATAGGAGCGGATTCGGAGGTATTTATCATTGCCGAACTTTCTGCAAATCATAATGGAAATTTGGAAACTGCTCTGCAAACCATTAAGGCGGCCAAGCGTGCAGGAGCTGATTGCATCAAGTTACAAACTTATACCGCAGACACTATTACCATAGATTCTCAAAAAGACGACTTTGTCATTAAGGGAACCATCTGGGAAGGTAAAAGTTTACACCAATTGTATCAGGAGGCATATACTCCTTGGGAATGGCATGCCCAGATTTTTAATATGGCTAAAGAGGAGGGATTGGTATGTTTTTCATCACCTTTCGATACAACATCAGTTGACTTCCTTGAGTCATTGAACGCTCCTGCCTATAAAATAGCCTCGTTTGAAATTACGGATATTCCATTGATTGAGTATGTTGCTTCAAAAGGTAAACCTGTAATTATTTCTACAGGAATTGCCATGGAAGCGGATATTGAATTGGCACTTGATGCTTGTTATAGTATGAATAACCGTGATATCGCCTTATTGAAATGCACATCGAGTTATCCTGCTCCTCTTGCGGAGGCAAATCTGAAGATGGTAAGTGACATGGCTAAAAAATACGATGTAATTACTGGTTTGTCTGATCATACCATGGGCAGTATAGCACCAGTTGTTGCTACATGCTTTGGTGCAAAAATCATTGAGAAACATTTTATTTTGGATCGTTCCATTGGTGGTCCGGATGCTTCTTTTTCAATGAATGAAGCAGAATTTACACAAATGGTGAAAGATATACGTGCAGCTGAAAAAGCCATGGGCGTAATTGATTATCAATTAACCGAAAAACAAGCGAAGGGAAGGGAATTTTGTCGCTCACTATATGTAGTTGAAGATATCAATGCAGGAGAAAAAATTACCCAACAAAATGTTAGATCAATCAGACCGGGTTACGGTATGCATCCCAAATATTATTCATCAGTTTTGGGAATGAAAGCCATAAAAGCTCTAGAGAAGGGTGATCGATTGTCATTTGATAAGATTGAGAATTAGTCTAAGTCAAACTAAGTCATCCACCGAAAAAAATACAGAAAATGAAAGCAATTATACTAGCAGCCGGTTTTGGAAACAGAATGAGTCCATTAACCGACAACAAGCATAAAACATTAATTGAAGTAAATGGTCAAACTATTATTGATCGGATTATTCATTCTTTGCTTTTGAATCAAGTAAATCATATTGTTATTGTAACCGGATATCGTTCGGAAGATTTGGTATCCTTTGTTCAAAACCGATATGAACAAGCAACCTTTGAATTTGTTCACAATCCAAGATACCGTGAGACCAATAATGTTTATTCATTGGCCCTTGCATTTGAACAAATTGAAATCAGAGAAGACATCATATTAATTGAATCGGATTTGATTTATACTTCAGATGTGATTGAGCAAGTTATTCATTCTAAATTTGAAAATGTTGCGCTTGTAAGTCCATATGTTACCGGCTTGGATGGAACGGTGGTGAAAATAACCGACAATCGGATTACCAATATTTACCCACCACATTTGCAAGACGACCAGTTTAACTTATTCGATAAATACAAAACGCTAAACATTTATAAGTTTTCAGCTTCATTTTGCCAAAAAGAATTCAAGAAGTTGCTTATTTATTACGCCAAAGTGATTGACGACAATTGCTATTATGAATTGATTCTGGGGATTCTCATTTATATGCAACGGCAAGATATTTATTGTGAGATTATAGAAAATCACAAATGGGTGGAGGTAGATGATCCAAACGATTTGAAAGGAGCAGAATTTGTTTTTAATAAAAGTGCGCAATTAAGAATTTTGGAAGATGGTTTTGGCGGATACTGGAACTATGATATTGTAGATTTCTGTTTTATCCGCAATATGTATTTCCCAACCAAATCGATGTTTGCCGAATTGAAGAACAATTTAAGTTGGTTACTTGAAAATTACGGATCAAAACAGCAGTTATTAAATGTAAAGCTATCATATGTTTTGCAGTGCAAAGCTGATCATGTGGTTGCATTGAATGGAGCAGCACAGGTATATCCGATTCTGCAAAAACTATTTGCAGACAAAAAAGTTTTGATTCCGGATCCAAGTTTTGGAGAGTACAAACGTATTTTCCAATATATAGATACATATGGCGATGCTGTTGGAATTGATTTAAATGAAGTTGAGCAAAAGATTGCTTCAAATGAAGTGATTGTGTTCGTAAATCCTAATAATCCAACTGGAACATTGATTCAATCAGAAGATACCTTGAAATATATAGATACTAATCCGGATAAATTTTTTATAATAGACGAATCTTTTATTGAGTTTTCCGATACTCCATCTGTTATGAGTTTCTTGGAAACAAAGACTCGCAACAATTTACTTGTGATTAGAAGCATGAGCAAGAGCTATGGTTTACCTGGAGTAAGGTTGGGATTTGTGTATACCACCAATTCGGCCTTCAGAAAAGAGATAATGTCGGCCTTACCAATTTGGAACATGAATTCGGTAGCTGAGTTTTATATGGAAATAATTTTAAAGAACAAGCGTTCTTTATCTGATTCATTTTCAAAAACAAAAGTTGATAGAGAGATTTTTAGAAATGAATTAATGGAAACTGGTGTATGCAATCAAGTTTATCCTTCTGGAGCTAATTTTATTTTATTTTCGGTCGATCAAGCAAAATATCTTTCCGATCAACTAGTTGAATGGTTGTTAAAGGAACATGCCACATATATTAAAGATGTGAGTGAAAAGTTCAACCAAAATGCAATGAGTTATTATCGTTTAGCGGTTCGGATGCCAGATGAAAACAAGAAATTGACTAGATTGATAGCCGAATATCTAAAGTTGAGATCCAATACTAGTAAAGCTTAAACCTATGTTATCATCATAAATTCTTGAACGTGAATTTAATTTTTATTGCAAAACGAATCATAAAAAAAATAATCTTTGGTATAAATAGAGATGTCTTCAGAGAATTTAATTCTTTCCCAGTAAATAACAATGGAGTACTCAGTGGAGAGGCTGCAAAAGATCTTACAAGATGTTGTATTATGGTAGAATCATTACAATTGAATTATCGTTTAGCAGATGGTACTATTTTGGGAATTTACCGTGATGGCAGATTGATTCCTCACGATAATGATATTGATATAGATGTATTGGTTTTGGAAAATTTGGATGCAGGTAAAATTCATGCAGTATTTGTTTCGAACGGTTTTCGATTGGGCAGGAAGGTTTATTATCAAGGCAAGATTCAGCAATTGGCCTATTATAACAAATTTACATATGACATTTTTGATATGATATTTTGGTATCCAGACGGAGACCGTGTGGTAAATTATTCGGAAAGAAATTTTGAACGTACTCAAGATATGAAATATTTTAATTCGAGCAGCCAGATACAATTTCAAGGTAGAAGGTATCCAGCACCTGCGCCTCTGGAAGAATGGCTAGAGATGCGTTATGGAAAAGACTGGAAAATCCCCAAAACCTTTAAAAGTGATTGGAAGGAAGAGTGTTTTGATATGCAAAAGAAGGATATGTAATAAGAGCAACACGTTAAAACTAATATTTTGATTACTCGGCCACGTTTTATTCTTTATTTTCCAAATGCATTAGCTAATTTATTAGTGATAAGCATTTCATTGGGGGTTTCACAATTACATCTGATTAGGAATGGTTTTATTGTACTAACTGTTTTATTATTTGTATTGTTTATACGTCAACTTAAATTAAATAACTTTGTTTTTAGTACTTATTTTCTTTTTCTTTTAAATATATATTTTGCAATAGGTGCTTTTATATTTCATAGTCCTTCTTCGTTATGGCTATTTAAGAATTTTGGGTATCTGATAATTTTCGACTTGTTTATAAAATACAGGATGAAAAATACTAAATCTGTATTTTACATTACTATAATCATGGCTTTTCTGACATTGACTTTAAATCAATTGTTTCAGAAGGGAATAATTGGGACATTTTCTCCAGCTTTTGGAATTTCAAGAATATTAAGTGTTTCAACAGTAATCATTCTCTTGTTTCTCTTGTTCAATTATACCAAATGGTATCACAAAATATTCATTTTATTTTCTATCTTAATATCTTTTTCACTCGCCAATTTTATAATTTATATTTTGTATTTTGTTAAGAAAATTCCAATTATTTTTATCACAGTATCGGCAGTGTTCTTGCTAACTATCAATTTTGAAGAAAATGAGTTGTATCAATTAGTGAAGACACAGAAAGAGATGTCTATTGAAAATAAAATGAATGACATTAAAGTGTTGTCTTCTGAATATGACGAATATGAAATAGCAGAGGTGTTAAGTGTGGAATTGTATCAAAATTCCGGATTTTTTTTTTCTATTATTGTTACTGCATTTCTTATCTTTTATATATACAGCATTTCGAGGAGCTGGACTTTTACCACGTTTTCAATGATAATGATTTCCTCAAATCCCACACCCCTTATTTTTATATTTATTCTCGCAAACCTTTTAAACATATCAAATAATGAAAATAAAGAGTATTCTTGATCTGAAAATTTCAGGCATCAAACTGATTACTTATCAGCACTTCCCTGATTTAAGGGGGTATTTCACCGAGTCGTACAATTTCACTGAATTTGCCAATTCGGGACTTTTTGACAATTCAAAAATTGTTCAAATTAATGAAAGTTTCAGTCGCCAAAATGTAATCAGGGGCTTGCATTTTCAATGGAATCCATTTATGGGTAAATTAGTGAGAACAGTATCGGGTCATATGGTTGATTTGGTCTTGGATCTGCGTCCATCGAGTAGTACGTTTAAAAAGATTTTGGCAGTTGATATGCCTTTTGATATCAATAGGAACGAAAATACATGGATATGGGTTCCACCTGGATTTGCACATGGTAATTTCTTTATTGAACCTTCACGTATTGAATACTTATGTACCGGAGAATACAGCAAAGATTATGAAACCGGTATAAATCCATTTTCAAATGATATTGATTGGTCATTGTGTGATGCAAACACTAAAAAGATGTTTGATGACATGAGAAAAAATTTTATCATCAGTGAAAAAGATCAAGCTTTGGGCAATATTGATTCATGGCATCGATCCGTTAATGGTTCTATATTTAATTCATTATAATGACTAAACGTTATTTAATTACCGGTTCAAAAGGAAAATTGGGTGGTAAATTAAAAGAGATGTTACCGGGATCTCTTATACCCACTCGCTGTGATTTTGATTTGGCTGATTTGGCAGCTATGAAGCATTATTTTGCTACTCATACGTTTGATACGGTAATTCATTGTGCAGCTAGAATTTCACCTCCGGCTATTGATAAAGATCCCAGTGCTGCCATTGCTGATAATATTATTGCAACTGCGAATCTGGCTTTGTTATGTAATAAGTACCATAAACGTTTGATTTATATTTCTACGGATTATGTTTATTCAGGAGTGAAAGGGAACTACAAAGAAACAGATGATTTGAATCCGGTGAATAAATATGCTATTTCTAAACTTGGTGGCGAATGTGCGGCCCGTTTGGTTGAAGAATATTTGGTATTGCGTTTGAGTTTTGGTCCTGACGAGTTTCCGTATGACAAGGCTTGGATTGATCAATATACATCACGCGAGTCTTTGACAGCTATTTCAAAGAAAATTGTAGCATGTCTCGATTTGGATTATACAGGAATCATTAATATTGGTGGCGACAGGATTTCTGTTTATCAATATGCCAAAAATTTGAAGCCTGAAGTACAAGGTATGTCTATAAAGGAGGCAAGTTTCAGCTTACCTGAGGATACTTCCTTAGACACCACATTATTTAAAAATTTAACAAACAAATAAACAATAGACATGAGAAAAATTTTATTACTCGGTGGTGCCGGATATATAGGGAACCGTTTGTCGAGGAGATTACTAGAGCTTGATTATGATGTTACCGTAATTGATGGTTTGTGGTTTGGTAACAATCTTCCGTCAGCAGTAAAACTAATCCAAAAAGATATTTTTGAGTTGAAAACAGAGGATTATAAAGGTTTTGACAGTGTAGTGTTTTTGGGAGGGGTGAGCAATGATCCGATGGCGGAGTTCAGTCCCGCAGAGAATTTTGTTCAAAATGCAGCAGCACCTTCTTTTGCTGCATTTTTGGCCAAAGCAGCAGGGGTGAAAAAATTTGTATATGCATCTTCTTGTAGTGTATATGGATTTGCAAATGAGAAATTCTTCACAGAGGAGGATGAGATTTCTTGTGCCTATCCATATGGAATTTCTAAGCTTCAAGGAGAACAAGGTGTACTTTCAATTGCAGATAATAACTTCAATGTAATTTCATTACGTCAGGGTACAGTATGTGGATTTAGTGAGCGCATGCGTTTTGACTTGGTAATCAACTCTATGTTTAAAGATGCTATAACTAAAAAGGTTATCTATATAAGCAATCCAAATATTTGGAGACCTATTTTGCATATAGAAGATACATGTTCAGCCTTTATTCGTGCCATTCAGGTAACCGGAGTAAAGAAAGAAATATTCAATATTGCTACTGAGAATACCGTTTTGGGTCAATTGGCAGAAATAGTAAAAACTGAAATTGAGAAACTGGCTGGTATCAATGTAGTTATTGAGGACAGAAATATTCAAGACTTCCGAAATTATCGAGTTTCCATAGATAAGGCTTATCGCATATTGGGATATAAACCTACACATACCTTGGTAGATGTGGTTAGAAACATTTATGAAAACATGGAAAAGATTTCGGATTTTGAAAACGAAGCATATTACAATATTCAGGTATTTAAAAAAATGGGAAAATGAATTTTTATCAAAAATCAATTAGAAAAGTTGGGCTGCTAACCGGCTTGTCATTTATAGGTAAATACCAGAAAAAATGGTGGGCAGATGGTGGTGATAAGGCTTTGCGATACAATCACGACGGATTACTGAATGAAAACTCAGTAGTGTTTGATTTGGGAGGATATCACGGTGAATTTGCTGATTTGATTAACAAAAAATATGGTTCTAAGGTGTATGTCTTTGAAATCGTTACCGAATGTTTGTCAATCATGGAAAATCTGTTTAAAGACAGAAAAGATAAAGTGATTATTTGCCCTTTTGGTTTGAATGACAAAGATGTAATTTTATCCTTTAAAGGCAGCGGACCAGGTGCCAAACTGGGAGAGGCGGGAAACAGACAAAATCAGGCCTTCTTAAAATCAATCAAAGAATTTCTTGAAGAGAATCAAATTAAACAAGTTGATTTGATCAAGATCAATATTGAAGGAGCTGAATATCCATTGTTGGAATACCTATTTGAATCAGGATTAATTCGGGTATTCAAAAAAATTCAGGTTCAGTTTCATGATTTCGATGATGATTGTTTAGAGAAGTTATTACATATGAATAGAAAGCTTGCCGAAACGCATCAGAACAATCTTTGTTATCCATTTGTTTGGGAAGAATGGCAAATCAGAAACTAGCTGTTGTTTACATAACCCATTGTCAAATTAATGAAGAGGAAACAGGATTACTTAAATACTCTTTGCCAAACTTGGCATCCTATGATAAATATCTTGTTGTGCCAAATGCGATGAAGGTGCAACAGGTATTTGACGAATTTACCCCATTACATTTTAATCCGCATTATTTTAGTCATATCAATGGCTATAATGAATTGCTGATGACCGCTGATTTCTATAGACATTTTGATGTATATGAAAATATATTAGTCTTACAACCAGACTGTGTGGTATTGAAGCCGAACATTGATGAATTTTGCGGTAAAAGCTTGTACTTGGGTGCTTCGTTTATAGAACCCAAATTCATAAATCGTCTCTGGTTGATGAAATATCCTAGAATTGGACATCTTTTATCTAGGTTCAAAATTGGGATGAAAATTTATGGTTTCAATGGCGGTTTCAGTATCCGCAATATTCCCTATTTTATTAAACATGCTCCGGGATTGCGCACTAAAAGTAAACTATTGCTCTATCGAGAAGATATTTTGTACTCCTATATTTTCTTGAGAGAACACAAATATGATGCTAAATTGTCGGACCGTTTTTGTTTGGAAGAGAAACTCAATAGTTACCAAAATTTGGATCAAATAGATTCATTTGGAATTCATGATCCACAAAAATTCAATCGTGAAATTTATCTCGAATTACTTGAGAGATCAAAAGATTTATGATCTGATCAATCGGTTAAAGCCACTTTTATTTAATTATTTTACCCAGTTTGTTACAGGGGCTGTTACATTGTTTTTAACAAGCCGTATGTCATTTCTGTTTACACCTGGTGATATCAATTATTATGAACAGACCATTTCGATTGCAACCATTTTTGTCACCATTTCAATATGGGGTTATGATACAACTGCAATCTTCGATGAGGCTAAACGAGTAAATAAAAATTATTTGTCTATTACTTTTATGTTAATTTTGAATTTTATTTTTTTAGCTATAAGTATATCAATTCTAAATTATTTATTTAATTGGTTTAAAAACATTTATCTAATTTTACTGATTACAATTACGAACCAATTATTTTCTACCCTTTCAAATATGTTAACCTATGCTGGGTTCATAAAGCGGGTAAATACTTCAAATATTGTAATGGTATTGGTTAGGTTGGGAAGTATTTTGCTTTTCCTTTATTTTTTTGATAAACATATAAAGTTTTGGTTTTATGGATTGGTTATTGCCAATATGACCGCTATTGCCTTTGTTACTTTTATCTGTAAAGACGAACTGTTTAATGGAATTTATCGTGTCCGCTTATTCATACTTAAATACGTTAAATACACTCGTTTGGGATTAATGCTAATTTTACCTCAATTGTTGAGTATTTTTTCTGAGCGATTTGGACGAATATTTGTTTCATATCAACCTGAATCAGTTGATGGAGCTGCTTATCAGCTTGCTCAAAATACATCACTCATATTATTGAGTCTCAATGTTGGTTACTCGAGATATTTTGCCTCTGATTTTTTTTCAAAGACAAAATCAATGGGAATTATACCATACATAAATAGTCACTTGATAACATATTTTCTCATATGTTTATCTGGTATTGTTGTTTGTTTGATTTTTTGGAAATATTTTATTGGAGAAATATATTCTAAAAGTACTTACAATACATCTATTCTAATTCTGTTATGTATCGGCTACATACTTGATGGATTAATAAAATTTTATCTTTTCAGTTTAAACTATTTGAAGAAATATAAACTTATAACTCTCTACATGATTAGTTTTTTAACTATTTACATTTTATTAACTTTTCTGTTGAACAGAACACTTGCCACCCTTGGTATTGTGGTTTCTTCACTAATTGCAAATGCTGTTTTGCTCACACTATTATATAAAACAATATACGGTGAATCAAAAAAATAAAAAACCAATTTTTTTAGAATATTTTAATCAAGGGTCAGATACTTTGTTCTTTTATAAAGATGTATTTGTTCGTTATCTTAATGATAAAGCTGGTATAAAACA
>JACCDH011613384.1_pt1 | contig 15898 bp, 13 predicted proteins | sample 7442481 | NCBI WGS metagenome assembly JACCDH01 (sample SAMN15323433, study PRJNA562643) | freshwater metagenome | isolation source: river surface water | place: USA:Blue River Watershed | collected 2017-08-15
CCTCAATTTGGCAAAAAATTTAGAATTGAAAAACTATCTTCAGGCACAGAAGGCTAGGTCGGGGTGGGGTAAGATATCGTAACTTATAAATAAACATGATGTTGCTGCGCAGATTATTTGGTGTTGTATGTATCCTTTTTACACTCTCTTTGATTAAAGTGAGCGCACAGCAGTACCTCGAATTTACAGAAAACAAAGGGCAGTGGCCAACTGCTATTAAATTTCAAGCACAAACAGTTGCCGGTGCTATTGCACTTCAAAATAATGGGTATCGTGTACTCGTTCATAACCCTCAAGATTTAGCGGCATTAAACACGCATCCCCGCGAAAAAAATCATGTATCTACCATACCTGAAAATTTTGACGGTGTTTTGCATTCGCATGTATACGAAGTCAAGTTTTTAAATGCAAATCCTAATCCTACTATTGTTCCTGAAAAAATACAACCTTCATTCAATAATTATTTTATTGGAAATGATTCTAGCAAGTGGGCCAGTGAATGTAAAATTTACAAAGCAGTTGTTTACAAAGATTTGTATCCAGGCATCGACATCAGGTATTACACGAATGATGCACAATTAAAGTATGATATTATAGTACATCCAGGTGCCGATGTTTCAAAAATTGCTTTATACATTGATGGTGCAGATGGTATTAAATTAAAAAACCGCGCACTCGAAATAAAAACAAGGGTAACCACCGTTTCTGAATTAGCGCCTTACACATATCAATTAAAAAAAGAGGGCAAAAAAGAAGTGGATTGTAATTATTCGGTAAAAGGAAATATTGTAAAATTTACAATTGCCGGAGATTATGATAAAACGGAAACCTTAGTCATAGATCCCTCTATCGTGTTTTATGGTTACACCGGAAGTACTGCAGATAACTGGGGCTTTACAGCTACCTATGATCCGCAGGGCAACTTTTATGCAGGTGGTATTGTATTTGGAAGTGTAGGTACATTTCCTGTCAACAATGGCGCTTTTCAAACCACTTTTGGTGGCGGTGTTTTAGAAGGAGATATTGGTGCTATGGATATGGGCATCATTAAGTTTGATCCAAGTGGTGTTAATCGAATGTATGCTACCTACATTGGAGGAAGAGGTAATGAGCAGCCCCATAGTTTAGTGGTGGATGCAAGTGGAAATTTAATTATTGCAGGAAGAACTTCATCCGGTAATACCTATCCTGTGAGAGGCCTTTCGACGTATGGCCCATTAGGTGGATTATTTGATATTGTTATTACTAAATTAAATGTAACAGGTAGCTCCATTATTGGATCAGTGCGTATGGGTGGGAGTGGAGATGATGGTGTTAATATTAGACCTAATTATATAAAGCCACAGGTGTCAGAATCTACTCGAAGAAATTATGGTGATGATGCCCGTAGTGAAGTTATTGTAGATGCTGCTGGTAATATTATTTTAGCTTCCGTTACACAGTCCGAAAATTTTAGAATAACGCCGGGAAGTTTTCAAACAACGCCTGGTAAAAAAACAACGACCCGTTTCCAGGATGGCGTGCTGGTAAAAATGACACCTAATTTAGACGCTGTTATTTTCAGCTCTTTTTTAGGCGGCGATAATGATGATGCTGCTTTTGTACTTGCTATCAACCCCTTGACAGGGTTTATTTATGTGGCTGGCGCAACCGCTAGTACTGATTTTCCAGGAACCAAATCAGGTGTTTTATTTGGAAGCAATCAAGGAAAAGTAGACGGTTATGTAACGTTTATTAGTCCTGATGGAAGCAGACAAATTTCGAGTAGTTATTTTGGAACATCTGGTGACGATATTATTTATGGAATTCAGTTTGATAAATTTGGTTTCCCTTATATCATGGGAACAACCACAGTTGCATGGCCCATTCTTAATTCACCTTTTAATAGTGGCGGCAATCAAGCTTCTGGTAAACAATTTATTTCCAAATTGCAGCCAGATCTAACGCAGTTTATTTACTCTGCTAATTTTGGAACAGCCACAGGTAGTTTCCCAAATATTTCTCCTACTGCTTTTTTAGTGGATCGTTGTGAAAATGTATACGTATCCGGTTGGGGCGGTACACTCGCACCAGGTTTTCCATCTGCTGGCACAAAAGGACTTGCCACATTTGGAACTGGACAATTAAGCACCACTACAGATGGGGAAGACCTCTACTTTTTTGTACTTGAAAAAAGTGCTAAAAATATTTTATACGCTACATTTTTTGGTTCTATAACCGGGGCCAATGGTCCAGTTGCTGATCACGTAGATGGAGGAACCAGTCGCTTCGACAAAAATGGGACCATCTATCAATCTGTATGCTCTTGTTTAGGCTCTAATCCTGCACCAGGGACCGCTTTAAGAGGCTCTGCTGGTGTTTGGTCTCCCAATAATTTATCTGCCGATCCTAGCTCTGCTAGATGTAATTTACTCGCCATCAAACTTGCCTTTAATTTAGCGGGTGTAGGTGCTGGTTTAAAAGCTTCCATCAAAGGAACCGTTAGAGATACCTCTGGTTGCGTTCCTATGACCGTAGATTTTACGGATACACTAGCGCAGGGCAAATCTTATGTTTGGGATTTTGGTGACGGCACGGCACCTGTTACCTCTGCTACTGCAAAAATTTCTCACAATTTTACAAAAGTGGGGTTGTTTAAAGTTTCTTTAGTGGCTATTGATTCTAGCACTTGTAATATTGCTGATACCACTTATATCAATATGAATGTCAGAAATGATGCTACTACCTTGTCATTTGTTTCTGCTAAAGTTCCGCCATGTGATCAATTGGTTTTCGAATTTGACAATACTAGTACGGGGCCGGCAGCAAAGCCTTTTACTAATAAAAGTTTTACTTGGGATTTTGGAGACGGCACAAAGCTCGCTGCAGGGACTGGCATTGTAAGACACACTTATGCGGCTGGAGGTGCATACAATGTAAAGCTTATTTTAAACGATGAAAATTATTGCAATAGTCCGGATAGTATAATTAAGCAAATTAGTTTGTCACCAAACGTTATTGCTAATTTTACATTGCCGCCAGCTGCGTGCGCACCTTTTAATGCTAGTTTTAGAAATACATCTACTGCGGGGCAGCAGTTTTTCTGGGATTTTGGTGATGGGGCAACGGCTACACAAACAAATCCTTCGCATGTATATACAAGGCCTGGAACCTATAGGGTTCAGCTAATTGCGGTAGATGCCAATACTTGTAACAAGCGAGACACCATCGTAAAAAACCTTGTTGTAGTAAACAAACCAACAGCTGCTTATACGTATTCGCCAAATCCAGCAAGGCCTAATACACCTGTGCAATTAGTGAATACCAGTGCAGGTGCCGTAACCTACAAATGGATTTTAGGTGATGGTAATTCGATTTCAACATCAAAGCGCGATACGGTTATTGCTTACCAATATCAAAAAACAGGAACGTATAATGTTTGTCTAGTAGCAATCAATGCAACAGGATGTTCAGATACAACTTGCACGCCAATTGAAGCTACTGTAGAAGTTGGCTATAGTGTGCCAACCGCATTTACACCTAATGGCGATGGTGTTAATGATCGTGTGTTTATTAGAGGTTTTGGTATTTCCAAAGTTAATTTTCAAATATTTAATAGATGGGGTGAACTCGTTTTTGCATCCACAGATATGAATACGGGTTGGGATGGATTTTACAAAGGAAAACTACAGCCACAAGATGTATATCATTATAGCGCCGTCGTTGAATTTTATACCGGAGAAAAATTAGCCAAAAAAGGAGATGTCACTTTACTCAGATAGCCATGAAATCTAAAATGCATTTTATATTATTTCTTGTTTTTGTTGCAGGTATACTGCAATCAAATGCACAAGATTTGCATTTTAGTCAATACTTTAATGCGCCAATATTAGTGAACCCAGCCAACACTGGGTTTAATCCTGATAATGATTATAGAATTGGCGCAAACTACCGCAATCAGTGGGGTGCAGTGGGTACACCATTTAAAACAATGTCTGTGTGGGGCGATGCACAGCTATTTACAGGTAAGTTTGAAAATGGTTGGATGGGTGTTGGCGGCGCTTTATACAGAGACGCAGCAGGAGCGGGTAATTTAATCAATACCAGTGCGTATGCATCTTTAGCGTATCATCAAATGCTGGGGTATAGTAGTTTGCTAAGTGTTGGTTTTACGGGTGGTTTTATTAGTAAGCGCATTGATATTGCTAAATTGTCTTTTGACAACCAATGGAATGGTCAGTTTTTTGACATAACTATTCCATCTAACGAACCTTTTGCATTTAGTCAAACAGCTTACGCCGATTTGCAAGCGGGTATTAATTATGCATATTTCGCTTCAGACAAATTTTATATCAATGCCGGATTAAGTGCGCAACATATCAATAGACCCAAAGAAAGTTTTTTTGATCCACTTGTTTCAGATGCAAGTATCGACATGCGTTATACAGCGTTTTTAAATGCGAGTGTTAAAATCGGAGAATCTTGGATTGTAAATCCAAACGTTTATATGAGTAAAATGAATACGGCATCTGAATTGGTGCTAGGTGTTAATGCCAATCGTGATTTAAGTGGTGACGGGTCTAGGCAAATGATTTTGGGGCTTTACATGCGCAATGGAGATGCTGTTATTCCTGTTTTTGGCTTTCAATTAAATGACACCCGCTTTACCTTTAATTATGATGCTACTGTATCTACACTAAAGGCAGCCAATAATACCAGGGGCGCTTATGAACTATCTATCATTAAAACTGGCGTCGTTTCATCTGCATTATCAAGGGGCGTAAGATGTCCTTCGGTGAAATTCTAATTCTTTTCTTATTTTTAGTGCATTATTGACAAGCGCTCAACGTTTCGACTATGAAATATTTACCCCTCAACAAGCAACTTTTTATTGATAACCGTAAGCGGTTTATAAAGGAAATGAAGCCGAACAGTATTGCTATTTTTGTAAGCAATGACGAGTGGCCTTCTAATGGAGATGCGCTCCATGCGTTTAAACAAAACACAGATTTATACTGGTTGTCGGGAATTGAGCAGGAAGATTCGATGGTTATTTTATTTCCAAATTGCCCCGACCCTAAATACCGTGAAGTACTAGTGCTTGTTAGACCTAACGAGCTAAAAGAAAAGTGGGATGGTAAGCGACTCCGCACTGCGGATGGCACGGCTATATCAGGGATTCAAACCATTGTATGGTTGGATACTATCGATGCAATGCTTCAAACATGGGTTCATTTGGCGGACACGATTTATTTAGACACCAACGAAAATGACAGAAAGTCTACCGCTATTGCAAGTAGAGATTATAGGTTTGTTGCAGAAATGAAAGCGAACTATCCGCTGCATGGCTATGAGCGTGCTGCAAAAATCATGCACAAATTAAGAGCCATCAAATCAAAAGAAGAAGTGGCTGTAATCAATAAAGCGATTGATATTACAGATCAAACTTTTAGGCATTTATTAGGCTTTATTAGGCCAGGCGTTACAGAGTATGAAATTGAAGCAGAAATTTATCATCAATTTTTAAAGCAGCGCGCAACGGGTCCTGCCTACCATAGCATTATTGCAAGTGGCGATAGAGCAAGAACCCTTCATTATGTTGCCAACAATCAGGTTTGTGAAGCAGGCGAAATGCTACTCATGGATTTTGGTGCCGAATATGGTGGTTACTGTGCCGATTTAACAAGAACAGTGCCCGTGAGTGGCGTGTTTACCAAGCGTCAAAAAGAAGTATACAATGCATGTTTGCATTTACATAATTATGCCAAGTCTATTTTAAAGCCTGGCATATCTATTGTTCAATACACCGATAAGGTTGGGGTAGAAGCGACCAAGCAGTTTGAAAAAATTGGTCTGTTGTCAAAAGCGGCCATTAAAAATCAAGACCCAGAAAATCCAGCGTACCGAAAATATTTATACCACGGTATTTCACATCATTTAGGACTTGATGTACATGATCTTGGAACAAGAACCGCGCCTATACAGGCTGGCATGGTATTTACGATAGAGCCAGGTATTTATATCGAAGAAGAAAAAATGGGTATTCGTATCGAAAATAATTTCTGGATTACAAAAACAGGGAATATAGATCTCATGAAAAATATTCCAATCACTATCGATGAAATAGAATCGTATATGAAGGCAACTTCTAACAAAAGAAAGAAATAAGTAGCATGATTAAAAAGCAAATACCTAATTTATTTACCTTACTGAATCTGTTTTTTGGGTGCGTCGCCATTGTGTATATCACAGAGCCAGGTATCGTCATTACAACTGGAGCCGAAGGCCAAAGTTTAATTGAAATGCCGCAACAAATTTATAGAGCTAGTTTATGTTTAGCAATTGCGGCTGTTGTGGATTATTTCGATGGCTTTTTAGCTCGACTTTTGGATAGCTCTTCTGAAATGGGAAAACAATTAGATTCGTTAGCAGATCTTGTAAGTTTTGGCGTTGCGCCTTCACTTATTGCGTATCAGTTTTTAAGACTTTCACTGGCAGAAGATATTGATGGTTTATCTGCATCATGGTATCAGCTCCTGCCTGTATTTATTTTACCCTGCGCAGCTGCGTATCGACTAGCTAGGTTTAATTTGTCGGCGCCGACTAGTGCTGGTTTTACAGGAGTTCCTGTGCCTGCAGTAGGTCTATTATTTGCCTCTTTCCCTGTCATATACTGGTATGCGCCCATAGAGCAAGCAGTGGTAACGGGTTTGCTACTCAATAAATGGTTTTGGTATCTGGTGGTACTGGGCTGTAGCTATTTAATGGTGTCTACGCTCCCAATGATGGCATTTAAATTCAATCAAGTTTCGTTTAAAAAGCTACTTCCACTGCTTATTTTAGTGGCTATTGGTCTAGTTTCTGCGTTAAGTTTTGGATGGATCGCAGTTCCCATTGTTTTTATTGCTTATGTAGTTCTATCTTTGTCCCTCAAATATTGGTATTTATGATTTTCAATGTTCAGATTAAGGTAATGCCCTTAAAAGATTTATTAGATCCTCAGGGTAAGGCAGTTTTGAGTGGCCTTCAAAATTTAGAAATCACTGCAGTGCAGGATGTACGTGTAGGTAAAAATATCAGCTTACAAATTGAAGCTGATAGTAAAGAGGCAGCTACTGTTATAGCAGAAAATGCTAGTAAAAAATTACTTGCAAATGCAGTAATGGAATATTTTGAAATAGAATTTTTAGCTTAATTCGCTCCAATAATAAGGCCATGTTATACCTAGTACCTACACCACTTGGTAATTTAAAAGACATGACTTTTAGGGGTATTGAAGTGTTGCAATCTGTAGACGTTATTTTATGTGAAGACACTCGAACGTCTTCTAAATTATTACAGCACTATCAAATCCAAAAACCATTATCACCCTACCATCAGCACAATGAGCATAAAATAGTAGGTCATTTAATTGATCAACTAAAAGCAGGTAAAAACTTTGCACTTATTACGGATGCGGGCACGCCTGCTATTTCTGACCCTGCTTTTTTACTGGTGCGTGATTGTATCAAAGAAGGTATACGCGTTGAGTGTTTACCCGGTGCCACTGCCTTTGTGCCGGCGCTTGTCAATAGCGGCATCCCAACCAACCGTTTTGTGTTTGAAGGATTTTTACCTTTAAAAAAGGGCAGACAAACCATGTTAAAAGAATTGGCTGTCGAGCCACGTACCATCATACTATATGAAAGTCCGATGCGACTTGTAAAAACACTGAAAGAGTTGGCTACATATTTTGGTGCAGACCGCCTCGCCAGTGTTAGTAGAGAACTTACCAAAATGTTTGAAGAAAATAAGCAGGGAAGCTTGCAAGATTTGGCGGTATACTTCGAATCAAAATCGGTGAAAGGCGAAATTGTAATTGTGATTGCTGGCGCCGAATAATTCCTTAATTTTATTGGTACACTTTAATTGAATAAAAAATGAAAAAGATTTTATTGTTTGGATTCGTATGTTTATTTATGATGCACGCATCAATACTCGTTGCGCAACCAGATCGTCCGCAACAGCGCATCAAGTATACCATTCAAGCAAATATGGATGTGGTATCTAACAAAATTAATGGTACCGAAAAAATTGTCTACACCAACAATTCCTCGGACACATTAAACAAGATTTTTTTTCATACTTATTGGAATGCTTTTCAACCCGGTAGTAGTATGGATATTAGAAGCAGAGAGCTTGGTCAAATTCAAATTCGACCTGCTTCCAGAATGAGTGATGGACTTGATTGGGATGCGCGCGTTAAAGATCGTATCAGTAAATTAACGCCTTCCGAAATTGGCTACCAAAACGTTAAGTATGTAAAAATAAATGGCGTGGCACAAGTATTAAAAGAACATGAGACCATACTTGAAGTTGTTTTAGCAAAACCAATATTGCCAAAATCGTCGGTACAAATGGAAGTATCCTTTGAAGCGCAGGTGCCGCTCCAAGTTAGAAGAAGCGGAAGAGACAATAAAGAAGGGATCAGGTATAGCATGAGCCAGTGGTACCCTAAAGTAGCAGAATATGATTATCAAGGTTGGCATGCCAATCAATACATTGCTCGTGAGTTTTATGGTGTATGGGGTGATTTTGACGTTAACATCACCATCGATAAAAACTATTTTGTTGCAGCAGGCGGGGATTTGCAAAATCCTCAAGAAATTGGAATGGGTTACGAAACGCCTGGTTCAAAACTTGTAACGACTTCTGGCGATACTAAAACATGGAAATGGCAAGCCTACAATGTGCACGATTTTATGTGGGCTGCAGATCCTACGTATAAAATGATTACCCGTAAACCTGCTGGAGGTGGTCCACTTTTAAGGGTTGTTTACAAGGCAGTGGATTCTTTAGAAAACAATTGGCAAAAGATGGCAGATGTTGTAACAAATGCATATCCCATTATAGCAAAAACTTTTGGTCCTTATCCGTACAAAACATACACGTTTATTCAGGGTGGAGATGGCGGCATGGAATATCCAATGTCTACACTTATTAAAAGTGCGAGTGTTGGTACCGCCATTCATGAGTGGATGCATACCTGGTATCAAATGCTCATGGGTTCGAACGAATCTTTGTATCCATGGATGGATGAAGGCTTTACTGATTATGCAAGTACACGTGTTATGGCGGAACTTAACGGCAGTAAAGGTTTTCCATATGAAGGTTCTTACCGAAGTTATGTTAGCTTAACAAAAAGCCCCTTTGATGAACCAGCAAGTACACATTCGGATCATTACAATACCAATTTAGCGTATAGCACTTCTTCGTATAGCAAGGGTGCTGTGTTTATGAGTCAGTTGGGATATGTAATTGGCGACTCAGTAAGAGACCAAGTGTTAATTGATTATTATAACGCTTGGCGGTTTAAGCATCCCAATCCTAATGATTTTATTAGAGTTGCAGAAAAAAGAAGTGGATTAGAACTTGATTGGTATAAAGAGTATTGGATTAATTCTACCAAAACGATCGACTATGCAGTAGGCGACATTAATCTTATTCAGGATAAAACCAATATCACGATTAAGCGTGTTGGTAAAATGCCAATGCCTATCGATATTTTAGTTACCTATAAAGATGGTACTCAAGAAATGCATTATGTGCCACTTAATTTACAATTTGGAGAAAAGCCAACCGAAAGTAATATTCCAAGAACGGTGCATGCGGCATGGAAATGGGTAGATCCAATATATCAGGTTGCTATTTCAAAATCAATTAAAGATATTAAGTCTATAGAAATTGACCCATCGTTAAGAATGGCGGATGTTAATAGAACAAATAATAAATTAGTGATACCGGATTAGTATTCCATTTCTTTTAATGTTGGCGCTTTAAACCAAGTGATAACCACTACTAAAAGTGTCATACAGCCACCAAAAATAACGCTGGGAACGACGCCCATCATTTTAGCAGCAACGCCACTTTCAAACTGGCCAAATTCATTGCTGCTATTAATAAACATAGAATTTACACTCATTACACGCCCGCGCATATTGTCGGGCGTTTTGAGTTGTAATATGGTGCCACGTATAACGACACTTATGCCATCTACAATACCACTAATGAGTAATACAGTAAAGGTGAGCCAGAACATTTTTGATAGGGCAAATACAATGATGCAAATTCCAAAAATAGCCACCGATATTAGTAGTTTTTTTCCTTGTGCTTTTTTTAATGGAAATGCAGTGAGTAATATAATCACAATGACAGATCCAATGTCAGATGCCGCATTAAGCCAGCCAAATCCAATCGGGCCAACTTTTAAAATGTCTTTAGCAAAAACAGGAATCATAGCAACGGCGCCACCAAATAAAACGGCAAATAAATCGAGCGTTAGGGCACCAAATAATTCTTTGGTTTGATACACATACCTGAGTCCTTCTTTTACACTCTCAAGCGTTTTTTTCTCTCCAGGCTCATTTAATGAAGGCTTTGGGGTAAGCTGGTACATGAATAGATAACCCGCAAATACAAGTGAGCAAATAATAGCTAATGAACCCGTGTTGCCAATTAGGGCAATTAAAAATCCAACAATGGCATGACCTGTAACAGACGCGCCTAACCAAATGCCCTGACCCCAAGTAGTCGCATTTTGAATGGTTTTTTTAGGTACAATAGCAGAGAGTATCGTACCAAATGTGGGTCCGGTAAAGGATCTAAAAACCCCAGTAAAAAATATGGCAATGTAAATACTAAATGCAATCCAGTGCTTACTTATTTGGCTAGCTGTAAAACTGGTAGATAATAATAGTAAAAATAAAGCGCAGGTAAAATAAAGCGCCACTCCAGTTAGTAGCAGTTTTCTTTTTTCGCTAATATCAATAATATGTCCAGCATAGAGTGATAATGAAACTGCTGGTATTACTTCTGATAAGCCAATAAGCCCAATGGCAAAGGGTTCGTCTGTTAATTCGTATATCCACCACCCAACAAGTGTTCCCATCATGCGCAGTCCCATGATAAACAAAAACCGCCCAATCATGAGATGCCTAAATTCGGCAATCCGCATGGCTTCAAACGGGTCATGTTTTGTTTGTGTTGAAGTCAGTTCTTGTTGCATTAGTTTGGCTTAGCTGTTATGGTAAAATAAAATAGTGTTGTCCCTGCGCTAAGTCTTTGTCCAGGGCGTCTAATACCACTTGCACATGCGCATCATTATTTAAAAAATCGGCATTGCTAGCATCGATGAAAATGGTATTAATATTGTGCTGCTTGATATAGCTGGTATAGGTTTCCTGTAAATTAAATAAGTAATCGTCTTTAATATCCTGCTCGTAACTTCTATTTCTCTTTTTAATATTTTCTTGTAATTTTTGAACAGGGGCGTGCAGGTAAATTAAAATATCTGGAACTGTTATTTGTTGATGAATGATGTCAAATAGTTTTTGATACAATCTAAATTCTTCGTCAGGCAAATTCACTTTTGCAAATAACAAGCATTTTGTAAATAAATAATCTGAAATAGTTACTTGTTGAAACAGGTCCTGGGTATTTAAAAAATCTTTCAGTTGCTTATAGCGTTCGGCCATAAAAAAAAGCTCCAAAGGAAATGCGAATTGGTCCGGCTTTTCGTAAAATTTTGGCAAAAAAGGGTTGTCTGCAAATTCTTCTAAAATCAGTTTTGCATTTAGTTTTTGTGCTAGTATGTTTGACAAGGTTGTTTTACCTGCTCCAATATTCCCCTCAATTGTAATAAACTGATGCTTCATAGACATTCATTCTCAATGGGTAAAAATAAAGCTGAACTTGGCTTTTGCCTTTATTTTTTTTGCACATCAAGGGTGTCGGGGCAGTTGATGAGAAGTTCGCTGACTGTTTTATCTAAAATAGGGTGGTGAAGCGAAGGCGCTATCTCGGCAAGCGGAAGGAGTGCAAATCGGCGGTTATGTAGTTGCGGGTGGGGTATTGTTAGTGTATTGGTGTCTAGCACCTTGTCATCTATCATTAAAATGTCTAAATCAATGGTGCGTGGGCCATATTTTTGGGTACGGACCCTGCCCATTTTAATTTCTATAGCTAAAAGTTGTGCTAAAAGTGTTTCTGGAGGTAAGGACGTAGTTAGTTGTATGGCTTGGTTGTAAAATGCCGGTTGATTGGTATTGCCCCAGGCAGCTGTTTCATAAATGGAGGAGGTGTGGGTAATGCGACCACATAAGGCCTCAATTTGCTTTATTGCCTGCTCTAAATAAGCCGCTCGGTCCCCTAAATTCCCGCCTATCAGTAAATATGCTGTGTTCATAAATTACCCCGTTAATCGCCCCAAATATCTTTAATTTCACGTCTTTAAATGCAGTTGTGAACAATATTGTTCCGCTTTTATTTTAACCTATTGCTATGAAGAGCTTTTTTAAAATATTTATTGCCAGTTTGTTGGCGCTGATTGTGTTTTCAATTTTAGGTGTGATGGTGCTTATTGGCATTGCTGCCTCAGCCTCTAGTTCTGATAAACCGGTTATTGGTTCCGATGCGGTTTTGGTATTAGATCTTTCCAAGCCTTATAAAGAAACCGTTCAAGAAAATCCATTTGCGTCTCTAACCACCGACGGAGATTTTGAAACGCCATCTCTATTTGATATGGTCAGACTTATTGAGCATGCTAAATTAGATGCGAACGTCAAAGGAATTTATATTTTAGCGAGTTCCAATGTAAATGGATTTGGTGCTTCAGAAGAAATCAGAAAAGCGCTACTTGATTTTAGGAAGTCTAAAAAGTTTGTGGTTGCCTATGGCGAAACAATTTCGCAAAAAGGATATGCAGTAGCTAATGTGGCACAAAAGATTTTTGTGCATCCACAAGGAGGGCTTGAATGGGCTGGTTTTTCAAGCAATCTAGTTTTCTTAAAGGGGATGCTCGATAAATTAGAAATCAAGCCGCAAATATTTTATGCAGGTAAATTCAAAAGTGCTACCGAACCACTTCGTGAAACGCAAATGACAGATGCTAACCGTTTACAAACAAGTGTATGGTTGGGTGATTTGTACAATCAATTTTTATATCAGACTGCTGCTGCTCGTAATCTAGACACAGCATTTATCAGATCGCTAGCTGTAGAAGGTAAAATTCAAACTGCTGCCGATGCTGTAAAATATAATTTAATCGATGGATTAAAATATGATGATCAAGTTAAAAACGAAATTACTGGCCGTTTAAATCTAGCTGTTAATTCAAAAATTAATTTTATTTATTTCGGAGAATATGCAAAGTCAGTAACCCTCAACGAATCTTCAGCTTCAGAAAAAATTGCTGTTATTTATGCTAATGGCGATATAATAAGCGGAACAGGTGCAGATGAGCAGGTCGCTAGTGATGATTATAAAGAGCTTATCAGAAAAGCGCGTTTGGATAAATCTGTTAAAGCCATTGTGCTGCGCGTTAATTCGCCGGGGGGTAGTGCACTCGCAAGTGATGTTATTTGGCGTGAAGTGAGCCTTGCAAAAAAAGAAAAACCTGTAGTTGTTTCAATGGGTGACGTTGCTGCATCGGGTGGGTATTACATCGCATGTAACGCGAACAAAGTATTTGCCAATGCCTCCACCATAACCGGGTCAATTGGTGTATTTAGTATTGTGCCCAATATCGAATCGTTTTTGAAAAACAAAATCGGAATTACTACTGATAGAGTAAGAACTGGCCCTTTTGCTGATATGGGAAGTATGGACCGTGCACTTACAACGCCTGAAAAAATGTTTTTTCAAGCTTCTACCGATTCTATTTACAATACTTTTAAATCACGTGTTGCTGAGGGGCGTAAAAGAAATATGGAATATGTAGATAGCATTGCGCAGGGACGTGTTTGGACGGGTACAAGAGGCTTAAGTGTTGGTCTTGTAGATGAAATCGGAACACTTTCAGACGCTATTAAAGCTGCTGCGTCTATGGCTAAAATAACAACATACAGGCTTAAAGAATATCCCGAAAAAAAGAATATTTTGGAGCAACTCTTTAATAATTATAAGCGAACTGTTTCGTTGCATTTAATAGAATCAGAATTAGGGGTAGATCATTTACTTATGATGCAGCAAGTCAAAAAAGTAAAAGCGATGGTTGGTGTGCCACAGGCTAAATTACCATACACTATTTCTGTTCACTAATTGATCACTATGTCTTCAAAGTACAGTCAAATCACTGCGATGCTGGCCATTACAAAAGGTAGTTTAAAAGCTATTTTGCGTAGTCCTTCGGCGGTGGTTTTTAGTATCGCTTTTCCACTCATCTTTATTTTAGTTTTTGGATTTATTGGAGGAAGCAATGGAAAAACATCTGTTAAAATAGCTATTGATCCTCTTTCAGATACCACAAGCCCGGTTTATACAGCGCTTACAAATATCAATAGTATTAAAATAATAAAGGGGAGCCCTGACACTTTGCAGCAAGAGCTAGAAAAAGGTAGAATCACTGCTAGTATATTCATTGCAAAAACGGGTCTCGTAAGTCCTGCTTATAACATAAAAATAACAAGCTCTGGTGCTGTTATGCCCCAAAATATTCAGCTGTTACAGTCTGTGTTAAGTGGTGTGATTGCAGGTATGAATCAAAAATATTTTGAGGGCAACCAAACCATTGCCCGCGTTGATGCTACTATTTCACAAATACCCGGAAGGGCTTATAAAACCATCGACTTTATCCTACCGGGTCAGCTCGGATTTTCATTGTTAAGTTCAGGTGTATTTGGGGTTGCTTTTTTGTTTTTCAATCTCCGTCAGCAACTGGTTCTAAAGCGTTTTTATGCTACACCCATTAAGCGGGCGTATATCGTATTAGGCGAGGCGTTAAGCAGGGTTATATTTCAATTGTTAACAGCGATTATTGTAATAGGCGTCGGGCATTTTGCATTTGGATTTACACTCGTGCACGGGCTTACTACTTTTGCAACCATCATGCTCTTAAGTTTTATTGCCCTTGTATTATTTATGGGCTTTGGATTTATTGTAAGTGGGCTTGCAAAAAATGAAAGTACCATACCGCCCTTTGCTAATTTATTTACGTTGCCGCAGTTTTTGTTGGCTGGCACTTTTTTTTCGGTAGAAACTTTTCCAACATGGCTTCAACCTATATGTAATGCGCTACCCTTAACGCACTTTAATAACGCCATGCGAAACATAGCTTTTGAAGGCGCTACTTTAGCAGCCTGCGGCAAAGAGTTGTTGATACTTGGCTTATGGATTGTGGGTGTGTATGCTATTGCTTTTAAAACATTTAAATGGGATTAAGATGCGGGTTGTTAAATTAGGTATCATCAGTGCAGTTGTTTTTTTTGTTTTGTTTACCCTCGGTGGTTTGCTATTACCTGCTCATAATATTGTATCTCGTGCTGTAAACATTAAAGCAAAGCCAGCATCTATTTTGCCACTCGTGCAAAATAAATCGGAGTGGCATTTGTGGATAGAGGGAATGGATAGTGCAGCCACAGATAAGCGTCAACAAGTACAAATTGTTGCTGTTTCAGATTCGCTTGTAGTGGCCAATTGGAAAACGGCCGAATCAGCGTATACTATAAAATTCAGGTTCATATACAATCCAGGGCAGGCTGTTACCATTGTTCAGTGGCAGTTTGAGCAAGATGTGAAGTGGTATCCTTGGGAGCGTATAAGTTCTTTAATGAATGATAAAATACTAGGTACCTTAATGGAAAAAAACCTAGCTAAACTTCAGTTGGTAGTAGAAGCTAACTAGGTTTTTTATAAAAGAGAATTCGATTAAATGATCGCTTTTAGAGGATCTCGACAATGAACATTAGATAATTAAAAGCGCATCACCATAACTGAAGAAACGGTATTTGTCTTTGATGGCTTTCTTGTATGCTTCCATTGCTAAATCATAACCTGCAAAAGCGCAAGTCATAATGAGTAAGCTTGTTTTTGGTAAATGGAAGTTGGTTACAAGGCTATCTGCTACGTTAAAATTATAAGGAGGGTGGATAAAGTGATTGGTCCA
>JACCDH010286891.1_pt1 | contig 15897 bp, 16 predicted proteins | sample 7442481 | NCBI WGS metagenome assembly JACCDH01 (sample SAMN15323433, study PRJNA562643) | freshwater metagenome | isolation source: river surface water | place: USA:Blue River Watershed | collected 2017-08-15
AAATCATCAGTTTCATTGGTGGCATATCCAAACATCATCCCTTGGTCACCAGCACCTTGCTCTTCCTTCTTCTTTTTATCAACACCTTGGTTGATATCAGCAGATTGTTCGTGGATCGCAGATAGTACACCGCATCTATCTGCTTCAAACATATATTCACTCTTAGTGTAACCAATTTTCTTGATCACATTGCGTGCAATGGTTTGAACATCTAAATAAGCTTTAGATTTTACTTCACCCGCCAATACCACTTGACCTGTGGTTACTAAAGTTTCACAAGCCACTTTTGATTGTGGATCAAATGCTAAAAAATTGTCGATCAATGCGTCAGAAATCTGATCCGCTACTTTGTCTGGATGTCCTTCAGAAACACTCTCAGAGGTAAATAAATAAGGCATATTGTTTTATTTAGTTAAAATATTTTATCACCACATATGTAACATTACTGGCTTACCTTCTATATATTCAAATCCTTTAATTTTATAATTGATATCTGGAACTACTGATTTTACCAAATCAAGTATTTTAATATATTCATTTTCACGATGATAAGTGGTAATTGCAATTTTAGGCCTCCATTTTTTTATTGTTTTCAATGCACCACATATCATTTTTTCTTCATAGCCTTCTAAATCAGCTTTTAAATAAGTTATTTTTAAGTCTTTTTCAAAAAATAAATCATCAATTGTAAAACAATCAATTTCTATTAAATTGGAATTTGTATTGTTAGTATTTTTAATTATGGAGCCAATATTTGATGGTTCTAAAAATAGTTTACAAGATCTATCTCCAAGAGCGAAGGGCATTATCTCAACATTGTTTACATTAGCAAATATTTTTTTTAACGATTTAGCAAATATAGGCATTGGTTCAATTGCATATACTTTATTACATCTATTTTGTATCTGAAATGTAAAGAAGCCTTCTGCACTTCCACAGTCTACTACAATATCATCAATATTAACTTTAGTCTCTGGTATTTCATAAAAATGCCAATGTTTATTTTGCATTCCTTCAGAAATAACTTGTGCAAAGTGATGAAATGGGATTGTTCTTGGATATAAGAACTCATTATCATACCCCTTAATTAAAAAATAATCATAAAGTTCATCTGATCTTAATTTACTAATATACTTTTTAGCAATAGTTTCGCATTTAGGTGAGAATAAATGAAAAAATAAATCAAATAATGGTACCCTGTGATAATTTTTATTCCAAAAGTATTTTATTAAATAGTTTACACGACTTTTTAGAGAAAAGTAGATATTTTTCATATTTCAATTAAATTTTTATATTATTTAAAACAGATCTCGGATGCCATCCAAATGCTTTACGTGCATTTGTATCATCAAATGTTAAATTAGAAGTCATTTTATTAAGCTTAATAGAATTAATTAAAAAATTACTTCCTAAAAAATCGCCTATGTATGCAAGAAATTTTATTAAAAATAAAGGTAAGCTTATTGGGTTCTTCTTCCCTAGTTGGTATGCTATAATATTACTCAATTCTCGAAATGTTGGATTTATACCATCTGTAAGATTATATATGCCGCCAATTTTGGCTGCTTTCAAAATAAATTTTGAAACATCATCCACTAATACCATTGATTTTTTTGTGTCAACTTTATAAATATTAAAATAAATTCCTGATTTAATAGCTTCAATCATGGAAAATAAATTTCCCTTTGGATTTCTTCCAATCAGTAAAGGTAACCTAAGTATGGTATATATGACATTATTATCCTTACACCAGTTTTGGATTAGTTTTTCAGCTTCAATTTTGCTATTCCCATATGGATCAGATGCTAGTAAGGGAGTTGATTCAGATATATTTTCACCATATTGTAATCCATAAACTGAAACACTGCTAATAAATACCAAATATTTTGGAAAAGTATTTAATTTTTCAAACCCTTTAAGTAAATTTTTTGTGCCTGTAACATTTGTATTGAAAAAATTGTTAACCTCATTTATTGTTTTGGGAACCTCATGCGCTTTTCCTGACGCATGAATTACTATATCAACTAATGGTAATGATGGTATATCTTGACTTAAGTCACAAGTTATATCAGAATTACTCCTGGATAAAGATATAATTTCAAATTGTTGTTCAAGTTCAGAATACAAGCATTTACCCAAAAATCCATTTGCTCCAGTTAGTAAAATTTTCATTATAAATTTAATGAATTAAGTTCTCTTAAAATTTTTGTTTCATAAGATTCCCAAGTAAAATTATTCTGAATTAATTCTTTGGCCATATTGCCAATTTGTTGATATTTTAATGGATTTAAACATATTTCATTGATTAGACAAGCCATTTCCTTGGGTTTATCCTCAACGAAAAAATGAATTAAATTTTCTGCTCCTTTAATTGGTTTAGAACAAATTGATGTTAAAATATTTATTTTGCCTAAAGCCATTGATTCTAAAATCTTATTTTGAATACCTCCCCCATTTTGCATTGGAGAAACAACTAAATTACAAGAATTTAAAATATAATAGGGATCCTCTAAAAAACCAGTTATAATTACATTTTTTCTTTTATTTGCTAAATTAAGTATTTGAGAATTAGGTTTTGATCCAATTATATAAAAACGAATTGATGGATTAATATGGTCTAATACATACCTATCAAACCATAATATCGCATCTATATTTGGTTGATAATGCATTGCGCCGATAAATGCAATAGAGTTATCAAATTCATTGGAAAATTTATTATAGGAAAACAATAATGAATTAACGCCATTTGGTATCCATTTAACATTACCATACCTATTCATAGATAATGCTTCATCTTCATTAACTAAAAAAGTTAGTTTAGTGTTTTTAATTAAAGAAATTTCATAACGTTCAAGTCTAGGAATTTCATACTTATAAAATATTTTATGTAAGAATGAAGTTGTACTAGAATATGATTTTTTATAACTATCTGATAGTAAATCGACCATGTCAAAAACATTTATTACATGATCGAAACATTTAATATAATCTCCAGTTCTAATTAAATTATATATTACAAAATCTACTTCCTTAAAATCATTTACTAAAATATTCTTTAATTTGATGGAATAAAAGAAACCAACTTGTAATGGTTTAAATTTAAAAATAAAGTTAAAAAGTGAATGACTAATTGATGAGAATAAATTTAATTTAAAATGAAAATTTTTTATACTATATTGATTTACAAATTCAATCTCTTCACTTGTCAATTTAGTTGTTGAAATTGTAACTAATATAAGATCATAACTTTTAGAAAGTATTTTGATTAGATTAAATATCTTTAATTTATGTCCATTTATTGGAGGAAAGGGACTTCCAGGTATTAAGATTAATATTTTTTTTCTCATCTAATCTTTTGTAAATCTATTTTTTTAACCCATTCAAATACTTGGGATTGAAAACTTAAAATATTATATTTTTTAAATAATTCATACCCAATTTTGATTTTTGACTCACGTTCGTTTTTATTTTCTAGAACAGATACAATAGCTTGGGCTATTGTATCATAACATTTAGGATCAAAATATGTAGCTGAATTTGCAGCAATCTCAGGAAAACAAGATGTATTACTAATTACTAAAGGACACCCGTATTTCATTGCTTCGATTAAAGGAATACCAAAACCTTCCAAAAATGAAGGAAATAAAAATAAAGAAGCATCTTGATAAAGCATTTCAACTTCTAGATCAGTTTTATAACCTAGAAACTCGATTTTATCTATAATATTAAGTTTCTTTGCTAAATCTTTAAATCTTTTTAAAGATTTATTATTTTTAATTCCTAATATTTTTAAGCTGTATAAAGCCCTAATTTTATCAGGCAATAAAGCAAAAGCATAAATCAATGATTTTGTATTTTTATAACTTGGCTCGCCTCCAATATGAAAAAAATACTTTTGAGAAGTCTCTTGTAAGATTTTTGAATTATGATTTGAATCAATTGTGTTGTAAATAATTGAAATTTTATCTTCAGAAATTTGAAACTTTTCTATAATTTTTAACTTAGAAAACTCTGAAACAGTTAAAATACAATCAACTTTATTAATAATTAGTTTGACAATTATTGATCTATAAAATTTTCCGATAGTTTGTTTAAATGTAAGTCCATCTAGAGGTTCTAGAAAAATTAAATCATGTAGGATTAAAATATTATAATTATTTCTATTTAGTAAAAGGGGCGCTGTATTATAAGGAAAAATATAAACACCCTTATTCAAAAAATTAAATATTGATAGTGAAATCTGCTCCCAAAGTATGTAGTTAGAAAAACCAAAATTTAAAAAATTATTTTTAACTACATTTTTTTTTAATAAACCTACAATTTGAAAATCACTTTTTAGTACATCAATTAAATAATTTATGTACTTTCCCATGCCCCTGTATTGATTTACAGAAAAATTAGCATCATAATATAATTTAAGACTTGGATTATTTATTTTCAAATTCAAAATAATATTATTTAAATTAATTCTTTTTGAAATTCACAAAACATAGTATCAAAAGAATACTTTCTTTTAAATGATTCCAAACAATTAACAGAAAATGTATTTAATACATCTTTATTTTCAAATAAATATCTTAACTTATCAATCATACTATCTGGTTCAAAATTCTTGTCATCAATAAGTATACCATTAAAACCGTCATTAATAATATCGGAGACACCAGGTGCCTTAAAAGCAAGCACTGGAACCCCATATGAAAAAGCCTCTAATATACTTAATGGCATCCCCTCAAATTTAGATGCAAATAACATTAATGAGGGTTTATTTTTGTTGTAAATTATATCGCGATTATCTACAAAACCATGCAAAAACACTATATTTCCAAGATTGTTATTTTTAATAAAAATATTAATTTCTTCTCTCAACGGACCATTGCCGTAAATATCTAACCTGATAGAATGAGATTTGGAATTAAATAAGTGTAAAACAACATTCAAAATTAAAATCACCCCTTTATCTTCAACTAACCTACCGCAAAAAATTAAATTAAACGTATTCATGTTAGAATATGTTAATCCATTTTCAACATTTGGACCATGAACTCCATTAGGTAATAACTTAACTTTGTTAGATGCTATTTTTTGACATTCTTCAAAAGTAACTTTTGCAATACATATTAATTTATCTAGTTTTTTAAATAAAATAAAGTATAAAATTTTTAAAAATTTATTACCGAAAAATCCAAAATTAGAAACTGAAAAAGGTCCATGTTTAATACCTATAAATTTGATTTTTTTTCTAATTAAAGCCGATTGTTGAATTGAGCGATTGCCATTAAAAACGATCAATTGATTATCTTTAAGTAGCTTATTTATAAAAATAGAATTTGAAAAAAATCTTGACCAATTATTAGATATATGAAAATATTTTATGCCATCCCTCTTGTGTTTAATTTGTGAACTTACATGTGTTATCTCAAAACCAATTTGAACAAATGCATCTACTAAATTCTGGGAATATATTTCCTGACCACCCCAAGCTGAACCTAAATCAATAATTAATAACTTATTCATAAAATTAATTAATCAAATTCAAATTTTTGCATTTCATAGATTTATCAAGAAGTGATAAAATTAAAAATAAAATACAAGAATAGATTAAAGTTCTGATGCCAAAATTAACAAAATCATATAGAATCCATCTAGGAAAGAAAGTGATAACAACCATAGATAAATACCTTAGGAAGGTATTTTTTTCACTATTAAGTATAATGTAAATAAATAATGCTGCCATTAAACCGAAAATAAAAACTCCAATAAAGTTTGCAATTAAATATCCAGTAACTGGGAAAGGCATGCCACCTGCAGCTCCTAAAAATTTTTGTGAATAAACTGAAGGATATAATTCGGGCATTTTAACCGATAACATAGAAGGCGGTAATATCCAAGTAATTAAGGATAGAATTGAATTAAAATAATTAATAGGATAGCTTTTTAATGCAATTGTTCCAGAAATAACAGTACCCATATGGGTGGACTCAATCGCATCATTATTTAGTAATAAAGAAAGTTCAAGATTATCAGTATGTTTTGCTAAGCCCAATAACATAGCTATTATAACAGTAGGGAAAAAAATTAAAATAGTATTAAACGCAGATATTTTTTTTGCAAAAAATACATAAAAAATCAGTAAAATTGCCATTATACCCTGAATTCTAAACCCAAATAAATTACACTTTAAAATAAAAATTAGAACTATTAAGACACGGAAAAATTTCTCTAATCGAGTTAAATCTTTAAACAAAAATAAGTAACAAAACAAAATTAAAACGTATTCTATCAAGCCAGAACCTGAATCTAAGTTGTCAACGTAACCGGAATAACCTCCGTTTGATCCTCCTAAAACAACTACTCCATTAATTTTAAAAATTGTAATAAAACAAGCAAACAAGAAAACTAGATAATAGACCCATTTATTTATTCGAAAATTAAAATCAGTATTTCTCTGAACTGGTATATTTAAAAAAAATAATGGTAAATAAGCAATAATTAAAATCATATAAAATAATTTTAACTCACTTATTACTATACCAGAACTTATTCCCCAACCTAATAGATCAGTTATTATAAACTCTAAGCCCCACAATGAGGAAAATAGCAATAGAATTATGATTATTGTAAAACGCTTATATCTGTATATTAAAAATAGTAATTCAAGAAAAAATAAATTTACATATACCCTGTAATCAAATGTATAGAAAAGATCAAATGAAATAACAATTATTAAAAAAAATATTAAAGAAGAAATTTTTAAAACGAAAGAATTCATCAAGGAAAATATTTGTGAAACAACTTATTAATATATCTAGAAACTTGGTACGAAGAAAAATAGTTAAGTGTTAAAAAGGAGATAAAGCTGATAAGTGAAATAGTTATTAAAAAATTAGTAGATTGAAATTTTGTAGTTAATATGTAAAAAGGGATAAGCAATATAGAATTAATTAAGACTTTTTTAATTAGAATAAAAACTGGCTTTTCAAAACTAATACCATTGCCATATTTTGAAAAAAGTAAGAAAGATGCAATTGTGAGAAAAAGATTTTTTAAAAACCAAAAAATAGCAAGTCCGACAATTCCAAATAATGGAGTTATAAAATATATTCCTAAAATTGTTATTATAGCAATACTGGCACTTAATATAAAATTAAATTTCATATTACCATATGCTATTTGAGGCATATTTAAATAACCTATTAGACTGTATATCCCATTACCAACTGCGTAAAACAAAAATGTATAACCCAATGCGTCTGTTGCAGCTATACTTGGTTTAATAATTTTCAAAATCAAAATTCCGTTTAATCCAACCCAGAAACTAACACTAATAATTATACTAGATGTGAGTTCAAATGATCCGACAAGTACTTTATTAGACAGGGATTTTTTACCAGCCGAAATTGAACCAATAAGTCTAGGACTAATACTCGACATAAATGGTCCAGACAAATAAAATATTCCATTTGAAACAGCAATTATTGAAGCATATTCTCCATATTCAGAAATTGACAAATTTTTGACCAAAAGAAGTTTATCTGCTTGTGTTATCAGAAGGTATAAAATTGCGTTTGCAAAGGAAAAAGCTGTAAATCGATTGAAAATATGTGACTTATCAAACATGGATCTCATAAATTTTGATTTTACTCCACTTTTAAGACGAACAGTAGAATAAAAAAATAAAACTTCAATTAGGGATATTAATGCTTGATATAGAAAAAAATAACAAAGTGAAAAATTTATAAAAAACTGAAAAAATAAGGGCAAAAGATACCTGGCAGCTAAAAATGATACAGAAAGAGTGCTTGCTATATTTCCTAAATAAAAGCCATCCAAACTTGCTTTATATAGAATTGTTAAAAGTTTTAATAAAACAGATACCAATATTAAAACTTTAATAAAAAAAATTTCTTTAAATAATATTGGAAATGAAAGTAATTGAAAATTATAAAATTTTCCGACTAATAAAGTTACTATTATAAATGTAATTAAAATTGCAAAAAACAATTCATAAGTAGTTAGAACCTGATTATATTTAGCTTGATTAATCTTACCATTTTTATATAAAGTCGAATATTTATTTAGGTAATTTGTAAATCCAAAATCAAAAATTAGTACCCAACTAAAGCTCATATAAAAAATCATAAAAATGCCATAATCTATAGATGAAAACCATCTCGAGTAGAATGGTAATATTATGATCCCAATGAGTGCTGATATTATCTGACTGACAAAATTAGCAAAAAATACCTTTTTAATAGGATTACCCACAACACTCATAAATTAGGTTATTGTAAAGATGTTTATTTTAGTGCGAAATAATGATGTTAAATAATTTAAAACTCTTTTCAAAAATGGAAAATAAAATGAAAATATGTAATACAGCCGCCTAATGTATAGTAGGTTTAAAAATTTGTGAAATATACCTCTATCGAAAAATATTTTTTGTTTCTCAATTATTTCATTATCTAATTCAATGAAATTTTTAAATTCAAACTGTTTATTAACTTTGTAATCCAAATCAGTATCAAATCTATTAGTTGATTTCGCATTTATTCCAAGGCCATCATTTCCTATGTTTTTAACTAATGATTTTTCTGGACATACAGTAACTAAATTATTATAAAATAAAAACATATTTACTCTTGCATCTTCTGCATTACTATATCTATAATAATCAAGCCAGGCAGATTCATAAAAAAAATTACCGTAGTTCTTTAGCCTCGTTTTACCATTCTTTAATGATAAATTTTTTTTGAAATAATATTCATCCCAATTAAACCTCAAAAACTTATCACTCCATGTTGCAAAGACCCAAGGAACAAACCATGGCAAAAAATAATATCCATCTTTAGTTTTAAATTGTTCTGGAATCGAATATGCTGAAATACTAAAAACCTTAGGATCTTTCTCGTAAAAATCTAGAGCCTTGTTCAAAAAAGTTAAACATTTATTATGGACAACGTTGTCATCCTCTAACATTATCATTTTCGAATACCTTTTTAATACATTAGTCTGAGCATCTCTGAATGATTTTTCAATTCCCCAATTAGAGTCACGGAAAATTAGTTCAACAGATTTAAAACCAGTTATATTAATACAATACTCCCTAACCTGTTGAACGATTTTTTTTGAACTTATATCTTTTGCACCATCAGAAACAATAATCAATGGCGACTCGCAAGCTAATTCTGCTAATTTTAAAGATTCAATTGTCTTTTTAAAAGAATTTAATCTTGTATATGTAAAAATTAATATTGGTGCAGGCAAATTATTATTATTTTTTATTACCAAATGATTTGATACAGAGAAATTATTTCCCTTTTTCACACAATAAAAAAATACTTGAACATAAATCTGGATATTGCTGTCCAAGTTGATAACACCCTTCTAGATATTCTTTAGAAATAATATCTGTATTTAATAACTGATCCCATTGAAAATTTGCTAATGCCTTAAAGAAAATTCCAGATCTACCAACTACTTTTAAACCAGCTAGTTTAGCATCTCGTTCTAATGTATCTAGAGTGTAAGTAATTTGATGTCCGTGTTCTTTTTCTGCATGAGTAACAGCACTATTGTGGGAAATAATTCCCATTTTCACGGCAATTTGTCGTGATGGAGCATTTGCGTTTGGACAAACTAAAAAGAATCTACCATTTTCAGATAACCATTCATTGTTGATTTTTTTCAATACTGCAACAGGATCTGTTATATGTTCTAGTACATGAGTGAGAATGATATTATCATATTTTACAGGAAGTGTAATATTTTCAAACAATCCATTTACAAATTTAATTTTATTGCCAAGGGATCTTTTTGCTACTTCTATCGCTTGATCTGATGCTTCAACACAAGTAATATCATTAAAATATGGCATGAATTTTTTAGTAAAATCTCCTTTATAACTTCCAAGTTCTAATAAATTTCCATCTTTGAAGTACGGAATGAATGATTTTAACATATAATGATGCATTACATCAAAATCAAAATTATACGAATACTTGTGATCATTAGTATCTCTAAATTCTAGATTATAATTTCTTTGTTTTTCCATTTTTTTTAAATTTTATTTTTTGACATTAATATTTGATTTTCTTTTTTTTCAACATAAACAAAACCAATTTTTGAATATAAGTTTATTGCATTTGTATTCAACTCATTTACTTCCAATTCGATGTTTTTAATGTTTCGAGTATCATTATAATTTAATAGATTTTGAAATAATTTTTTTGCAATTCCCTTGCCATTAAATTCCGAATAAACACTAACATTTGTAATATACCCATTGTTAACATCATTCACATACATTGCAATCATTCCAATTAGTTTTTGGTCATACCATGCTTCAAAAATTATTGCATTTGATTCAATTTTAGAAGAATATTCTAATATTGAAATTCTAGAATCTAATCTTGGTACAAATTGATTATTGCAATACTGTAAATGCTCTAAAATCTGATTTTTTGAAGCTGAATTTATTTTATACTCAATTTTCATTTCAACGATAACAATTTAGCAGCTCCAAAACCATAACGTCCAAAATTATTACCATTATATAATAGATATAAACTTCCATCCATTTTAAATAGGTTTGGATAACACATCATTTCTGAATCCCATCCATGATCAGAAAGATTAAAGTTTAATTTAGAATCATCTCTATGCCATTTAATTAAATCTGTTGAAAAAGCATAACCGAGTTTGTAACCTCTTTTAGGATTTTTCCTAAAATCAGAAGAATGTCTATAACAAAAAACCATATGATATAATCCTTGAAATTCGACTACAGATGGTAATGCCTGACATTCATTTTCATCAATAATGTCAGTTATTATTTGTACCCCCTCATCTTTTTTCCAATTAATGCCATCAGTTGATTTAGCACAAGCAATTTTATAAACTCTAGCTGGAGGTTCAGTTGTTGTTGGTTTAATCCACTTTTTTCCGAAAATATACCACATGTAATAAGTATCATCATACTTTTGTACAAATCCATCTCCGACTAGAACAGGCTCAAAAACTGATGAACTTAATATTGGTCCATTGCCATTTTCATATCTTTTAAACGTTTCGCCATTATCTTCACTATAAACAATTCCAATTGAAGTTTCAACTGAAACTGAAATTCTTCTACTCCAGCCACATGTATATGCGAGGAGCTTATTTCCATCTCTAAAGGGATTTATTGGAAAAATTCCATGTTCATCAAATGTCCCTAAATCTCCTAATTTAATTACTGGTTTTTTTGAAACTCTAACAATTTTGTTAAAGTCTTTAGTAAAATCGACAAAAGCTATATTACTCAGAAATAATCCAGAATCTTCTATTGATCTAGTCGAAAAATATATTCTTATAAAATTGTCAAAAACCAAAGCTTGAGGAGATTGAGCAAATTCAATTGAATCATTAGGTAAAATATGATCAGTTGGATCAAATACTTTACCAAGTTTTTGCCATTTCATCATAATAAATCTCCCTCCAATTCTGCTAATCCAAAACCTGTTTTACCAACTTGATTTCCCAAATACATCATATATATTTTATTATTTAATTCAAAAACATGCGGATAACTTACCATTTCAGAGTCCCACCCTTCATTAGAAATATCAATTCCTGCACGATCATTTTCCCTTGTCCAATTTAACAAATCATCTGACCATGCATATCCTATTCTATATCCATTTTCCTTTCCCCTATAATTTTTACTTTTTCTATAACAAAAAAACATGTGATATTTATTATTCTTAAAAATAACATCAGGACTTGCTTGTGCTTCATCCTCTTCAAGAATAGTATCAATTAAATTTTTGTTAATTTTTTTCCAATCGTAACCATCATTCGAAACAGCAAGTCTAATTCTATAAACCGGTTCTGGTTTCCCATTATCTAATATCCATTTAGTTCCAGAAATATAAAATAAATAATAACTATTTTTAAATTTTCTAATTTTTGGACCACTTAAAATAAATGGCTCGTATAATGAGTATGATAATATTGGTCCATTCCCAACTTTACTAAATGTTTTACCTCCATCGTTGCTAATTGCTTTACCAATTGCTACATTAAAAGGAACAGAACTACATCGTGTCCAGCCAGCATAAAAAACAGTAGGTTTATCATCAATATCTATAACACTTACCGGATATGTACCAAATTCATCAAAAGAACCAAGTTCTCCCAATTCAAGAATTGGTTTTTCTGAAATTCTTAATATATTAAAAAGATTTTCTTTGTCTAAATCAATAAATCCAGAATAGCTCACATATTGCCCGTTTTCATCAGGTAAGGGTCTACAAGAAAAATAAACTCTTAAAAAATCTTCGAATTCTCTTGTGGCAGGTGCTTGTGCAAATTGTTTCATCCAAAATGGCGTATCATATAATTGTGGATCAAATAATCTTCCTTTTTTATTCCATTTAAAAACACTTGTATTATTCATTTTCTATTAATTGATAATTATTTAAAAAAAGTTGTATGTCATTCTTTGAGTTAAACATTAATATATCAATAATTGAAAGCCATGGAATGAAACTTTCATTATATTGATTATATATAATTGGATTAGATTTGTGGAATTTTAATTTTATATTTTTGTTTTTAAAATTATTAGAATTATATAAATCTAACCCTCCAATTGGATTAACATAAATTTCTGTGTTTAATTTATTACAAATAGAAATTACTTTTTCTTCGGATTTTAATTTATGATCAATATCAACTTGTGATGAAATAATAATTTTAGTCTTAATTTCTAAATGTGATATAATATTGTTTATTGAATTAAATATGTAATTAAAAAGGTTTAAATCGTTGAAAAATAATGAAGATTCTATAACTTCAAAATTATATTTAAAGTAAGGTGCTTTTCTATATGATTCTATTAACCTGTTTAACAATTTTCTTCTATCTTGCGACCAAGTGTCTGAAAGGGCTCTCTGATTTACACACAAAAAATCAGAATCTTTTTTTAAAGGAATTGTTATAAATTCATCATTGCCATTGACTAATATTCTATTACGATTAATCCACCCTTTTTTGGTAAACTGTATGTTATCATAAACAACAAATTCATCAACCGCGTTTATCAATTGAAAATACCCTATATATGGAAAGAAATAGGGCTGCATTATAGCTATTTTTTTCATTAATGATTAATCGCTCTTAATAGAATTCGAGATATGTAATCTATTTCTTCGAATGATAAGGAATAATACAAGGGTAGGCAAAGAACTCGTTTGGCAATATTTTCACTAATCTCAAGCGCATTGCCCGTTTTGTAAATAGGAACTGTATTAAGAGATGGATAGAAATACCGCCTTGGTTTTATCAAATTAGCCTCCAGTTCCATAATCACTTTTTGCAATAATTGCTCGTTCTCCAGAATTATGGGATAATAAGCATAGTTAAATGAACAGAGTGGATTAATTTTAATGAACTTAATTGAATTATTAATCAACCTCTCTGAATATCGTTCGCTTTGCCTTCTTCTGGATTCTTTGATCTCTTCAATGTACTTCAGATTGCACAACCCCATTGCAGCATGAAACTCCGAGTTTTTACCATTGATCCCTACTTCGGCAAAATCTTCAGTACCCTCGTGTCCAAAATTACGCATGTAAGACATTTTCTTTAGTATGTCTGGGTTCATTGTAAAAACAGCTCCACCTTCAATTGTATGAAACAGTTTTGTTGAATGAAAACTGGTTGTACTTATATCGCCATAGGCAAAAATAGATTTACCCCCGTATTGGGTTCCAAAACAATGTGCAGCATCGTAAATTACCTTTAATTTATGCTTATCAGCAATCTTTTGAATGGCATCAATATTGCATGGATTTCCATAAACATGAGTTGCTAAAATTCCCGATGTATAAGATGTAATAGCTTCTTCAATTTTATCTGAGTCAATATTGAGAGTCTCTGGATCTATATCAACGAATACAGGTTTACAACCTTCCCAAACTATACTACTCGTAGTAGCAACATAACTAAAGGGAGTAGTTATGATCTCACCCTTTAGTTGAAGTGCTTTAATAGCAATTTGTAAAGCAATGGTACCATTATTAAGAAATAAAAGATGAGGTAAATCGAGATGAGTTTTGAGTTTAAGCTCTAACTCATTTACTAATGGACCGTTATTTGTATACCAATTGCGTTCCCATACGCCCTCAAGTAATTTTGTGTACTCTGTAATTGGAGGTGAAAATGGTTTTGTTACTGGGATCATAAAATTTATAAGTTAATATTGATCGTTATTTATTTGATATTCATATATTCTTTAATAACCATGATGAAGATTGGATTTTCTCTCCCAATCCATCAATAAGTTCAATACCTAATTCTTTACATATCGGTACTTCGGGAATAGAATTGTTATTTTGATCTCCACCGTTGGCAAAAGCCAATTGGTAATCGTTTGATAATTGCTTATGGATGAGTTTGATGGTTGTACAAACTGTTCTGTCTTGGTCTACAGACAAAAACACTTGGTCTACACTTTTTATGTTAGAAACAATAAAAACCCTTTCATCTTCTTTTTGAAACTCTTTAGAACCCTTTAAAGCTCTTTGATAATCACTATTCACAATCACAAATAACTTATCTCCATTCGATTTTGCATTTTGAAAATACTCAATATGACCTTTATGAATGGGATTAAAATATCCACTTACAATTATTGCTTTTGACTTCATTTTTCTATTACATTACCATTTTCCTATACAACTGCCCAAATACTAAATACAACACCGTTAAAAATCCTCCTAAGAACCCACCTAAAATCAGTGATTTTAACCTGCCTACTTTATCTTTTTCTAAAGGTAAAATAGGGCGGTCTATTAATTGTACCAATGGCGTCTCTTTTCTTAAACTTACTTTAGAGAGTTCTAACTGAGCAACCAATTGAGTCAATATGGCTGTGTTCGCTTGAACATCCACTTGGCGTCTAGTGCTTGGCGTGCGCTTTACATTTAATGCGGGATTCAAATTGTATACATTATCACTTGCTGTTGCAACGCCTGTAATAGCGCTATTTAGTTCGGCCCTAACGCTATCTGCTTGGTGTTGTAAAATATCTACATTCAATCGTGATTTTTTACTTTTTGTTTCAATGTAAAAATCAGAGGTTTCTTTTAACAATTGCTCACAAAACAATTTAGAAAATAGTTCACTTTCGGTTTTCACCGTCAAACTAATAATACTTACTTTTTTATCCTTCTGTGCAATCACTAAATTGTCTTTTGTTAACCCTGCAGAAATAGTTTGCAAAATAGAATCCTGCTGCAAACTAAATTTAGTTCTGTCGGCATTGATAGGAAAATTGATATTGGCTAGTACTGGCTTTTTGGTCCAATCTTCTTTAAGTTCATTAAATTGAATATAAAAATCTGCCAGGCTTATTTCCTTACCTGCTACTTGAACTGGGTTAAGCAATGTTTTTTCTACCACTAAGCGGCTCTTCATGAGTTCAATGATATTTGAACTTGTAAATAAACCCCCACCGCCACCACCTAAGTCAAAACCAAAACTACTTGCTAGGCCCATGGCGCCGCCTAATCCTCCGCCGCCTTTATCTTCTTCCAACACAAAAGTCGTCGTTGCTAAATAACTAGGCTTTTGAAAACTCGCATACACAAATCCTATGATACCACCCAATGCTGCAATACCAATAATGAGTTTCCACTGCGTTTTCAAATACGCGATCCACTCCTGTATTTTTTGAATCAATTCCTTTAAAGAAATCTCGTCATTCTCTATTTGCTGTTGTTCATCTCTTAATTCAGTCATGATATTATCTATTTAAAATAGCCAATGTTGCTAATACCGACCCTATTTGCGCAATGATGGTTGTAAACTGTATGATGCTGTTTAAAGCTTTTTCTTTTTTCACATCAG
>JACCDH010401171.1_pt1 | contig 15891 bp, 8 predicted proteins | sample 7442481 | NCBI WGS metagenome assembly JACCDH01 (sample SAMN15323433, study PRJNA562643) | freshwater metagenome | isolation source: river surface water | place: USA:Blue River Watershed | collected 2017-08-15
AAAAAGGCCAATTTTCATTGCTAGCTCATATTCAATTAGTTACAAAAGGATTAAAAAATGCCTCGATTCAAAATCAGCACCCTGAACCGCCACCTGTGGCTGGCTTTCGGTGGCACTGCTTTGACCATGGCGAGCCTGCAAGTTGCACAAGCTCAACAAGTCGATACCGTGACCATCACCGGCTCTTCCATCAAGCGTTCGATTGAAAACCAAAGCGCCCTGCCCGTTTCGATTTACTCTGCAGAAGAGTTGAAATCTGTTGGCGTGACGTCAACAGAAGAAATCGTGCAACGCATTACAGCCAGCCAATCCAGCACGGGTGGCAGCCAAAGCATTGGTTCTGGTACTGGCGGCGGTTCTTACGCCAGCCTGCGTGGCTTGGGTTCTAACAAAACTTTGATTTTGTTGAACGGTCGACGTTTGGCCTTCTTCGGCATTGGCGCTAGCGCTGTTGACTTGAACGCGATTCCTTTTGCGGCCCTTGATCGCATCGAAGTATTGCGTGACGGTGCATCGGCCATTTACGGTACTGACGCTGTTGGTGGCGTGATCAACTTCATTACCAAGCGTGACTACCAAGGCGTTGACATCGCAGTTGACAACACCTTCCCCTCCACTTCTGGTGGCCAGATCAAGCGCTTCACCTTCTCCGGTGGCCAAGGCTCTTTGTCTAAAGACGGTTACAACTTGTGGTTCTCTTTGGACAACAAAACACAAGCTTCTGCCAAAGCCACGGACCGTGCTTTTGGTGCAACCGGTGTGATTCCTGCCAACGGTTTGAACAAAACTTCTGGCACCACATTCCCTGCCAACTTCAACTACTACAACACAGCTGGCGCCATCAAATCTGGCAACATCACAACGCCAAATTGCGCGCCTCCTGGCTCTTTGTACCAAGGCGGCACAACTTGCCGTTATGACTACACCTCTGCCATTGACATCATTCCTGAAACAGAGAACCTGAACATCAACGCCAAGGGCTCGTTCCGTTTGAGCGATAGCCGTTTGTTGACCGTTGAAGCGGTTCACTCTGAGAACACCAACATTGCACGCGTGGCACCGGACCCTGTGACAGGCATGTCCATGCCAACCACAAGCCCTTACTACCCATCGACCATGGCTGGTTTGGACACAAGCAAAAGCTTGCTGGGCATTGGCTGGCGCATGGTGCCAGCTGGCCGTCGCGAAAACACATCCAACTCCACAGCCAACCGCGTTGTGGTTGACTTGGCAGGTGTTGAAGGCGCATGGGACTACAAAACTGGTTTCTACTCAGCTTCCAGCACCGTGTCTGACGGCCCCACCAATGGCTACGTGAGCAAAGCCAAAATTCAAGCTGGCGTAACCAGTGGCTTGCTGAACCCCTTTGGCGCCAACACACAAGCCGGTTTGGACTACATCGATGCAGCCAAGGCACGCGGCACATTCTCCACAGGCCGTGGCACAGCAACTGGCGTTGACGCACGCTTCAACCGCGACTGGTTCAAGATGGACGGCGGCAACGCGGCCATTTCTTTGGGCGCAGAAGCTCGTCGTGAAGGTTACTCAACCAACACCGACGATGACTTGGTCAACAACGTGCCATCAGCTGGCCGCAGCCCCTACCACGTCAACGATGCGTCACGCACTGTGACTGCTGTGGTTGCCGAGGCATTGTTCCCAGTGTCCAAGCAATTGGAATTGCAAGCCGCCCTGCGTGCTGACAATTACAGTGACTTTGGCAGCAGCGTGAATCCTAAAGTTGGCTTCCGTTACACCGTGTCACCCACTGCTGTGATCCGTGGTTCAGCAAATACCGGCTTCCGTGCACCTTCCTTGGATGACGTGTTTGGCCCTCAGTCACGCACCTTCTCTAGCAACGCATACGATGATCCCATCTTGTGCCCAGGCGGCAATGCAACAGCGGCAGGCATCACATCACGTGATTGCGGTCAGCAAACGCAAGCTTTGAACGGTGGCAACCCAGACGTTCAACCTGAGAAGTCAAAAGCATTCAGCATCGGTACGGCCTTCCAGCCGGCCAAAAACTTGCTGATGACTGTTGACTATTGGAACGTGCGCGTGAACAGCCAAATTGGTTCGTTCCCAGAGCAAACCATTTTTGACGATCCTGCAAAATACGCTAGCAAAATTGTTCGTTGCAACACGATCAGTGCTGCCGAAGCCGCTAATTGGGAACGTTGTCAGGTGGTTGCAGGCTCTAACGCCATTGCCTACATCAAAACATTGACCGACAACTTGGGCAATGTGAAGACCAACGGCTTGGATTTCAGCGCTGCTTATTCCACAGTCATTGCTGGCATGAAGACCAACTTCAACTATGACGGTACGTTTGTCAACAGCTACAAATACCAACGTGAAATCAATGGCGAGTACATTGAAAACGTCGGCAAGTACAAAGACTCCAGCCCCATCTTCCGTTGGAAGCACAACCTGTCCACCACCATGGCGCAAGGTAACTACCGTTACAGCGCTGGCGTGCGTTACATGTCTGGTTACACCGATGAAAACGCTGACCCTGATTACATCAATGAAGTTAAAGCTTACACATTGGTCGATTTGGGCGTGAGCTACACAGGCATCAAAAACCTGACATTGGGCGCCGTGTTGCGTAACGTGTTCGATGCGAAGCCACCATTCTCCAACCAAGGTGCTACGTTCCAACAAGGTTACGATCCACGTTACACAGACCCCCTGGGCCGTGCAGTGGCTTTGAAAGCGAACTACAAGTTCTAATCACACACAATCCGGACTGTGTGTCTGGGTTGGATATCAAAAAACCGCTCCTAGGAGCGGTTTTTTTTGGCGCATGCAATGGCTTTAAGTCTTGTCTGTTTCACGCACCAAGTATGAATAAATGACAGGTACCACCACCAATGTTAAAAAGGTGGAAGTCAGAACACCGCCAATGATGGCGCGTCCCATACCGGCCTGTAACTCGCCCCCCTCGTTCAGCGCCAAGGCCAAAGGCAGCATGCCAAAAATCATGGCAAAGGTGGTCATCATGATGGGCCGCATGCGCACTTGTCCGGCCGCTAGCAATGCCGCTTTGACATCCATGCCACGTTTGCGGGATTCATTGGCAAAGTCAATCAGCAAAATGGCGTTTTTGGTCACCAAGCCCATGAGCATCACCATGCCAATCATGGAAAACAAGTTCAAAGTGGTGTGGGTTAGCCACAATGTGAACATCACCCCAATCAGCGCTAACGGCAACGATGCCATGATGGCGATGGGCTGCTTGAAACTGTTGAACTGACTGGCCAAGACGATGTAGATGAACAACACAGCCATCAGCATGGCACTCAAAATGGCAGCGAAGGCATCTTGTTGATCTTTTGTAGATCCCTGCAAGTCAAAATAGATGCCTTCAGGCGGCGTAGTTGCTTTCATCATGGCTTGAACATCTGCGCCAACATCACCAGCAGGCCGACCTTGCACGCTGGCAAAGATGGCTTCGCGTCGCATGAGGTTTTGACGTCGAATCACCTCCGGGTTGGCGGTAGGTTCTATGCGCGCCACACGAGACAACTCGATGGCTTGACCATCCTTGGCATAGGCAACCGGCAATTTGTTCATTTGCACCAAATGCTGCCGATCAAGTTCTGGCAAGCGCAAGACCACTTGAACTTGTTCACCATCGCCAGCCAGCCAGGTGGTGGCCACTTCCCCATTGAGATACGCTCGGAGGGTTTGTGCAACTTGAGATGCATTCAATCCCAACTCCCGTACCGCCAGCGGATCGAGCTTGACGCTGTAGGCCGTCAGGCCAGGTTTGACTGACAAATCCACGTCGACGATGCCTGGGATGGTTTTGATTTTTTCTGAAAAATCTTTGCTAAATTGAGACAGGCGGTCTGAATCATTGCCCAGAACTGCAATGTAAATTGGACGGTCCAGACCAATGGCCACTTCAATGCCAGAAATTGGTTGCGTTAATTTTCGCAGAGACGCTTCAATTTGCTTTTGAGTTCGCTGGCGCTCGGATTTTGGTTTCAAAACGATGTTCAACGCAGCCTGATTACGACCCACTAAAAAACCAGCATCACTGCCACCGATGACGGTGACCAGCGTACTTACTTCTGGCACAGTGCGGATGGCTGCCTCAACTTGCGCGAGTTTCTCGCTGCTTCTTTGCAAGCTAGACCCTACTGGCAAACGCATGGTGATTTGAATCAAGCCTCGGTCCGTTTGAGGGATGAACTCAGTGCCCACAATGCCCGCCAAGAAAAAAGCCAAGACCAAACTGAGCACGGCCCCAGTCAATACAATGGCGCGGTGTGAGAGGCGAATCCAAGGTCCGATGGACCACTTGGCCTCGTTAAAAATCCAATGAATCAGGGCGTCGTAGCCAGAATGGCACTTCAGCATGAAACGGTCTACCTGCGCAATGAAAAAACCAAGAACAGGGACTCGGTTTAAATTGGCATGAGCCGGCTCAGGCCAGACGCTAGACAGCATCGGGTCCAACGTAAAACTGACCAGCAAAGAAATCATCACGGCCACCACCACGGTGATGCCAAAAGGGAAAAACAAGCGCCCCGTGATGCCATCCATGAATGCCATGGGCACGAAAACGGCGCAAATTGCAAAGGTGGTGGCCAAAACGGCCAATCCAATCTCTTGTGTTCCTTCAAGGGCTGCCTGTACATGTGATTTGCCCATGGCCAAATGTCGCACAATGTTTTCGCGAACCACAATGGCATCGTCAACCAGCAGACCGATGCACAAAGACAAGGCCATCATGGTCATGAAGTTCAATGTAAAACCAAATGCCTGAATGGCAATGAAGCTGGAAATGACAGAAATAGGCAATGTCAAACCCGTGATCACGGTGCTGCGCCACGATTTTAAAAACAACAGCACAATGACGACAGTCAACAATGCACCCTCAATTAAAGTGCGTTGCACGCCCTGCAATGAATCTTTAACCCAATCACTGTTCAAGTTGATGGTGCGCAATTCAACATCAGCGGGTATTTGAGTTTTGAGTTCTAGCAGCGCTTCTTTAATCCCCTCACCTGTTGACACAATGTTGGCATCTTGCTGCTTGAATACTTCAATGCTGATGGCACGCTGTTCATTGATGCGCGCTAAAGACTCGAGTTCTTTTTCACGCAAATACAAATTGCCGAGATCGGCAACTGTGACAGGCAGGCCGTTGTGCTGATGAACCACCACGCCATTGAGGTCCAAATAATTTTTGGCCCGACCATCCATGCGCAAAATACCATCTTGGGTAGCATTCGAGATCAGGCCAATGGGTGCATCCTGGTTTTGCGTCTTCAAGGCAGCGCTGATCTCGCCGGGCAAAACAGCGTTGGCCCTTAGTTTTTGTTGATCCAGATCCACGCGAATTTCACGCGTCGCATTGCCAGATATTTTGATAAAAGCAACGCCATCAATTCGCTGCAAACGCCGCACGACTTGGAGTTCTGCCAACATTGACACGTCACGATGGGTTTTGGTGTTGGACAAAATACCAATCACTGCAACAGGTTCAGAAGCTTCGTTGTTGACGCGCAGCACCAAGGGTGTCTTGGCATCTTTGGGAAATACGGCTTGGACCGCTGCCATTTTGTCGCGCACGTCTTGCATGCTTCGCGCCATGTCCGCATTCAAATTGAACTCTACGCTGGTTTGGCTGCGCCCTTCGAAGGAACGAGAAGTGATTCGTTTCACACCCGAAATACCGTTCAAAGCTTCTTCAATTTTTTTGGTAATTTCTTCCTCAACCGATTGAGGCGATGCGCCAGGGTAGAGAACATCCACATAAGCCACAGGCAGGTTCAGATCCGGCAGCTGTTCAACGCCCAATTTGACATAAGAGACAACACCCAAGACACACAAGGCCAACATCACCATGACCGCAAAAACCGGCCTTGCAATCGAAACGCGCGTAACCCACATCAGGGCTTGACCTCAACCCGGAGACCTTCTTTCAAGCCCTCAAAACGCAGCGCCAACACCATGTCAGAAGCTTTGATGCCATCCAAAATATAAACATGTGAACCGGCGGCGTCTTTCAGGCCTAGGGAGACCGTTTGGCGTTTCAAAATACCGTCATGAATGACCCAAACAATGCTTTTACCGCCCTCTTCCTGAACTGCAGCAACTGGCAGCGTCAGCCCTTCTTGGGCAAGTGCATAGACATGATGCGCCAAGCCCATGAGTCCTGGTCGGATTGATGACGTGGTGACAGGCTCAGCCAATGAAACATACACAGGCAATGCACGAGTGCCCAAATCGTTACCGGGCCCAATGCGATCAATGCGCCCTTGAACAGGTGTTGCAACGGCTTCAAACTGAATCTGTACCTGAAGACCCGGCTTTAAAAATTGACCTGCCGCTGAATCGACCATGGTCTTGAATTCGAGTCGCCGAGGATTGACCAAATGAAACACTTCTTGATCAATGGAGAGCTTTTCCCCTAATGTCACCATGCGGCGTGCCACCACACCATCAAAGGGGGCCGTGATGGCGGCATCGGCCAACTGCTTTGTTTGAGCCAACTGGGCAGTTTCGGCCGCTTTGAGTTGAGCCAATTGACTGGCCAAATTGGCTTGAGAGGCGGCCAAGGCCGTCTCGGAGATAAAGCCTTGCCGCGCCAAATCTTCATTGGCTTTGTGCTGAACCAAACTCAATTGATGATTGCGCTGTGCGGCCACAACCGCCGCTTGGCGCTCATCTGTGCGAGAGATTAAATCGCGCACATCCAATTCCGCAAGGACTTGTCCTTTTTGAACAAGCTGTCCCTCTGCAACATTCAAGCGCATCAACGCACCTGCCACTTTGCTGCGAACCGTTGCAAGCTCGGTTGCAATCAGTACACCAGACATGTCAACTTGCCCTGACAGCGCTTTCAATTGAGGGCGCGTGACCTCATTCGCTTGAAAGACTTTGACAATGACCTCTGCTTGCTGCGGTGCTTTATCACGATGTTTCAAAGCATAGAAAGCGCCACCGCCAATGACCAGCACAAGAGTTAAAAGCATCCAATGAGATGCGCGCGATGTGAAGTGCATGCCTTAGGTGCAGTTCAGTCTACGCGCACACAATCAGCGTAATAACGCTTCACACCATCTGCACCTTTTTCCTCCACCAAACCATGAATGTCAGTTTCAAAGCCAGGGCATTGCAAATTGAATTCTCGTGAAAACTTCAAGTAGTCAACGATCTTCTTGTTAAAGACTTCGCCGGGCACCAGCAGCGGAATGCCTGGTGGGTAAGGCGTCACCAAACCGACCGTGATGCGGCCTTCAATTTCATCGATCGAAACGCGTTCTGTTTTGCGACGGGCAATTTGCGCGTAGGCATCGGCTGGCGTCATGGCTGGCGTGAGGTCTGACAAATACATTTCAGTCGTCAAACGCGCCACATCGTATTTTGCATAGAGCGCATGAATGTGCTGACACAAGTCACGCAAGCCCATGCGTTCATACTTAGGTTGTTTTTGACAGAACTCGGGCATGATGCGCCACATCGGTTGATTGCGGTCGTAATCGTCTTTGAACTGCTGTAAAGCGGTCAACAACGAATTCCATCGACCTTTGGTAATGCCGATGGTGAACATGATGAAGAAGCTGTAAAGCCCCGTCTTCTCAACAACAACACCGTGCTCCGTCAAGAACTTGGTCAGCACGGAGGCTGGGATGCCGGTTTTGTCAAACTTGCCATCCAAATTCAAGCCCGGGGTGACGATGGTTGCCTTGATAGGATCAAGCATGTTGAAGCCGTCGGCCATTTGGCCGAAATCGTGCCACTTGCTGCCCTTTTTGCGGGAATCGCTGCGGATGATCCAGTCCTCTGCACGGCCGATGCCTTCATCAACCAAATTCTCTGGCCCCCAAACCTTGAACCACCAGTCTTTGCCGTATTCATCGTCTACCTTGCGCATGGCGCGGCGGAAGTCCAAGGCTTCGGCAATGCTTTCTTCGACCAATGCGGTACCACCCGGCGGCTCCATCATGGCGGCAGCAACGTCGCAACTTGCAATGATGCTGTACTGGGGGCTGGTGCTGGTGTGCATCAAGTACGCTTCATTGAACAAGTGTCTGTCCAGCTTGGTGTTTTGTGAATCTTGAATCAACACATGGCTGGCTTGGCTGATGCCGGCCAACAATTTGTGAATGGACTGCGTGGCGTAAACCACTGAGTTTTTAGGTCTTGCGCGCTTCTTGCCCATGGCGTGGTAAGTGCCATAAAAGGGATGAAATGCCGCGTGAGGAAGCCAAGCCTCATCGAAGTGCAAGTTTTCAACATACCCGTCCAACATGCCCTTGATGGTTTCTGTGTTGTACAACACACCATCGTAAGTTGACTGCGTCAAAGTCATGACTCGCGGCTTGACCTTCTTCGCATCAACGCCTTTGAGCAAGGGATTGGCCTTGATCTTTGCTTGAATGTTGGCCACTTCAAACTCACTCTGGGGAATGGGGCCAATGATGCCGTAGTGATTGCGTGTCGGTTTCAAGAAAACAGGAATAGCGCCTGTCATGATGATGGCGTGCAAGATGGACTTGTGGCAATTGCGATCGACCACCACCACATCGCCTGGCGCCACTGTATGGTGCCAAACCATTTTGTTGGAGGTGCTGGTGCCATTGGTCACAAAGAAACAATGGTCGGCATTGAAAATGCGCGCAGCATTGCGCTCGCTCTCACCAATGGCACCATTGTGATCAAGCAATTGACCCAATTCTTCTACCGCATTGCAGACGTCTGCGCGCAGCATGTTTTCACCATAAAACTGGTGGTACATCTGTCCCACAGGACTCTTGAGAAAGGCAACGCCACCCGAGTGGCCAGGGCAATGCCATGAGTAAGAGCCATCTTCGGCGTAGTCCAGCAAAGCTTTGAAAAAAGGCGGCTGAACACCTTCTAAATAACTTTTGGCCTCGCGAATGATGTGGCGCGATACAAACTCGGGGGTGTCTTCAAACATGTGAATGAAACCATGCAGTTCGCGCAATATGTCGTTTGGAATATGGCGAGACGTTTTGGTTTCGCCATAAATGTAAATTGGCACATCTGCATTTTTACGGCGAACTTCTTCAATGAACGCGCGCAAACTCAACACAGCCGGATCAAGGTCCGGCCCAGGTGTGAACTCTTCATCGTCAATCGACAAAATGAAGGCACTGGCACGAGATTGCTGCTGCGCAAACTGCGACAAGTCACCATAACTGGTAACGCCTAAAACTTCAAAACCTTCGGTCTCAATGGCTTGCGCCAAGGCACGGATACCCAAACCTGAGGTGTTCTCAGAACGGTAGTCTTCGTCGATGATGACAATCGGAAAACGGAATTTCATAGGGGACCTGCCTTGGGTCAAAAAAAATGGACAACAGGGGCAAAGTGTAATGAATATTCAGCCCATGAGAAGTCAATCCGATGAAGAATCTGCGTCTAAACTGCTATACTTGCGGGCTTCGGAGCGGTGGATGAGTGGTTTAAGTCGCACGCCTGGAAAGCGTGTGTGGGTTTATCCCCACCGCGGGTTCGAATCCCGCCTGCTCCGCCAAAATCAAAACCCCGCTAGAACATTGTTTTAGCGGGGTTTTTCGTTTGAATATCTTTCGCAGTCCCTTGTTTGAGATACCCGGCTATCGCCGGATGTGGTTGTCTATTTTGTTCAGCAATTTGGGCGGCCAGATCACCCTTTTGGCGTTGCCACTTACAGCTGTTTTCTTGCTCAACGCCAGCCCCACCCAAATGGGCCTGCTCACAGCCATGGAAATTGCGCCATTTGTGTTGCTGTCTTTGCCTGGTGGTGTGCTCATTGATCGCATGCAAAAACTGCCCCTTTACATTGCCGGTGAAATTTTCATGGGTTGCACTTTGCTGTTAATTCCATTGGCATGGCTACTTGACGCACTCACCATGGGTTTGATGTACGGCGTCAGTTTTGCTTTGGGCACGGTCTATACGATTGCTGGATCTGCGTCGCAAATCGTGCTGACCCAATTGGTAGGACGCGACAAACTGGTTCAAGCCTATTCACAAAATGCCATTGCCGGCTCCATGGCAGAGGTGCTGGGCCCTGGCATGGCAGGTTTGCTCATACGCTTATTTGGCGCACCTTTGGCTTTGGTGATGGACGCATTTTTGTTAATCGGCTCCGTGCTCATGCTGCGTGGCATCCGAATTCATGAAGAAGTACCTCCTCGCGCTACTTGGAAAGATCGATCGTTCAGGCATGATTTGATGAAAGGCGTTAACTTTGTCAAATCGCAAAAGATGCTCATCGAGATGGCCATCATTGTGGGGGCTTGGCAATTCTTTGCGCAACTCGCGCTGTCTGTTCAAATCATTTTCGCAGTCAAAGACCTGGGTCTGAACGAAACCTTGGTCTCGATGAGTTTTGTCGCCTTAGGGGTCGGATCCATTTTGGGCGGCATGGCTGGCCCCAAACTGTCAAGTCGCTTTGGCCCAGGGCCAGCATTGATTTTGGGAATCGGCATTACCTCGGTGGGTTGGATTAGCTTGCTTGCCTTGGAGGGGGTGCTTCCAAGCCTGGTTTTATTCTCCTGGATGCTGATTTGTTTCAGCTGGGGCGCCACCCTGTTGTTCGTCAACTTTTTGTCGCTCAGGCAATCTTTCACGCCAACGGAGCTCTTGGGCAGAATGACAACCACCATGCGTTGGCTCATTTTGCTGCCTGCTGGGCCTGGGGCCATTTTGGGAGGCTGGATGGCTGAGCATTGGGGCATGCGAAGCTCGTTGGGCGCCGCAGGCGCAGGCACCCTTCTGGTTGCCATGTTGGCCTATGCCAGGCCCTACCTCAAATCGATCAAACAGTTGCCAGAGGCAAAGCTGACTTAAAACACCACGCTGGCCTGGTGAATTTTGGGAACCGCCGCCAAAAGTGTCTGGGTATAAGTGTGCTGCGGTTGGGCATAAATACTGAGCGCATCGCCTTGTTCAACCACCTGACCTTTGTTCATCACCAACAAAGTGTCTGACATGTACCGCACCACCTCTAAGTCGTGGGAAATGAACAAATAACTCAAACCAAGTTCTTTTTGCAAATCTTTCAATAAGTTAAGGACTTGCGCTTGGACAGAAACATCCAAGGCAGAGACGGCCTCGTCCAAAACAACAACCTCGGGTGACAAGCTGAGTGAACGCGCAATGGCAATGCGTTGACGTTGACCGCCCGAGAATTCAAACGGATATCGCTTCAGCGCCGTGGAAGGCAGACCTACCTTGTCCAGCAAGGCCAAGGACATTCGTTCACGGTCTGCAGCCCCTGCGCCGATGCCATGAAGCTGCATAGGCTCACTCAATATTTCTGCCACCGTGAACCGCGGGTTCAGGGATGCATAAGGATTTTGAAAAACAATTTGCAAGCGGCGCTTGTACTTGGCGAATTCCTCGTTTGACATTGCCAATAAGTTTTGACCATCAAACAAAACTTTGCCTGCGCTTGCTTCGTGCAATCGGAGCAAACACAAACCAACCGTCGTTTTGCCAGAACCAGACTCACCAACCAAGCCAACAGTCTGACCACGCTGCAGTTGGAAACTCACATCCTCGACCGCGACAAAATCGTCACGCTTGAACCAAGCTCCAGTGCGCGGAAAAACTTTGCGTAAATTTTGCACTTCCAGCAAAGCACCAGGCGCACCTGCACCTGTCCTCGCCACACTTGGTGTGGATGAAACTGGGATATTGACAGGCAACGTCTCTGGCACCAGGGCAAGGGTTTGAGACGTCATCCAATCGTCAATGGTCAACAAACGTTTGCCATGGCGCTCTGCACTGGGACGGCAACTGAGCAAGGCTTTGGTGTAGGGGTCTTGAGGCGCACTGAAGATGGCTTTGACAGGGCCGGCCTCACGAATCGTGCCTTGCCGCATCACGACGGCATGATCGGCAACCTCACTGACCAATCCAAGGTCGTGGGTGATGAACAACATGGCCATTCTGCGTCGCTCACGCAACTCCGCCAACAATGTCATGATTTGACGCTGAACCGTCACATCTAAAGCGGTAGTGGGCTCGTCAGCAATCAACAACTCTGGCTCACAGGCCAACGCCATGGCAATCATGACGCGTTGCTGTTGACCGCCAGAGAGTTCATGCGGATAGGCGTTGATTCGTTTCTGAGGCTCGGGTATGCCGACTTCAGCCAGCAAGTCACACGCGCGAATCAGTGCTTCTTTGGCACCGATGCGCTTGTGGATCCGCAGCATTTCAGCCAATTGGTAGCCCACGCTGTAAACAGGATTCAGAGACGTCATCGGGTCTTGAAAAATCATGGCAATTCGAGAACCTCGAATTAATTGCCATTGAGCGCGTGTAAGGCTCAACAAAGATCGGCCGTCGTATTCAATTTGCGAATGCAGCGCAATCTTGGCATTTTGCACAGGCAAGAGCCCCATGATGGCCAAGGCACTGACAGACTTGCCACTGCCCGACTCGCCTACCAAAGCGACCGTGCGTTCGCGCGGAATGACAAATGAAACACTTTCAACGGCTCTGACAGGGGCTTTAGAGGCGCTGATGAAATCGACCGTGAGGTTTTTAACCTCCAACAGATTGTCGGAAATTGTGGCAATGGGAGGAGGAGTTCGACGAGTAGCCATGCTTCAAATTAATTTTAAATAATGGGTTCAATGAATCACTTTTGGATCCAAGGCATCGCGCAATGAATCAGTGAGCAAGGACAAAGCCGTCACGAAAATAGACATGGCCAATGTGGCCGACAACAATTGCCACCAGATCCCCACTAACAAATCATTTTGAGCTTCTGTCAGCATGGTTCCCCATGAAACACCATCGACAGGCACGCCAAAACCAAGAAATGACAAGATGACTTCGGCCTTGATGCAAGAGACCGTCAACAAAGAAAATTGAACCAAGATGACATGGCTGACATTGGGCAAAATGTGCACAAACATGCGCCGATTGTGTGAAGCACCAATGGCATCTGCTGCACGGACGTAATCACGGTTTCGGTGCTTGAGGTACTCGCCACGCATTAGCCGATAGGTTCCTGTCCACCCTGTTGTCCCTAAAATAATGACGACAGCCATCGTTCCTTTGGTATTGAGAACGGCCGCAATGGCCAAGATCAGCAAGATGCCTGGAATCGAGTGGAACACGTTGTAAAGCCAATTACTCAAGTCATCGACCAGTCCGCCGTACCAACCCGATACAGCACCCAAAACAGCTCCCAACAAGGTGGCCATGAGTGCCGCTGCCAAGCCAACCAAAATGCTGGTTTCTGCACCCTTGATGGTTTTGGACAACACGTCCCTGCCCCACTTGTCTGAACCCATGGGCAAGGTGCTTGCCAATGCATTGACCTGGATACCGCTGGGTTTGACTGCTTTTTGCGCCGAAGCCCATTGCGCCGCAATGGGATCAAGGATGTCTGTTGGGGTGGGCTCGTACAAAATAACTTCAGGCAGCGCGGTAGCGCCGCGAGTGACTTGCATGTCAGCCCATGCCCACGAGGGCGCTGCATGGCTGATGGCGACTTCTTTTTCCCAATTCGATGCCAAAGAGCCAACCGAGGTTGCAAGCACGAGCAACAAACTGAGGATCACGGTGATGCCACTCAAGACACCCACACGATCTGATTTAAAACGACGCCAAGCCAAGGCCCATGCACCTTCACTAGCAGAAAGCGGAACCAGAGTTGAATTGATAAGTGGGGTTTGCATACAAACATCAGGGCCGTGTAAAGACTGCATCAACGCAATTGAACGCGCGGATCGGTGATGCGATACAACACATCGCCGATCAAATTAAAGAACATGGTGGCAATGGCAACATAAATCGTGACAGCCTTGATGACTGGAAAATCACTTCGCTCAACTGCCAAAATAATTTCACGTCCAACGCCAGGTATGCCGAAAAAACGTTCCAACAAAAAAGCACCCAGCAGCAAGCCAGGCAAATTTGAAATCACAAAAGTGATGACGGGGATCAGTGCGTTTCTCAAAACATGTACAAACATGACCCGCGCTTCGGACATGCCTTTGGCGCGAGCAGTTCGAACGTAATCTTGATCAACTTCATCCAGTACAAAACTTCTGAACAAACGTGTGTTGGGTGCAATGCTGACCAATAGTCCCAACAAGATAGGCAAAGGCGCGTAAGTGCTGATGTTTTTCCAGTAATCATCACTCCAACCTTGCACCGGAAACCAGCCCAGACGGTAAGCCAATATGTATTGGCCCAGAATGATGAACACCAAAATACTGACAGACATCAATGCCGTGAAAAAAACCATGGTGCCGCGATCAATCGATGAGCCCCGAACCCATGCCAAGCCTACTGCCAAAACCAAGGCAATCAGTGTTTCGATGACCAGCAAAGGCGCCATCAAGGTAAGGGAGGCTGGCAATCGAGTTGCGAATATATCGGCCACCGATTCCCCTGTTGTCCAACTGTTGCCAAAGTTAAAGGCGGCAACTTGTTTGACGAAAATCCAAAGCTGAATATGCAGTGCTTGATCCAATCCAAGCTCTGCACGAATGCTGTCAATTTGCTCTTGATTGGAAAACAAACCTGCCAACACATAAGCAGGATCGCCACCAATCCAATTGAACAAGAAAAATACCAATAAAATCACGCCCGCCAATGTAGGGATCATTTGCCACAGACGTCGAAGGATGTAAGCACTCATGCTGGCGCCCTCTTATGGTTGACGAATGTCATAGTAAATCCACTCCCCCAAAATCAGTGGGTGTTTTCGATAGCCCTCAACCCGCTGGTGACTCAGTCGGGTGGCAATGGCTGTTGAACTTAAACCCAGAACACCGTTGACTTCCATCAAACGGTACAAGTTGTGAAGGACTTTGGTTCGTTCAGGGCCATCGGGTAAACGCTTGAGTTTTTCAAAATTCGCGTCGTATTCTGCGTTTTCAAAACAGGCGTAATTGTTTTGCCCAATTGTTTTGGAGTACAACAGCTTCATCACAAATTCTGCCTCCGAAGAGCGGGTCCAGCCCAACGCCCATGAAGGGATGGCACATTGCTTGCCTTGCTTGAGCATTTCCGGGAACTTGTCTTTTTTGACTTTGAGTCGAATGCCAATACGGTCCATGGATTTTTTCCAAAGCTCATCACGCTCACGGTCTAGTGAAGATGTTGACGAGTAAATGGTAAAAATCAAGGGTTTTCCGTCTGGCAAGGAACGAAAGCCTTTTGCATCTTTTTTGTAGCCAAATTCGTCCAGCAACGCATTGGCAGACAAGGGGCTGAACTTGACCAAGCTTTTGTAATTGGGGTCGTGACCCGCAATGACAGGCGAAACCATTTGCTGAGCCTTGATCGCTTGGCCTTTGCGAATGACGCGAATCTCTTCATCGACATCAAAGCCCATGATGATGGCCCGGCGCAACGCAATTTTCTCGGGTGTGTAGCCGCCGATCACGGGGTCTTTCATGTTGAAGAATTGATAACGGATGTCTGGCTCGACACTCCGATACATGTTCACACCTTGGGCCACCCAATCTTGCAGTAAATCGTTCTTGGGTGTCAGTGCTTTTTCGATGAAGGAAGGAGGAACGGCCACAACATCAATTTCTTTGCCACTGAAGGCCAACCACATTGACTGCGGCTCTTCAATGATGCTGACTTCTACGCGGCCAATTTGTGGCATTTTTCGGCCTTGCATTTGATTGGCGATGCGAAGTTCAACTGGACTGTTGGCCGGCGCTTCAAAGTTCCAGACAAACGCCGGATACTCAGGGTTCGCTTTTAAAATGATTTTGGAACCGCGTACCCATTTTTCGAGCATGTAGGGGCCGGTTCCCACAGGATTGGCCATCAACTCTTCAAAACCATACATTTCAACCACTTCGCGTGCCATGGCGCCCGCAAAGGGATTGGTCAACAGGGTTAAAAAATTTCGGTCTGGCTGATTCAGTTGAA
>JACCDH010660108.1_pt1 | contig 15885 bp, 13 predicted proteins | sample 7442481 | NCBI WGS metagenome assembly JACCDH01 (sample SAMN15323433, study PRJNA562643) | freshwater metagenome | isolation source: river surface water | place: USA:Blue River Watershed | collected 2017-08-15
TTGTCGACCAATTATTCAAAGGGGTTGTGGTGAACGCATCGTTTTCTGGGAAATTGGTGATCGCTACGCGTGAGAGTCGACTCGCTATGTGGCAAGCTGAAACCGTCCGCGACCGCTTAGTCGAATTATATCCCCACAGCACAGTCGAAATACTAGGAATGACGACGCGTGGCGACCAAATTTTAGACCGTACTTTGTCTAAAGTAGGTGGTAAGGGCTTGTTCGTAAAAGAACTCGAAGTCGCTATGCAAAATGGGGAGGCTGATCTTGCGGTCCACTCTCTTAAAGATGTACCCATGGAGTTACCGCTAGGCTTTGAGTTAGCAGCCGTATTAGAGCGGGAAGATCCACGTGACGCATTTGTCTCGAATGATTTTGCTAGTTTGGATGCATTGCCGGATGGTGCCATCGTTGGTACCAGTAGTTTGCGCAGACAAGCTCTGATTGCAGCACGTTTCCCTAAACTAGTGATTCATCCATTGCGCGGTAATTTAGATACACGTTTATCTAAATTGGATCGCGGTGAATATGCAGCGATTATTTTGGCAGCGGCCGGTTTAAAACGGTTGGGAATGGCTGAACGTATACGTTCATTTATCGCGCCTGAACAAAGCCTGCCGGCTCCAGGTCAGGGTGCGATGGCGATAGAAATTACGTCAGGTCGCCCAGAGTTAATTGAATTACTTGCGCCTTTAAATCATATCGATAGTGAACGTGCAGTTAGAGCTGAACGTACGCTATCTCGTAATTTCGGTGGTAGTTGTCAGATTCCTTTAGCAGCCTTTGCTACGATAGACAAAGATGTCATGACCTTACGCGCGATGGTGGCAACACCCGATGGTAAGCGCATCGCTCAAGCCGCAATCCATGGGCCTGCAGAGAACCCAGAAGCACTGGGACATGAGATTGCTGATGCATTGCTGGCGCAAGATGCTAAATCGATTCTTGCAGCATGTGAGATTGAAGCGAGTGGAGACTCCGCAGCGTAAGCTCTTTATTGAGCAAGTGGTTTTAATTAAAACCTCTAGCTCTATTTGTAAGTTATGCAAACAGCCATTTTTTGGTGTTGCGTGTCACATGTGGACGATTAAGCAGTGAAACCTGTTGTCATAACTAGACCTGCTGCACAGGCGGAGAATTTGGCTCTGCGTCTTTCGGAATCCGGCTGTCCAGTTCGGATTTTCCCCTTACTAGACATTCAACCGCTTTCTGATACAACAGAGTTAACTGCCACTTTAAATAAGTTAACTGACTTTGCTATGGTGGCATTCGTTAGTCCGAATGCGATTGATGCCGTATTTGCCCATCTAGAAGCTTGGCCTAAGAGCGTGATTGCTGCCGTAGTGGGTGAGGGTAGTCGATTAGCTCTAGCGCACCACGGTGTAAACGATACCAATGCCAACATCATCTCGCCGCGCGATAAGCATCGCACCGACTCTGAAACTTTGTTATTGGAGTTAGATCTTCCGGCTTTGCACGGCAAAAAAGTTTTGATAGTGCGGGCTGAAAGTGGAAGAGAGTTATTGGCAGATCAGCTACGCGCAGCAGGTGTTGAAGTAGAGCAGTTGGTGGCATATCAACGTCGAGCGCCTACCCTAACCGAGGTGCGCGTAGCCGAGCTTCATGCCTTGTTAGCTGAGGATAATGATTGGGTGATTACTAGTTCTGAGGCTCTGCGTTTTCTCAAACAGATGGTCGATCAAGCGGAAAAATCCTTAGGTTGGCAGATTATGCAAAATAAAACCTTGATCGTTCCGCATCCACGGATCGCTGAAACTGCTAGGGAATGTGGATTTACCCACATAATTCTGTGTGGATCAGGCGACGAAGCCTTGTTTGGCGCGATACAATCTCGCACATGACTGAACAGCACTCTTCCCCCAATCCAGATAGCGCCTCTGTTGCACAAGCGGCGTCGGACACAAGCCCTGTTGCCTCACCACCGCCTGCGAAGCGTAGGCGCTGGTTGGAGATTGGACTGTTATTGCTTGCCGTATTGCTCTTACTAGAGTGGTGGAGTGCAAGCAGCAGTGTGGCTAACTTGCGGCGTGAATTAGCCCAGCGCTTACTCAGCGGCGATACATTAAATACCCAGACCAAGTTGATTGCAAATCGGGTCGATGAAGAAGTCAAAGTCTTACAAGGTAAGGTTTCGCTGTTAGAAGCAAGACAAGCAGAGTCACAGGGACAACAAGCAGCACTGGAACAACTGTATCAAGATTTAGCAAAAAATCGGGATGATTGGGCCATCGCTGAAGTGGAGCAAGTGCTATCAACAGCGAGCCAGCAATTACAACTTGCTGGAAATGTGCGAGGTGCATTGATTGCCTTGCAAAATGCAGACAACCGTTTAGCTCGTACTGATAGGCCACAGTTCATAGCGATACGTCGTGCGATTGCGAAAGACATAGAAAACATTAAAAGTTTGCCTAGCGTTGATCTAACTGGAACTGCGGTTCGTATCGATGCTTTAGTTGCGCAAATCGATACCTTGCCTTTGTTAGCAGATGAAAAGCCAGCAGTAATTGGTCCTTCACCTAAGAGTCAATTAGCGCAGGTAAAACGCGATGCAAAATCTGCCACCACACAAGATGATTGGCGTTCAACCTTGAATGGATATTGGCAAGTTTGGACTAGTGATATGTGGCGAGAAATACAGCAATTAGTGCGCGTTCGTTCTGTGAATACACCGGAGGCATTACTACTCTCTCCAGGAGAAGCATTTTTTGCGCGCGAAAATTTAAAGTTACGTCTCTTGAACGCGCGACTTGCGCTCTTATCGCGTAACGACACTGCATTTCGAGCAGATTTAAATGAAGCGGATCGCGCTTTGCAACGTTACTTCGATACTAAAGCGCGTCAGACGCAAGCAGCACGAGAAGTCATTAAGCAATTGCAAGCGAATGTGCTGAGTATAGATATGCCTACTCTTTCCAATAGCTTAGCTGCTTTACAGCATTCACGGCCGCGGCCTTGAGTTGATCACTAGCCCTAATAAAAATACATCTTATGCGATTCTTTCTTTGGCTAATGACATTGTTTGCTGCGGCCATAGGCTTGGCAGTGTTAGCACGTTTTAATCCTGGAAACGTGGTGTTATTTTATCCACCGTATCGTGTGGACTTATCACTTAACTTCTTTCTTTTTTTGCTCACTACAGGCTTCGCTTTATTATTCTTTCTCATTAACACTGTGCGTTTGACTATGGATATGCCTGGGCGGGTGAGTCAATATCGCTTAGAGAAACGTCAACGTGAATCAGGTCGCGCGCTGTTAGATGCGTTAAAAGCTTATTTGGAAGGGCGCTATGGTCAGGCTGAAAAATCAGCGGCGCGTGCTACGCAACTACCAGAGAATGAAGGGCTCGCTGCTTTATTAGCGGCACGCTCAGCGCATAGGTTGCAACAGCCAGCTCGTCGTGATGCATGGTTGATGCAATCTCAAAAAGATACCGCTTTACGTAATGCGCGTTTGATGACCACCATAGAATTATTAACTGAAGAAAGTCGCGATAGCGACGGTGCATTACAGGCACTAGAAGAATTAAATGCAAGTGGTATTCGTCATATACAAGCATTACGTCTTGCTTTGCGAGTCAATCAACATAAACGTAATTGGCAAGAAGTATTGCGATTAGTTCGTTTACTTGATAAACGTCAGGCATTGCATCCCACCTTATCGCAACGATTACGTGATCTTGCATATGAATCTTTACTTCCCACCGCGGCGCATGATGCAGATACGCTAAAAAATTTCTGGGTAAAAGTGCCGCCTGCCGACAAAACTAGTCCAGCTACAGCAGTGGTTGCTGCATCGGCTTATATGTCCATAGGATTGCAACAAGATGCAGCTGGAATCATAGAAAAAGCATTGTCGGTCAATTGGGATGGTCGTTTATTAAAAGCGTATCGACTATGTGCAGCACCAGAAGGAACAGCAACCTTATTAGCGCAAATTGAATTTTGTGAAAACTGCTTACGTGAACATCCGAATGATGCTGAATTAAGTTTAACCTTAGGTGCATTCTGTTTGCGTCAAAAATTATGGGGTAAGGCGCAACGTCATTTAGATCGTGCTTTGTCTGATGCTATTGAACGCAGCACCATTCAAGAGTCTCATTTAAGACTCGGACAGTTACATGAAGCCTTAAATCAAAGCGAAGTAGCAGCAAGTCATTATCGTCAATGTGCCATTGCGACTATGCCGCGTTTAATTCGCAATTAACTCAGTAAGTCAGTCCCCGATTACTTGTGTAAGCCCACCGCAAGCATGGGAACGTATAATTCCGTTTTTTCATTTTTTACTTCCGAGAGAGTGTTATGAGTCTTAACCTGGTCCCAGCTGGTCGCGATTTGCCGCATGATTTCAATGTCATCATTGAAATCCCTATGAATGCAGATCCAATTAAATACGAAGTCGATAAAGAATCTGGCGCGATCTTTGTGGATCGATTCATGGGTACGTCGATGCACTACCCTTGTAATTATGGTTATGTGCCACACACTATCGCTGATGATGGCGATCCAGTTGATGTCTTAGTGATTACGCCATTTCCTTTAATTCCTGGCGTAGTCGTACGATGCCGTTCAATTGGCGTATTGAAAATGACCGATGAATCGGGTGGTGATGCCAAAGTGTTAGCCGTGCCTGTCGATAAGGTGTTACCGATTTATAAGCACTGGCAAAAACCAGAAGATATGAATGAACTGCGTCTACAACAGATACAGCATTTTTTCGAGCACTACAAAGATCTAGAGCCAGGTAAATGGGTCAAGGTTGATGGTTGGTATGGACCAGATGAAGCAGGTAAAGAAATTATGTCTGGTGTTGAAGCTTATAAAAACGCAGCAAGCAAACCTAACTTTTAATTAAGTCTTATCGAGCCTATCTGTTTTAAAAGGATTGCGTTCGTTTAGTTCGTCCATGTATGAGTCGATTCCTGCGCCTTCTCGGCTCAGGAATCGCTCAATGGCATCAGCAAACGCAGGATGGGCAAGCCAGTGAGCAGAATGCGTACGTTGCGGTAAAAAACCACGCGCCATTTTGTGTTCACCTTGTGCGCCACCTTCAAAAGAGTGAATTCCCTCTGCGATGCAAAATTCTAAAGGTTGGTAATAAGCTGTCTCGAAATGTAGGCAAGCATGATGTTCAATTGCGCCCCAATAGCGACCATACAAGGTAGTATGATCGTAAATAAGTAATGAAGCTGCGATAGCTTGATTGTCGCGTTCAGCGATTACAAGCAAAATATTTTCTGGCATGGTGGCACCTATGCGCAGAAAAAAATCGAGATTTAAATACGGTGTTGAGTAATGCGCGCTATAAGTTTGGTCATAGCAGCGTTTAAAGAAACGCCAGTCGCTTTCACTAAGATCAGCCCCTTTGATTTGTTTAAAGCTAATACCTGCTTCAGCAACTTTGCGACGTTCAGCGCGTATATTTTTACGTTTCTTTTGTTCTAAGGTCGCAAGAAACTCTTCAAAGTTTTTATATTCCTTATTCTCCCAATGAAATTGCACGCCCGAGCGCAACATAAAACCGGCATCTGCCAGAGAATTCGCTTCAGCTTCTGTGGGATAAAGAATGTGAGTAGACGATAAACCACGACTTGTTTGCAAATTTTGTAATGCGCTGATGAGAGCTAATCTGCTTGCATCGTCGATTGCTAGTAGACGAGAACCTGTAACCGGTGTGAAAGGTATGGCAGAAAGAAATTTTGGATAATAGTCTAGGCCATTCCTTTGATAAGCATCTGCCCAAGCCCAATCAAACACATATTCACCGTAAGAGTGGAATTTTTCATACAGTGGCATTGCTGCAATGAGTTGTTCTTCATTCCACAATGTTAAAAATTGTGGTTGCCAACCAGATTCGCGACTTGCACTACCGGATTCATGCAGCGCATGCAGAAATGCATACGATAAAAATGGTGTAGGATGATTTTGTATATGTAATAAGCCATCCCATGCTGTTTGCCCAACCTCAGCAAGAGAAGAAACAATACGCGTGCGATAATTCAAATTTTGCAGAGTCGGCCTCATGCCATGACAGTGAATGTAGCAATAGCCCAAATCAACAGCACCGTAGGCGATTTAGCCGGAAACAGTGCAAAAATAGTGGACTGCGCTCGACGCGCTTCACTAGAGAATGCCGATATTCTTTTGACGCCTGAGCTGTCATTAGTCGGCTATCCGCCGGAAGACCTCTTGCTGCGGGTGTCATTTTACGCAAAATCTCAGATTGCGTTGCAAGCCTTGGCACTTGAGCTAGCAGCGTACAAGGATTTGCATGTCATCGTCGGTCATCCACTTGCCCAAGATGGTCTGCATTACAACGCTGCATCGGTTTTATGCAATGGTGAAATCATACTCACCTATCGTAAGCATGCGCTGCCAAATTACACCGTGTTTGATGAGAAGCGTTATTTTTCTAGTGCTCAGGATGCTTGTACCTTCACACTAAAAGGCGTTAATTTCGGTATAAACATTTGTGAAGACACGTGGTTTGATGAGGCACCTGCAAGAGCTCGTGAAGCAGGTGCTGAGGTGTTGTTGGTATTAAATGCCTCTCCCTATCATATGCAGAAACAGAATTTGCGCCATGATGTCATGCGGTTCAATGTAACTGGACAAGGTATGGCTTTGGTGTATGCCAATTTAGTGGGTGCGCAAGATGAATTGGTTTTTGATGGCGGCTCCTTTGTTATGGATGCTAGTGGCACCATCACCAATCAATTACCGCATTTCGTGGAAGATTTCATAACAGTTAGTTTTGATGGTGCGCAGCCCATAACCCACGACCTACCAGCAGAGATGTCAACCGAAGCGCAAGTGTATGCAGCGCTAGTGTTAGGTGTGAAAGACTATGTAACCAAGAACGGATTTCCAGGTGCCCTTATCGGATTATCCGGTGGTGTGGATTCTGCGCTCACTTTAGCAATTGCCGTCGATGCATTGGGTGCTGAGAATGTTCGTGCTGTGATGATGCCATCGCCTTACACCGCTGAGATTTCTTGGGTAGATTCACGCGAGATGGTGCAGCGTTTAGGTGTGAAATATGATGAAATCGCTATCGATGATTGTTTTTCTGCTTTTCGTGATGCGTTAGCCTTTGAATTTAAAGATTTGCCTGAGGATGCAACGGAAGAAAATCTACAAGCTCGCATCAGAGGTACATTACTGATGGCGCTGTCAAATAAAACAGGTGCCATTGTTCTTACAACAGGCAATAAAAGTGAAATGGCCGTAGGTTACTGCACTTTGTATGGCGACATGGCAGGGGGCTTTGCGGTGATTAAAGACATCGCAAAAACGCTAGTTTATCGGCTTTGTAGTTATAGAAATAGCATCAGTGATGTTATACCTGAACGCATACTGACTCGTGCTCCCTCAGCAGAATTGCGGCCGAATCAGACCGATCAGGATTCTTTGCCTAGCTATGAAATCTTAGATGGCATCATGCAAGGTTATGTAGAAGACGGTATGGGCATTGCAGAACTGCTGGAGGCGGGGTATCTTAAAGAAGACATCGATAAAATTACTCGACTCATTAAGCTCAATGAGTATAAAAGGCGTCAGGCTCCAGTTGGTGTGCGTGTAACCAACCGCGCTTTTGGAAGAGATTGGCGTTATCCGATTACATCTAAGTTTCGTGAGCAGTAAGTCGTTAATATAACGATCAGAAAAATAGCAGGCATATTCATCATTACAACATTGAGGAGTTACTCGTGAAGCAAATCACCGCAATCATTAAGCCATTTAAGCTAGATGAAGTTCGTGAAGCATTAGCAGCCGTTGGTGTGAGTGGATTAACTGTGACTGATGTAAAAGGCTTTGGCAGACAAAAAGGACACACTGAGTTATATCGTGGTGCTGAGTATGTCGTCGATTTTTTACCTAAAGTAAAAGTAGAAGCCGTGGTTGCTGAAGAGGTCGTTGAACTTGCAGTGGAAGCTATTATCAAGGCTGCACGCACGGGCAAAATTGGTGATGGAAAAATCTTTGTGCGTCAGGTTGATGAAGTCATTCGTATACGTACAGGTGAAACAGGCGCTGAAGCAGTGTGATGCTAGCTTAGTTGAAAGCTTACTAAGCTAAGTATCAGCCTTTGAGTAAAACCACTAACGCGCCGCTTCCACCTTCTGCGGCGCGTGCTTGGCAAAACGCCATAACTTCTTCTTTTTGAACTAACCAGTTACGTACTTTCTTTTTCAAGACTGGTTCTTTGTTAGCTGAGCCTAAACCCTTGCCATGAATGATGCGTACGCAGCGATAACCTTTGCGTAAAGCATGACGTAAAAACAGCGCTACAGCTTCGCGTGCTTCATCGGTACGCAGACCATGTAAATCTAGTTGTTCTTGAATCACCCACGCGCCGCGCCTTAATTTACGCAAAACGTCTTGTCCCACACCATTGCGCGCAAAACTTAATTCTTCATCGGATTCCATCAGTGTTTCAACACTGAATTCATCAGAGAGTGATTCTTCTAAGGCAGCTTGTTCATCTGCTAAATGATGACGTGCAACCGGTAAGGGTCTTGGCGCATCAATCACAACCCGTTGTTCTACACTCAAAGGTTGGACATTACCTACGCTAGTGCGAAACAGAGAAGCTTCTCGCTCCATTTCGCGTTCATGTTCAAGACGTTGTTGCTCTTTTTTTGCACGCAATTCTGCTTCTGCTGCAAGTTGTTTTTGCAGTGCTTGTAAATCCGCAAAATTTTTCAGCGAAGTAGCCATGATCTATCATAGGTAATTAGGAAGTCTTAAAAATTTATTCCAGACTCTCTAAATAACGTTGTGCGTCGAGTGCTGCCATACAGCCGGTGCCTGCGCTCGTGATAGCTTGACGATAAATATGATCTTGTACATCGCCTGCAGCAAAAACACCTTTAGCACTAGTTGCTGTTGCCATGCCTTCAAGGCCAGTTTGCGTGACGATATAACCATTATTCATTTTTAATTGGCCATCGAAAATACTGGTATTCGGTTTATGACCAATCGCTATGAACACACCGTGCAAAGGAATAGAGGTAATTTTGCCTTCTGCTGATTTGATATTAATGCCAGTGACACCACTATCATCACCAGTGACAGCATCTAAGGTGTGATGCCATTGAATATCCACTTTTCCTTCTGCTACTTTCGCCATTAAACGATCAACTAAAATTGGCTCAGCACGGAATTTATCGCGACGATGTACAACAGTGACTTTCTTGGCAATGTTAGAAAGATAGAGTGCTTCTTCGACAGCGGTATTGCCGCCACCAACGACTGCGACGTCTTGATTGCGATAGAAAAAACCATCGCAAGTTGCACAAGCTGAGACACCTTTGCCCATGAAGTGTTCTTCAGATGGCAAACCTAAATATTGTGCTGATGCGCCAGTCGCAATAATGAGTGCATCACAGGTATACACACCAGAATCACCTTCAAGACGGATTGGTTTTTCATTCAGATGCGTGGTGTGGATATGATCAAATACAATCTCAGTATTAAATCGTTCTGCATGTTGTAACAATCGTTGCATGAGCTCCGGCCCTTGCACACCCATGGGATCACCCGGCCAGTTTTCCACATCGGTGGTTGTCATGAGTTGACCACCTTGTTCAACGCCAGTGATCAACACAGGATTAAGATTGGCGCGAGCAGCATACACAGCAGCGCTATAACCGGCGGGGCCGGAACCAAGAATCAGAACACGAGCATGTTTTGGGGTTGACATAAATTTTTCAGAAAAAGAAGAGAAGAAAACGAAAACCTATCGCCTAAAAAGGACGAATACAGGGGACAATATCGCGCATTTGCTATTTAACGTATTGATTAGCACGTGGTTGCGGTCGGGAGGTGTATCATCGTGCCCGAAACATGCGATAGTGCCACTCAGTAAAGACTTAAATTATAGTCGACCTACCAAATCCGCATCGTAGCGATACAAAATCAATCTGCAATGACTAGAACGACTCCTAGCTATAGCCGTAATCCTCAAGTTGACGCGCCAACGCCTCTGCCTAACCGTTTATTGCGCTTGCTGTCAGAAGCACGCTGGCTGGGTTTTGCTGTGGTCGCGGTATATCTGACTTTGATTTTTTTCACATTCTCTGCACAAGATCCGGGCTGGTCACATGCTACCTCCCTTAACCGTGCCTCAAACTGGGGTGGCTTAATTGGTGCTTGGCTGGCCGATCTGTTTTTATATATTTTTGGTTTTTCTGCGTGGTGGTTTTGTGTTGCATTAATTGCATTAGTTTGGAGTAGCTATAAACAATTAGCCAATCGTTTTTTATTGCAAAAGCCAGTCAATCCAGCGCATCGCTATGAGCCTTTGATTCGTGGCTGCGGTTTTGTCATGCTCATGTTGGGTAGCTCAGGTTTGGAATTTGTACGTATGTACACCTTAAAAGCGCAACTACCGCGTGCTCCTGGCGGTGTGTTGGGTGAATTATTTGGTGGCACTGCGCAGACTGCATTTGGTTTCAATGGCTCCACACTCATCATGCTGATGTTGTTTGGATTAGGTTTTAGTTTGTGCTTTCATGTTTCATGGATGGCAGTTGCTGAAAAATTAGGTGGTGCACTTGAAGGTGTAGCTGAATGGGCAGTGGCTTTTTATGCGGCACGTCAGGATAGGAAAGTCGGTCAAGAAGCTGCCGTTAAACGTGAAGTCGTTGTTGTACAAGAGCGTGCAAGAATTATTGAAAGCCCACCTATACACATAGAACCTCAAGTGGTCGTAGTGCCGCGTTCAGAGCGCATGGAAAAAGAAAAGCAAGTTTCACTTTTCTTAGATATGCCAGATACCAATTTGCCTCCACTCTCGATTTTAGATGAGCCTCCGTTGAATCAAGAAACGGTGAGTGTAGAAACACTAGAGTTTGTTAGCCGTCTGATAGAGAAAAAACTTTCGGACTTTGGTGTGGAAGTAAAAGTTGTTGCAGCTTATCCTGGACCTGTAGTCACACGCTATGAGATCGAGCCTGCTGTCGGTGTAAAAGGTAGTCAGATTGTGAATTTAGCGCGTGATTTAGCGCGCGCACTCTCACTGATTTCAATTCGTGTTGTTGAGACCATACCTGGTAAAAATTATATGGGATTAGAACTTCCTAATCCTAAACGTCAAATAGTTCGACTCTCTGAAATCGTTGGATCGAAAATCTATAACGATGGTGCTTCATCGCTTACCATAGGTTTAGGTAAAGATATCGCTGGTAATCCAGTTGTTGCTGATCTCGCCAAGATGCCGCACTTGCTGATTGCAGGTACAACTGGTTCTGGTAAATCAGTAGGTATTAACGCTACGATCTTATCGTTGCTGTATAAAGCGGATCCGAATCAAGTACGTTTGATTTTGATCGATCCTAAGATGCTAGAGCTTTCGATTTATGAAGGCATACCGCATCTACTCGCACCTGTAGTAACTGACATGCGTCAAGCAGGTCATGCATTGAACTGGGCAGTGGGTGAGATGGAGCGACGTTATAAACTCATGTCTAAATTGGGTGTGCGTAATCTCGCAGGTTATAACCAAAAAATCATTGATGCAGAAAAACGCGAAGAGAAAATTCCAAATCCATTTAGCTTAACGCCGGATGCGCCTGAGCCTTTAGAGAAACTACCAACCATCGTCATCATCATTGATGAGTTAGCAGATTTAATGATGGTAGTCGGTAAGAAGGTAGAAGAACTGATTGCACGTATCGCACAAAAAGCGCGTGCAGCAGGTATACATTTAATTCTTGCTACTCAACGTCCTTCCGTTGATGTGATTACTGGTTTGATCAAAGCGAATATTCCTACTCGCATCGCCTTTCAAGTAAGTAGCAAAATTGATTCAAGAACTATTCTCGATCAAATGGGTGCCGAAGCCTTGTTAGGCATGGGTGACATGCTGTACATGCCACCTGGTACAGGTTTGCCTATGCGTGTGCATGGTGCCTTTGTGTCAGATGAAGAAGTGCATCGTGTCGTACAGCATTTGAAATCACAGGGTGAGCCAAATTACATAGAAGGTATCTTAGAAGGTGGAACCTCTGAAGACGGTAGTGGTGATTTACTCTTAGGTGATTCAAGTAGTGCAGAAGCAGATCCGCTATATGATCAAGCAGTTGGTATCGTTCTGAAAAATCGTCGTGCCTCTATCTCGTTAGTTCAACGTCACTTGCGCATAGGTTACAACCGTGCAGCGCGTTTACTTGAACAAATGGAGAGAAGTGGCTTGGTCTCAACCATGCAATCAAATGGCAATCGTGAAATCTTGGTCCCAGTTGGCAATGCTGAATAAACTCAATCAAACTCTTTTCTTTATTATTGCGTGTAGTTCAACTACGCTTGTTCATGCTAGTGCGCTCGAACAATTTAAATCCTTTGTGAGTGGTACGAAAGCAGCGCGCGGTGAATTCACACAGCGTATGGTTAAAAAAGATGGAGAGTCTGGCAACCTTAAACTCTCGAACGCATCGAATGGAAGTTTTCAATTTGCACGGCCTGGAAAGTTTATCTGGATTTATAAAAAACCTTACGAGCAAATTTTGCAGGCAGATGGTGAAAAACTCTTTATTTACGATAAAGATTTAAATCAAGTCACCATCAAAACATTAGGCAATGCGATTGGTTCATCACCAGCAGCGATTCTCTTTGGTAGCAATGATTTAGAAAAAAACTTCACGCTTTCTGAAGCAGGTATGCGTGAAGGAATAGAGTGGTTACAAGCCATACCAAAAGCAAAAGACACTGCGTTTGAAAAAATAGGCATAGGTCTGAAAGATGGTATGCCAGTCGCGATGGAATTGCGAGATAGCTTTGGTCAAGTTTCCTTGTTATCGTTTACGCAGATAGAAAAAAATCCTGCCATGCCTGCGAATCAATTTCGCTTTGTGATTCCTAAGGGCGCTGACGTCCTGCAGCAATAAATTCCCATCTTATGAGCGCAGTCCCTCTCGCAGAACGTCTGCGCCCAAGCAATCTTGATCAAGTGATAGGGCAGACTCATCTACTGGGTTCAGGTAAACCCTTGCGCGTTGCATTTGAATCAGGCCAACCTCATTCCATGATTTTATGGGGACCACCTGGTGTAGGTAAAACTACCTTAGCGCGTTTAATGGCAGAAGGATTTCAATCTGAATTCATCGCTTTATCCGCAGTTTTATCGGGTGTGAAAGACATACGTGAAGCAGTTGAACGTGCTCAAATTTTTCAAGCTAATTCTGGACGTAAAACGATTTTGTTTGTAGATGAAGTCCATCGCTTCAATAAAAGTCAGCAAGATGCTTTTTTGCCGCATGTAGAAAGTGGTTTATTTACTTTCATCGGCGCTACCACTGAAAACCCTTCCTTTGAAGTGAATGGTGCGTTGTTATCACGCGCTGCTGTGTATGTCTTGCGACCACTGAGCGAAGAAGATCTTGCAACCCTGATGCAGCGTGCTTTATCTCTGCAAGAAAAAAACATAACGATTACTGATGATGCGCGTGATTCTTTAATTGCGAGTGCAGATGGTGATGGCAGAAAATTGCTCAACAACGTAGAGATTGTTGTGCGTTCGGCTGAATTAAAACAGCAAACAATCATAGACGCTGAATTATTAAAAGATAGTTTAGGTGATGCATTGCGTCGCTTTGATAAAGGTGGCGATAGTTTCTATGATCAGATTTCAGCATTGCATAAATCTGTGCGTGGTTCACATCCTGATGCAGCCTTATATTGGTTAGTGCGCATGTTAGATGGCGGAGCCGATCCACGTTATTTATCGCGCCGTTTAATACGCATGGCATCAGAAGACATAGGGCTAGCTGATCCGCGTGCCTTACGTTTAACTTTAGATGCAGCAGAAACCTATGAAAGACTAGGCACGCCAGAAGGCGAATTAGCACTGGCGGAAGCAGTGGTGTACTTGGCTTGTGCTGCAAAATCGAATGCTGTTTACAACGCCTATAACGCAGCACGTGCTTTCATTAGCAAAGATAAATCACGACCAGTACCTGAACATCTACGTAATGCGCCCACCAAACTCATGAAAGAACTGGGTTACGGCAAACTCTATCGTTATGCACATGATGAGCCGGATGCCTATGCTGCTGGTGAAACTTATCTGCCAGAAGGCTTGAGTGAGCCGGATTGGTATCAACCGACACCCCGTGGGCTAGAGAGCAAAATCGCTGAGAAACTGGCTTTTTTGCGAGCGCAGGATCAAGCAGCACGTAAAAAATCTAACAAGTAGTTGGCAGACTTGGCTGCAATAAGCGTCGCTTATCTGCCCATCATTGGTAAAATGCTGTTTTTATTCAAGCACAAGCGCACGTTCTCATGATTGATATCCAACTTCTCCGTAAAGACATAGATGCCGTTGCAGCCAGACTCGCGCAGCGTAAATTTCAGCTTGATGTTGCAGGCTTTAATTCTTTAGAAGCCGAGCGTAAATCTATACAAACACGCACTGAAGAATTACAAGGTCAGCGTAATAGCCTGTCTAAACAAATCGGCATACTCAAAGGCAAAGGCGAGGACAGCACAGAAGTCATGAACCAAGTCGCTAGTATTGCGGATGAGCTCAAAGCTTCAGCTGATCGATTAGAAATCATACAAAACAAACTGTCTGACTTCATGTTGGCTATTCCTAATCTGCCACATGAATCTGTGCCTGCAGGTCAGGATGAAACTGGGAATGTAGAACTACGTAAAGTCGGCACACCGAAACAATTTGATTTTGAAGTAAAAGATCATGTTGATTTGGGTGCTGCATTTGGTTTGGATTTTGATGTCGCTGCCAAACTTACAGGATCGCGCTTTGCAGTCATGAAAGGTGGCATCGCCCGATTACATCGTGCACTTGCCCAGTTCATGTTGGATACACACACAGCAGAGCATGCATACACAGAATGCTACACACCTTACATCGCGAATAGCGACACCTTACGTGGTACAGGACAGTTACCTAAATTTGAAGCAGATCTATTTGCAGTGAAAAAAGGTGGGCAAGAAGGAGAGGGCGAATCGCTGTATCTCATTCCCACTGCTGAAGTCACCTTAACAAACTTAGTCCGTGATGAAATCCTAGCTGCTGAAGCATTGCCTATGCGCTTAGTAGCGCATTCACCTTGCTTTCGTTCTGAAGCAGGAAGCTATGGCCGCGATACCCGCGGCATGATACGACAACATCAATTCGATAAAGTAGAAATGGTGCAGATCGCGCATCCAGAACATTCTTATCAAGCTTTAGATGACATGCTTAGTCATGCAGAAAACATATTAAAGAAACTAGGCTTACCTTATCGCGTTATCACATTGTGCACAGGTGATATGGGATTTGGTGCTGCTAAAACTTATGACATCGAAGTATGGCTACCTGCGCAAAATACCTATCGTGAAATTTCTTCAATATCGAATTGCGAAGGATTTCAAGCGCGACGCATGCAAGCACGATTTAGAAATGCACAAGGCAAACCAGAATTAGTGCATACCTTAAATGGTTCAGGTTTAGCAGTAGGTAGAACACTGGTAGCAGTACTAGAAAATAATCAATATGCGGATGGCAGCGTTAATGTGCCAGAAGTTTTATGGCCTTACATGGGTGGAATCAAAACACTCAAGCCTTAAAAAGAAAGCTATACATCGTATGCTCTGCTACAATCGCGGACTTCGAGAAAAGCCAAGCAGTGTAAAACCTAATAGGAGAGGTGGCAGAGTGGTCGAATGTACCTGACTCGAAATCAGGCGTGGGCGCAAGTCCACCGTGGGTTCGAATCCCACCCTCTCCGCCAAAAAATCAATGCCCCATCGGGGCATTAATTTTTTGTGGAGAGAGCGAGCATGCTCGCGGGTGGGATTCGAAGCGACGAGCTTGCAAGCGAGACGCCGGGAGAATCCCCCCACAACGATCAGCGCCAAAAAA
>JACCDH011009140.1_pt1 | contig 15878 bp, 17 predicted proteins | sample 7442481 | NCBI WGS metagenome assembly JACCDH01 (sample SAMN15323433, study PRJNA562643) | freshwater metagenome | isolation source: river surface water | place: USA:Blue River Watershed | collected 2017-08-15
AAGACAGTTACTAATGTAATGAAAGAACAAATACTTCAACGTTCACTTAGAACTGATTTGAACTATTTCAACATGTATGTAATGGATGAAATAATTAATGCCCCTAAGTCAAATATCATTTTCACTTATAGAATGATAAAAGAATTTAATAAAGCATCAAACTCAATAATTGAAAAACCAAAATTTGAAGTAATAAAAAATGAGAGAATTGTTTCTAGATTAGGAGAAGAAAATAATAATGATGAGATTTTTGATCCTAAAAAAGTTCCAATTGCCACATTTTATGCAAAGTACTTTTTAGAAGATATATTTTACGACTGCAATATATCAGCTAAGGCATTCAATATACAAATATTAGACCCAAGTGAACAAAAACTGTTTGAAGAAATAAGAAATAAAAATCTAGTAAAAGTTACTATTCAAAGTCTATCAGGAGAAATACATATTGAAATAATGAACTCAGATGGAAGTTATAATATAGAAGGTATCAAAAAACTGAAGCTAACACTAGGCACTAAAAATTATAGTTCAGGTATTGGAATACATAAAAAAGGGGGAAACTATCCATTTTAATAAACGATATAAATAGAAAAACCCCTACAAATTTGTAGGGGTTTTTAGTAGAATTAATATTCTAATTATAAAAAGCTGCTCAACTTTTATACTATTAATTATAGAAATCTCTCTTATTTATAAAGTATGATTAATTATAAATTCTAAGAGTTAATCATGAATTATCACAATGATTTTTAATTAAGCCTTGCTATTAATCAGGGATAATTAGAGTAGATCGGAATTTACACACAATTCATAAAAGACTATTGATCAAAAAGGTGTTAAAATAGAAAAAGCCACATATGTGGCTTTTTCTATTTTAACTGTATGAACTATAATTAATGGCTCACTCCTTTACTAAATAATACATTTGTAAAGGTCTTAATAATAATTTCAATATCTAAGAGAATAGACTTTCTATAGAGATACTCTTGTTCTAGTTTAACTTTATCAGGAATTGATATCTCATCTCTTCCGTTAATTTGTGCCCAACCTGTGATACCTGGCTTTAATTTAGAAACACCAGTTGCCACTCTATATTCCATTAAATCATCTTGATTATATAATGCAGGACGAGGCCCAACAAAAACCATATCCCCCTTTACTATATTAATCAAGTTAGGTAATTCATCTAAACTTGTTTTACGTATAAACTTACCTATTTTAAGCAAATATTGATCAGGATTTTCTAACAAATGGGTAGCCACGTTTGGTGTATTTTTCTTCATACTACGAAACTTGTAAATATTGAAGAAAGAGTAATTAATACCTACACGTTTTTGCGTAAAAAAAACGGGAAACCCATCCTCAATAAAAATTAAAATAGATACTATTAAAAATATTGGGGAAAAGAAAAACAATAGTAAAAATGCAATGAGTTTATTGAGCATCTTTTATAATTATAAATTCTTCTAAAACAGGAGTTGGACACCAACCAAAAGTCTTTCTTGCCTTTGAGTCATTAAAAGTTAATGTTGATGTTATTTTAATTAGTTTTTTTGTGTTAAATGGGAAATTATTTCCAATTACGTCTCCTATTTTAGCAAAGAAAATTGCTAAAAAGTTTGGTAGATTAGGTATATAATTAATATTTAAGTTTTTTGAAATAACTTTACTTAAATCTTTGAAAGAAGGATTTTCACCATCAGTTAAATTAAAAATTCCACCATAAGTTGCTGCTATAATTATAAATTCAGCAATATCTGATAAAAGGACCATACTTTTTTTGGCATTGCCGCCACCTATATTAAAATAGTAACCTTTTTTTATTCCTTTAATCATGTATCCTAAATTGCCAGGCGGATTTGATCCTACTAGTAGTGGTAATCTAAGTATTGTACAAACAACATTATGTTGCTCACACCAATTTAAGATAATTTTTTCTGCTTCTACCTTACTTGCTCCATATGGATCACTGGCAAGCAAAGGCGAAGATTCATCTATATTCTCACCCATTACAAGTCCATAGACAGCAACAGAGCTAATAAAAACAAAATGTTTAGGTAAATTAATTTTAAGGCCTTCTAACAAATTGACAGTTCCTAATACATTTACATCAAAAAATTCTTTTGCTTGAATATCATTTTTAGGTATTGTATGAGCTTTACCTGCCGCATGTATTACTAAATCGAAAGTGTCAGAAAAAATTGGAGCATTTTTTGTTAAGTCAAAATTATACTCGGAATTTGATTTTGACAAACCAGCGACTACATTATTTTGGCTTAATTTCATTTTTAGAAATCTACCAAGATAACCATTAGAACCAGTAATAAGAATTTTCATTATTAAAATAAACTATTGAACCAGCCCCATTTGTTAAAATATATAATAGCACTTTTAATTGTAATTAATTTATATTTCCATTTTTTATGCGTCATTCCAGCATAATGATGAAAAATATATGCATCCGGATAATAAACAGTTCTTGAAACATTTAACACTCTTCTAGTCAAATCAGCATCTTCGAGATACATGAATATTTTATCATCAAAAAGACCAACTTTTTTTAATACACTGATTCTAAAAAACATAAAGCAGCCCGAAAGATATGGAATATCATAAATTAGCTTTTCAAAATTTGAAGACCTATACTCATATTTATCAAGTCTAATTTTAAATTTATTTTTTAAAAAAGCAGGCATAAATCCTCTAGCAAAAAGATCAAAAACTGTAGGATTTCTTTTACATAAAAACTGGAAGGACCCATCGGGAAATAATACTTTAGGCATTAATTGTCCTATTGTATCATTAGAATCCATAAATAACTTCATTTTCTCTAAATTACCAGCTGAATAATAGATATCAGGATTAATAACAACATGATAGTCAGAACCAATTGAAATAGACTTTTTTATTGCAATATTATGTGAAGCACCAAATCCTGGGTTTAGAGGATTATGTATATAAGAGATATTTGTTTTTTGAAAATGACTTTTTAAAATATCAGATGGCGAGTTGTCAATTAGGAATAATTTGACATTTAATCCTGTATTTAAAAATGAATTAATTGCATTTTCTAAAATAGAGATATCATTTTTATAAATCACAATAGACCCAGTAATTAAACTCATCAACGAAATATTTTAATGATATATTTTAAAATAGAATAAAAAACAAAAAAAGGTAATAAAAAATTGATATTTAAATTTTTAAGTGTTTTTGATATAGCTTTGATTTCACCAATCCTCATTTTTATTTTGTTACCACTAAGACCACCTTGTGATAATTGAGGTCTTCCTAAATATGTAAGTTTCTCATTATAAAAATAAATTCTTGAATAATTTGAAGTAATTCTTAAAAACAAATCATAATCTTCACAATAAGACAACTCTTCGTCAAATCTTAAATTTATATTTTTATCAATTACTACAGATGATGTTTGAAATACATTTCTAAAGAGTAATTTAGATAATGAGAACTTTACAACTTTAGTAATATCAAAATTTAAATTTTCTATTTTTATTTTTTTTTCAGAGTACATATGACCTATCAAAACAGGTGATTTAGAAATTATTAAATCACTCATTATTTTTAATTTATCGTGATGCCAAAAGTCATCTGCATCTAAAAAAGCGATGTAATCACCTGTTGAATTTTCCAAACCTAAATTTCTACAAAAAGAAACGCCTTTGTTACTTTTCAGGTTAAAAAGATTGTAATTCAATATATTAGAATTTGATTCAATAAATTCTGTAATTAAAATTAAACTATCATCACTACTTGAATCATTAATTATAATAACCTCGTGAGGCTTTAAAGTTTGATTTGCTAAACAATTTAATACATCAATTATATAGGAACTTGAATTATAAACTGGAATTATAACAGAAAATTTTATCATCTAACAGGTTTTATTTTATACCAAATTAATAAGTGTACTGTTATTTGAAAAATAAATACTAGGTTAAAGAAAAAATCTACAAAAATTGAAAAAAGAACATTATGAGTTAATACAACAATTACAAAAAGCCATTTTATAGGCTTATGTGAAGTGTTATATTTAGCGAAAATATAATTCAAGAAGAAACCCATCATAAAGAAAAATATAATCGAGCCTATTAATCCAAATGATGTTAAATAAGTTAAAAAGAATGTAGAAACATTAAGATTATCATTTACCAAATAGAATTTTAATTGAGATGTATTTGTAATTATATTATCTCTAATAAAGGAAGGTAATAAGCCTGAAGTGATTGGATATAAATTTATATCAAACAAGCTAAAATTATCAATATTAAAGTTTATGTTATTTAGAGGAGAAACTATATAAATATATACCCATAAAAAACCAGATGGTAACCATTTGGGGAAATTATCAGCTGGTTGTGCTACATCAAGGAAACTTTCACCAGTTCTAATATCACCAATAATACCAAACACCAATGTGATTAAGAAAATAAATCCTAAAATTTTAAAAAATGATTTGAATTTAATTCCTCTATAATAAACAAAAATTAATATGGCTTGAAGCAACATACTCATTAATAATTGTCTAGTTAATAATAAAACCGGCCATAAAAGACATATTAAGAATAAATGCAAATATTTTCTATTTTGTGTCTGAAGATAATTTAGAAATACAAAATTTGAAATCGTCAAAATTATTGCATTTAAAAGCCCATGTAAACTAGGTATGCCCCATTCAGTATACCTATCAATTCCACTTGTTATTCCTATGACACTTAAAAATGGGAGTCCTTTGAAATATATAATTTCAAATGTTGTCATTAATACCCATATTTTCCAAATAAAATTAATATTACTCCATGGAATATAATTAGATGCTGATAAGTTATAGTTAAATGCCTTAAAGTTTCTTGAGGTAAAAATTGATTTAAAAAAAACTGTAGAAAAAAATAATGAGCTACATACTAAAAATATGTAGTTAATTGTTTTGAAATTTAATTCAGTTAAAATTAAGCTTGCCCTTAATGAGTAAACAATTAAAACAAATAACCAAGTTATAATTAGCAAAAGAGCTGGGTTCTTTAAATTAAACATTTCCAGATTCAATTGAATTTTTAAGATTCCTAAAAAATGTAAAAAAATTATATGGAAAAAATTTAACTAAAATATTTTTAACTACCTCTTTAGTTCCTCCATAGACATAAAATAAAATTGCAAATGTTTTATCAAATAAATTACCGCATTCCCAAGTTATTAAAAATTTCTCATTTCTTGTTTTTAAAAGATTAGAACTAACACCTCCAATTAAAATTTTAGAAATAATGAAATTTGTGTAAAAAACTTTATTTGATTTGAATAATTTGTAAATTATTTTATGATCTGCACTAAGTTTATATCTCAAATCAAAAAAATCATGAGATCTTTTTCTTATCAAAACTGATTGATGACAAATTGCATTTAAGTTTATTTTAATTTTTGATGTTTTGCTTTTAAATAGGTAGGCATCTTTATTGTCATATAAAAATACATCACCATATATTAAATCAAATGCTGAAAAATTTATATTGGAATTAAATACTTTAAATAAAGTATCTTTTTCATACAATAAATCTCCTGAATTTATAAAAATTATCCATTCTCCCTTTGCAACAAGAAGTCCTTTGTTCATGGCATCAAATATGCCTTTATCAGGTTCACTGATAATATGACTAATTTTGTCTGAAAATTCATTAATTATATTAAGAGTATTGTCAGTCGAACAACCATCTATTATTATATATTCATAATTTAAAAATGATTGATTTACAATACTATTAATTGTATCTTTTATTGTATTTTCTCCATTAAATACAACAGTAATTATAGAAATTTTTGGTTTAATATTAATCACTGAGATTTTCTTTAATAAAATTATCTATATCATAGAAGTTATCTGAAATAGATTTAATTTTTTCTGTATCAAAATTCCACCATTTAATTTTTAATAAATTAAGAATTACGTCTTGCGTAAATCTATATTTAATAATTTTTGCAGGTACACCACCAACAATAGCATATGGAGGTACATCAGTTGTCACAACACTTCCTGCAGCAATAACTGCACCATCGGAAATACATACACCATCTAAAATTGTAACATTAGATCCAATAAAAACATCATTACCAATTTTAATCTCCGATGTTTCTTTAAATATGTTTTTTGATGTGTAGGAAAAGCCAAACTGATTATTTGTTGAATAAAACAAGGGTGAGGTTGATATGCCAGATAATGGATGCATACCCCATCCACATAAAAAATTTGGCCCTATTGAACAAAATTTCCCAATTTGGGTATTTGTAATTCTCGAATTTTGAGATATATAAGACCCATATTCAATCTTAACATTTTTTAATGAACATGGGCTATTTATTATTGTATTCTTGTCTAAAATAGAGTTCTCAACTAACTTACCAATGAAGATCCAAGAAATATCCTCTGATTTTAATATGGTATAAAATAATTTTAAAACGTTTCTAAATATTTTCACTGTTAATGTAAATTGGTTTTTTAAAAAAAAACAACCATGGCATTGGAAAAACTTTATTTGAATAGTACCAGGTTAGCATGAATAAAAATAGAAAACCGATTGCGCTTGCAATTGCTGAACCAACTGGTCCAATCTTAATTATTAAAATATAATTCAAAATCACAGTAATAATTGCAGAGGCAAATGTACTAAATGCAAGTATATATGTTTTTTTTGAATAGAAAATATAATTTGTTACCATTAAATACATGCCATTAAATATTGTGCCAATAATTAACCAGAAAAAATATTTGCTTGCTATTTGAAATTTAGATCCTGCAAATATTTTTAATAAAATTGGCAAAAGTATTAAAAATAATAAAGATCCTAAAATAAGTAATATAAAATATTTATAGGTAAGTTTTACGATTCTTAATTTAGCTTCATCATTAATATTAGATAGTTTTTTAAATAACCATGGAACATAAGCTGTGTTTATAGCACTTGTAATGATATTGATAATACTAGTAAGCTGAAAAGCTAAGAAAAACACCCCAGTTTCTTGCAAACCTACGTACTTAACTAAAAAATATCTATTTGCTATAGATAATAAAATACCTCCTATTGTGTGTGGTATCAATGGTATACCAAATTCTAAAGAAGAAATAAATAATTTTTTATTGAAATTGAATTTAATAAATTTATTCTTAACTAGATAATACATAGACACAAAAGCGAAGATTAATCCAGTATATATTTGTGCAACTATTCTACTAGTCCAATCCTTATTAAATAAAATAATTAATACAAGAGTAATTAGAAAATTGAAAAGGGTTGATGATATTTGAAATACCCCAAAAGTTATTGATTTATTTTCAACTTGCCATAGAGACAGGGGAAATACAATAATAAATTGAGTTATGGCTATTATGATAGTTGACCACACCCAAATCGGCGATAAAAACGTATTTTTTGAAAGAATGTTTTGTAGAAAAAAGAAAACTAAAGAGGTTAAAATAAAACTTAATAATAATACAACAAAACAATTTCCGATATATTCTGATAGTTCTTCTTTAGTACTTGTATAATATAATCGACCTACGCTATTATTTGTGTTAAATCCAATAAATGGAGTAACGAATGCTAAAATTAATGTGTGCATTGATATTAAACCATATTGTTCTGGTGTAAAATATCTTGTTAGCACTGGAATCAAGAAAAAGGGAATAGCACTATTTATTACTGTTGAAATTGTATAAACTCCGGCGTTTTTTATTAAGGAATTGTTTTTGAAACTTGTTAGTACTTTCTGTATTTTCAATTATATTTTTTTAAATCTTTTTTTCAAATGCATCAATGAAAGAATCTATTGTTAAGTTGTATATTTTACACTTTTGAGTTTTTGAATATTTTTCTAAAATGTGATAACCCTTAAATGTGTAAGATAAATCAGTTAATATTTCATGCATTTTATATGGCTCTTTGGTTATCTTTAAAAAAGGGGTTAATGTGTTATCAGGATTGTTGTCATAAAATCTTCTAACAATTGTACATACATTATTATTTTTGTCTACTCTCAAATCTGTAATCCAAGAGTGGTCAACCCCTAAAAGATAAACACTCTTATAACCCATATTTATAGAATTAAATATCGCAGGTATTATCACATTTTGAACTTTGGGCATAGATAAACCTGCTTTATATAAATAAAATCTTACGCATTCAAATCCTTTATATTCATTAGTGTGAAATGGAATAACTATTAAATTTTTATTTGAAATAGAAATAGGATTATTTTTTGAAAATATTTTAAAATAAGTAAATGGTATAAATAAAAATAATTCGTAATCAATTTCGCATAATAAACTTAAAGTTTCTTCAATGTTTTTGTTGTTAATATTCGGGTCAAAATAAGCGGGGTCTGCTAGTATGTAATATTTTGGCTTAACAGTGTTAAATAAAGTTGAGGAAATGAAATCGTTAACAGCTATATAATTGTCAATACCTTTTTTGTTTAGTTTTTCTATATCCTTATTTAAGGATGGGCCATTTCCAAGAATAGCTATACTTTGGTTAGCACCTACTGTAATATTTGAAAAATGATTTTTAAAATTTTCGTTCTTAATTTGTAATAATAGCCATTTAAACGAGAATAACGTTTTATTAATTGACTCAATTATTATAAAAAATATTTTTAAAATTATTTTCAAGTTTATTTTTTTTGATTTTAAATTTATCTATCTCCCGAAATCACTCACATTTTTCCCTACAAATAATAATAAAGTCTCATGTAAAAAACCAATTTGACAATAAAATGAGTAAAGAAAAAAGAAGGGTACATATTTAAAATATCCACTCTTTATAGTTCTAAAATTTCTTTTTATAGGTATATTCCAGAATAAATGTTTTAAAATTCCATTAGTTCTTTCTTTATGTTTATAGACAAATCTTGCATAACCTCTTCCATAACTTTTCCATTTATTCCTACATTCTTTGAATGTGATTGGATGGATCCTAAATGATTTTCCAGTACCTATTCCTTGCTTGAACTTTGATTTTTCAAAACGATAAGAAATATCAGTGTCTTCGCTTCCGTAAGTAAAGAAAGAATCAAATCCAATACTACATATACTTTCTCTGTCGAATATTGCTGGTCTCCCTACTATATTAGTTTCACCATGATCATTAATATTTATACTACAATATAGTCCCCATGCGGTTTGCCAATATGTATTATTAGAATAGGACTGAACATTGGCTTGTATTGCCTTGTATTCACCTAATTCAATTTCATGCAATAGCTTAGAAAAACATGATGATTCTATTCTATCATCTGCATCAACAATTGCTATATATGGCAAGTTTGTAGACTCTATCCCCAATTGTCTTTGTTTAGCAAGTCCTATTCTGCCGGCATGAATTATTTTAATTTCATATTTTTTAGCTATCTCAATTGTCTTATCATTAGATGCACCATCAATTATTACAATCTCTTGTGGATTATTTAAAAGAACGTGCTTTAAACAATCTTCAATATTTTTCTCTTCATTCAAAGTGCAAATTTGAACAGATATTGGCAAATTTGAAATCATAAAAAGTATGCATTTTTTAATATTTCTTCTGAATTGTTTTCTTTGATATTCCCAACAATTTTATTGTATAAATTTTCTTCAATCATTCCTCCATTAACCTTTTCTTTTTCTTTAAATATTTCGTAGTAGAACTCTTGAATTGGCATTTTAATTTGATCTAAATTTAATTCAGAAGGCTTATTTGAATAAAATACATTGTAAACCGGATTTATTGTTGCAAAATCTAAATTGTTAAAGTTGTTAATTGGGATTACTCGTGCCTTGATATTTTTGTCTATAAAAAGATCTGATGTTTTTGATTGCATTTCCAATAAATCACATTTTGAGTTCTGAAATTTATTTGCTCTATAAAAAGAGAAATAAAATGTGGGCTGAAAATTAAATAATCCATGATTTGAACAACCGAGAGATGGGTTTATATGCAAGATACTGCCACCTGGTTTTAATAATTTAATCATTGAAAACATAAATTCTTTAACATTAAAGCAATGTTCGAGAGTTCCACCATCAAGAACCCAATCGAATCTAGAAAACAATTCACTTGGTAAAGGTTCATTAAGATCATGAGCGATAGTTGCATTATCCATCAAATTATGTTCTAATGAATCAACCTTTTCAAAACCTAACATTTTAAAAAAATCTTGATCCGTGGGATATGAATCTGAGATAACATCTGTTATACCAATCTCGTTTAATTCTTTATAAGAAACCCCAATATCTTGCCTTCCTAATGTCAAAAGCGATCCTTTAAAATTTAATATATTTTTATTTTTGGCTAAATATTTTGCCATTGTCTTATTAATTCCCATATTATTTGTTTTTAATTACGATATTGAACCATAGTTCATACTAATAGATAAATGCCTGTGAATACTAAAACCGTTTTTAGCTTTACCTGAAGGATCAAAATATCTTCCAACATATATTCTATCTCCATTTGAGTCTAGATCTTTACACCATACAAAATCATTTTTCCATAAATATTGACTTTTGATGAAATAAGTAACGAAAAATGAATAAGCACATATTAATGCATGTGGTAAACGGTTATCGTTTTGAATAATTTTTCCTCTTGATTCTGTTAGTACCTCTTTTCTTATACAAAACCATTTTTGTTCTCTTAAACTAAAATTTGCAAATGGTTCATTTACATACCAATCTTGATTATAAAAACATGGCTCTTTTATATCAGGATCAATTCCAAATAATGCTCGTAAACTATTTAAAGTAATAAATTCTTTATTTTTTTGAATTGGAATAAATAATATTAACAAATGAGTCTTGGAAATCTCCCTAAGATAATCTTCTTCATATGGAATATTCAAAATTGCCTCGTTCGGACTCTGTTCAATTGATAAATTCAATTTCTCGGCAATAGTAAGTAGCTCCTCATATCCAATAAAGTTTTCATTCATTATATCTTTTGCTGTATTATAATTCATATTTTATAAATTATTCCCCCAATGTAAATAATAATTCACAGCTGATTCAAATGAACTAACATGAGAATTTAAACGATACTTTTCAATTTTTTCAAACTCGTCATCTAACAAATCAATCCTTTTATTTCCAAGATATGATTCTTCATACCAATCTAAAATAGCAGGTGAATTCATGATGTGAATAATATCCAATAATTCTCTTTCTTCTAAAACTTTTAAAAAAGTGAGGAAAGCCCTATATTGATGATAATGAGAAGCAACTAAAATAATTTTTCTCCAACCATATTTTAAGCATAATTCTATAATTTCAAGTGCTTGTTGTCTTGTATTTTGAGAATTAGACTCATGTATAATATTATTTATGTCAAAACCTGCATCAATGATTTTATCTTTACACCTCTCAAGAGTAAAACTTCCAACTAGTTCATTGTCAACTCCACCAGAGAATACAAGTGTTTTTGCCCATCCTTCTTTTATTAATGATACAGCTTTTGAAACTCTAGCATAGCCATCACCCTCTAATAATATCACTGCGTCAGCGATTGTTATATTACTAGAATTTGTTAAAATTAAAAAAAGTTCTTTACTAGTCACTTATTAAAAATTATCCCAAAAAATTGGTTCATTAATTTCAATATCTTGATTTGCAACTTTGCCAATTATATTTTTTTTATACTTCGGTAAAATTCCCAATGCAGGTCTTAATACAACAATATCATCACTTGAAATTATTTGACCTTTTTTTATTGGCTTAGCTGCATACAATCCCCTTCTTTGAACAATTACAGTTTCTTCTTCCTCTTCGACAACGAATTTTCTTGTTGAACCCATAGCTAACTCAAGTTGTCTAATTCTTTTTATCATATCTGAAAGTTCTTTAACATCCATAGAATGAGGATGATCTGGTCCAGCGTCTTTCTTATTTAATGTAAAATGTTTTTCAACAACACATCCTCCCATCGCAATCGAACCCAATATAACTACATCACCAGGAGAGTGATCAGAGTATCCAGTGAGTAAATCAAAAGCAGACTGATATGTTTTTAAAACATTAATATTTGCACTTTCAATCATTGATGGATAATTCGTGATACATTGAAGTAATATCAATTTATTATTTCCTGTTGATTCTATAACCCTAATAGCTTCATCGATTTCAGATAAAGTTGCATCACCAGTTGCTAAAATTATGGGTTTATTTTTCTTTGCAATATATTCTAGCATTTCCAACCATGTAATTTCACCAGATCCTATTTTAATAAACGGCAAATTTAACTGCTCACATAAATCAACAGCCTCAAAATCATACGGAGATGTAGAAAAATCAATTCCAATTTTATTACAGTATTCCATAATTTCAGAATGCCATTCCCTAGGAAATTCAGCATCTTTAAATACTTCATTAACTGGCCTACCCCATGTTCCATGAACACCTTTTAATTTCATTCTTTCAAATCCCCTTGCAGAAACTATTTTCTCGGATATGAAACTTTGAAATTTTGCACAATCCGCACCAGCTTCTTTAGCTGCACTACACAACTCTTTAGCTTTATTTAAACTCTTGTCAAAATTTGCTCCAATTTCAGCGATTATGTATGAAGGATGTCCCGCTCCTACTAGTCTATTGCCAATTTGAATTTCTTTTGGAAATGATTTTTTCATATTATGTTTTTAAAATTGTTTTAAAGATTTATATAGTATTTCTGCCTGTTTTTTTGCGTCTTCTAAGTCCCAATAGTTTGTTTTCATTTGAATCATTCTTGGCTGTAAAAATTCTGCATTTGGACAAAGCCCCTTAGTGTACTGTTGCCATACTCCATTCATTTTTTGAACACTATTCAAAAATAAAGGTTCAAAATAAGTTAATTTCCATGCAGCATAAAAACCATCACCTCCATTCTTTTGAAAAACATCTCTAAATTTATACCAATCTATTTCAGGCTTATCAGTATTTAAATATAAACTATAGCTCCAAAAACTATTGATACAATAATCTGGATTTTTTTGTTTTGTTACTAATTTAGATGTAGACACCACATCATCAAAAATTTTTGCAACTTGTATTCTGATATCTACTAATTCTTTAGCACGTTGTAATTGACCAAGAACGATTGCAGCATTTCCTTCTGATAGTCTATAATTAAACCCTAAACTTACATGTCTGCTATAATTAGGATCTTGAATATCATTTCTAGTTATTTTGCCTTGTGATGCGCTTACTCCGGCATATCCCAAACTGCTAAACCTCCTTGCATTGTTTGCTAAATTTTCATCACTGGTACACAACATTCCACCTTCTCCACATGTTAGATGCTTACTAGCTTGAAAACTAAAACTTGAAAATTCTCCGAATGATCCTACCATTTTTCCTTTATAATAACTTAAAAAACATTCGGCATTATCTTCAATTAAAAAAATATTATGTCTTTTACATATATCTAAAATTTGATCATATTCTGGCGACAATCCATACAATGCAACTGTTATAATAGCCTTTGTTTTATTTGTAATTCTCTTCTCAATATCTTCAGGATTAATATTAAATGTTTCACTATCTACATCTGCAAAAACAGGTATTGATCCATTTTGCAATACAGCAAGAGAAGTGCTTGACATTGTTAAAGGTGGGACAATAACTTCGTCCCCTAATCCAACACCTAATGCAGCTAGTGCTGTATGCATAGTTGCAGTTCCATTTGCATGCCCAATTGAATATTTAACGCCTAAAGTATTTGAAAATTCACTTTCTAGCTTATTACCATAAATACTGTTTTTACTTGTAGAAAATTCATTATCAAGTACCTCATTGATATATTTTTTTTCTAATTCTGTAAATCTTTTCATTTTTATAAATTTTTATACATTTCGCTTCGTTCAATATTAATATTGATTTTAGCGATTTGTGGTTTTTGTTTAATTAAATTTAAAATATCTTCATACAAGAATATTTGATTTTCTTTATATAAATTTTCATAAACAACTTCAGTCATTTCTAAATCACTAGCCGTGTCTATTGTCCACCTCAATAAGGCATTGTTATGTATTGAAGTTATATTTAAATGCTTAAACTCATCCAAATTATTAAAAAAATACTGAGTAACATGTTCTCTCTCAAATAACGAGGTGGATTTGTTATTTGCTTTTTTTAGAGAATTAAAATCAAATATTTCGACATCTAAGCCTTCAGGAAAAGTTGGAGGTTTATTATTGTATACAAAATTCAAGTTTTTATTTACCAACTCACTTATTGCTTCATCAATAAGAGTCGGATCTTTAAATGGATCATCTGCTGTAATTCTAACAATAATATCTATAGCATTTTCAACAGCTGCATTATAAAATCTAGATAAAACATCGTTTTCACTACCTCTATATATTAAAATATTATTTTCATTTGCCCATTCTTCAATTATGTTATCTTCATTTTTATCAGTTGTTGCAATAATTATATTATCAATAAGTTTAGAATAACTAATTCTATTATAAATATGCCACAACAAGGGTTTCTCAATTATTTTTGCAAATATTTTGTTTGGTAATCTAGTAGATCCTGTTCTTGCTTGAATTATTGCGCCAACTTTAAAATTTTTATCATTAATCTTCATTAACGTGAATTTTAATAAGCTCTCTTAATGTTTCAACAGTCTCCCATTCTTTATTATTTTCAGATGAATAATAAAAACCCTCAGGAACTTTTATGGCTCCGAATTTTAAAATAAAATCATCTAAATTCCATGATACATTTTGAGGCAAGACAACATAATATTTACCCAAATCATATGTAGAAAATGAGTCTGAATATGTTATCATTTCTTCATGTATTTTCTCGCCTGGCCTAATTCCAATTATCTTTTTTTCACATTCAGGTGCTATCGCATCAGCAACATCTAAAATTTTATAAGAAGGAATTTTGGGAACAAACAATTCACCTCCCCAAGCATTTTCTAATGCATGTAAAACCATATCAACACCACCAGACAGCGAAATATTAAATCTAGTCATTCTTGTATCAGTAATCGGAATGACACCTTCTTTTTTCTTTTTCATAAAAAACGGTATTACAGATCCATTTGAACCCATTACGTTACCATACCTAACTACTGAAAAAATTATATCCTGATTGCCTTTGATATTATTAGCAGCTACAAACAATTTATCTGATGTTAATTTGGTTGCGCCATATAAATTAATTGGTGCACATGCCTTGTCAGTAGATAAAGCAACAACTTTTTTAACATTATTTGCAAGACAAGCTTTAATTACATTTTCTGCACCGTTTATATTTGTTTTAATACATTCATCTGGATTAAACTCTGCAATGTGAACATGCTTCATTGCTGCTGCATGTATAACATAATCTACACCAGAAAAAGCTCTTTTAAGTCTATCTAAATCTCTCACATCCCCAATAAAATATCTCATAGATGGATATTTTGTCTCCGAGAACTCTTGAGCCATTTGAAATTGCTTCTGTTCGTCTCTTGAATAAATAACAAGCCTTTTAATATTAGGCCATTTTGATAGTATTGTTTTTGTAAGTGCTTTCCCAAGTGATCCTGTACCACCAGTAATTAAAACCGATTTTTGATTTAAATCTAACATGCTATTTTAAAATTTGGTTTTTAAATTCAATTATTGTTTTTTTTATGCCGTCTTCTAAATTTATTTTGTAATGCCATCCAAGTTTATTAATTTTTGCCGTATGCATTAATTTTCTTGGTGTGCCATCTAGCTTTGACGTATCAAATACAAGCTGTCCTTCATAGCCAACCTCAGCAACTATTAACTCTGCTAATTCTTTAATTGAAACATCAGTCCCACATCCTATATTTACTAAACCTTGTTCATTATAGTTTTGTAATAAAAAATAGCAAGCA
>JACCDH011206233.1_pt1 | contig 15877 bp, 15 predicted proteins | sample 7442481 | NCBI WGS metagenome assembly JACCDH01 (sample SAMN15323433, study PRJNA562643) | freshwater metagenome | isolation source: river surface water | place: USA:Blue River Watershed | collected 2017-08-15
CGAAGGTCTGGCAGGCTTTATTAATCTCGCGGTGTCGGAGCATGCTGCCTTCTTTTGTTTCTGGTCAGGCGTAGATTTTCAGGGGCGAGGTTTAGCAGGCATCGCTGGAGCGGTTGCCTGTCAACATGCCATTCGGTCGGGAGTACCTATCATTCTTACGTCCGCCTTCAGTGATAATTATCGATCCATAAAATCGCTCAAGAGAATGGGTTTTATCGAGATACCGATTCGGGCCATGCCGCCAGATCATGATCGAATATTCTTCATTCTTGACAATCAGGAATCATTTGATGCTTCTCAAAGTATTCGCGAGCTGGTTGACTATTATTCACGTGAAAACTTATCGCTTTGTTTTCCATCGTCCGAAGACATCGTCGGGAGCGAGTCTTCTGCTGCTAAGCTAAAAACCGTGAAAGAATCATGATGAATCCCATCTTTAGTGCTGCCAATATTCAACGGTCTGATCAAACGGGTGAATCAGCAGAGGAACAGTTCCGGCGCAAAGAGTTTCAACGCCGCTTGGTTGCGTCCAAGGGTTTCTCTGGGTCGACACGTTCGGCAGAGGATCAGCTGGAGGCGTTTCTGCGCAGCTCTCGCGGGCAAGATTCAGCACCCGCTCGACCCGAGGGCAGAGTATCAAGGCAGGCAACTACCGCTCCTTTTTCGGCTACGTCGAGTAAGGAAGCCTCATTCGAACGTGAGGTACTGAGTCCGTTTGACGCTCACACAGCCGACAATGCAATGATATCGGCGAGCAAAGGCTCAAATAGCAAAATTAAAAATGATACAACCCTGCGTCCGATGTCAAAAATTGCTGTGCCGGCAGAGGATGATCATTTGCGCAGTCAGAGCCAAGATGCGCCCGTTCGAACGTTGAATTCGAGCCTTGAAAATTTAAGAGATGCTCTTGATAGAGACATCTCATCGTTTAGTGCTGAAGATCTTGTCGAATTTCTTGCAAATCTTCAATCATCAATCTCATCCTATCATTTGAATAAGCATAAAAGTGTACACAGTAAGTCTGACTCACCATTAAATGAAAATCTCTGCAAAGAAGCGATGATTGCACTTGAATTCATGCAAGGGTACTCCGACGCACAATCCAGGCAGCCCCACGAGCGACATCAAATTGATCAGGCATTTGCTGCGATTCGTGATCAGCTGGTCGGTATCTTTCCGGCTGCAGACATGCCTCTCGCGACAGCGGTCCAGATGCAGGCGGTCCAGCCTTTGGTGTCGAATAATTCTACCAACTCGTCTGACAAAAAATCGACAAAGCCTGTAGCGTCTAAAAAAGAAAAAGAGATCGTAAGAGACGTTCAGGAAGAAAGTGTCGAAAGGTCTATTGATAGCGCTGTTCAGTTTGCGAAGCAGGAAGCTTATGCGAATTGGGACGCATCATCACGTTCGCGTAGTCGAAGAAAAGAAAAAGAAAAAGAAGAATTAACGCTTCCGTTGATTGTCCAGCGATCTGCTTGAATTCAGAAGATCAACTGTACTCCCGCGTCATGAAAATAAGTGCGTAGCACGGCGCGCGCTCTGGATACGCGACTACGAACTGTGCCTAGCGGTATTGACAGTATGTCAGCTGCCTCTTGGTAAGATATCTCATCGATGGCAACCAGGCTCAGTACCTTGCTCATTTCTGGAGGTAGGCCAGCAAATGCGCACTCAACTAATTCCAACAGCTCTTTCTGTGCGAGAGACTCGCTCGGATTAGGTTCGGGGCAAGCCAACCCGCCAAGAATTTCATCGGACTCAAATCGATACACGCGATGCGGAGCACGACTCAAATAGTTTCTCACCATATTCATCGCGATTCCGTACAGCCAGGTTGATAGCTTTGAATCACCCCGGAAAGTGCTGATTGTTCTTGCGGCTTCGGCAAATGCTTGTTGAGTAATGTCTGCTGCGTCGTCAGGATGATCAATATATCGGATTACGAAACGATACAGGCGTTTTTGATGATCTCTCATCAGCTCGCGAAATAGGATCTCCTGGTCATCTTGCGCTCTCGGGCCTGCGCGCAAGACGTTTGCAGCGATTGGCAGCATCGAGCTCTTGGATTGATTTTCTTGTGTGTCGACTTCCTCATCAGCGTCGTGCTCTTCATCGATGTCGTCTTTTTCGTCGAAGCTGACGTCTTCGGCATAGTCATCGTCGATAAGCTCATCATAGGTATTGGTTGCTGTTCCAGCATCAAAATAGGCTTCCATGTTTATTTCTGGACGCGTGCTCATCGGAGGTCTCCTGTCGCAGGAAGAAAGGCGGAGTACCAAAATCAGGTGTTGTCCGAATTTCGTATCACTTGGATAGATTTTTGCTTTGAAGCATCAATCAAGTAGATCAAAAAATTCAAAAACTACCCAATTCGTGGGATTGACAAACGCAGAATAGGGGGATTGAACTGCCAATCAAACAGACATGAGATATATGCCATACGACATGCATAAAAAGCATGAAGCTGGTAGGCCTCGCAGCGGCCAGCACTCGGCCGGCGGGAATGAATTCTCGGGAGAAATTCTTCGAGAGATTTATAATGGAGGATTGACGATCGCAACGCTATAACACTCATGCAATACCTCTCTACCCGGGGTCACCCCGCTAGGTCCCAGTTTTCAGAAATCCTGCTCGGTGGTTTGGCACCGGATGGGGGACTCTATTTGCCGCTGACTTATCCCAAGGTCACTGCCACTGAGCTCGATGACTGGCGCAAACTCAGTTATGCCGACCTCGCCTTTGAGGTGCTTCGCAGGTTCGCTACTGATATCCCTGAGTCCGATGTCAAGGGGCTGGTTGCGCGGACCTACACCTCGGAGGTGTATTGCAATCACCGTACCGGTGAAGATCCTGCTCAGATCACCCCATTGCGGTTGTTGGAGCAATCGGGCGGTACCGATCTGCGGCTCCAGGCCTTGTCAAATGGTCCTACCCTGGCCTTCAAGGACATGGCCATGCAATTACTCGGTAATCTCTTCGAGTACACGCTCAACCGGGAGGGTGCAGAATTGAATATTCTGGGAGCCACCTCGGGCGACACTGGTAGTGCCGCCGAGTATGCGATGCGCGGCAAACGCGGCGTTCGGGTGTTCATGCTGTCGCCGCACCAGAAAATGAGCGCTTTTCAGACAGCACAGATGTTCAGTCTGCAAGACCCTAATGTGTTCAATATTGCCATCAAAGGCGTATTCGATGACTGTCAAGACATGGTCAAGGCGGTCTCTAATGATCTGGATTTCAAGACGCGGCAGAAGATAGGCACGGTCAATTCGATCAACTGGGCAAGGGTGGTCGCACAGGTTGTCTATTACTTCAAAGGCTATCTCGCTGCGACCGCGTCAAGCGCGCAAAAAGTCTCCTTTACCGTCCCGTCCGGTAATTTCGGCAACATTTGTGCAGGCCACATTGCCCGCATGATGGGGCTGCCGATCAGTAAACTGGTTGTCGCAACCAATGAAAATGATGTGCTGCATGAGTTCTTCCAGACGGGTGTCTACCGCGTTCGGCAATCTGCGGAGACATTCCACACCAGTAGTCCCAGCATGGACATCAGCAAGGCATCCAATTTTGAGCGCTTTATCTACGACTTGCTGAATGGCGACACGGCGCGCGTGCGCGATCTCTTCCGCAAGGTCGATACGCAGGGCGGTTTCGACCTGAGCGGCAAATCGGGTAGCGATGGTGACGAATTCGCTCGCGTGGCAAACTTTGGATTCGTTTCTGGAAGATCCACGCACGAGGATCGTCTCCGCACAATCCGCGATGTGTACGCTCGTCATGGGCTCATGGTCGATACTCATACGGCTGACGGAATCAAGGTCGCTCGCGAGCATCTCGAATCTGGTATTCCCATGATCGTGCTTGAGACTGCACTGCCGACTAAATTCAACGAAACCATCCGCGAGGCGCTGGGAAAGGACGCAGAGCGTCCTCGCGGTTTCGAAAACATCGAATCCCTGCCGCAGCGTTACGATGTGATGGCGCCGGATGTGGCCGCGATCAAGCGCTATATCGCCGAGCGCACGGGACTGTAACGGACGCTACAATCACGGCCGAGACATCATCTGACGATTTCAATGAACAGCCCGAGACCGCCCATGCTGAGCGCCGAGGAAGCGCTCAGGCACTTGCTGGATGCCTGCCGTCCCGTGACCGATACTGACATTGTGGCCACGCTTGACGCGACGGGCCGGGTTCTGGCCGCCGATCAGCGCTCTGAGCTCGATGTGCCACCGATGGACAATACCCAGATGGATGGCTATGCCGTGCGAGCCGTCGATTGCGAGAGCGGTAGCGCCGTACTGCCGTTGTCGCAGCGGATTCCTGCGGGTCACGTTGGTGAGCCCCTCAAGCCGGGGTCAGTGGCCAGGATTTTTACCGGCGCGATGATTCCCGCAGGCGCTGACGCTGTCGTCATGCAGGAGCAGTGCAGCTTTGATCAGGGCGCCAACTGCGTCACCGTGAATCATGTACCCAAGTCAGGCGAATGGATACGCAAGGCTGGCGAGGATATCCGCTCCGGCAGCGTGATTCTCGCTGCAGGCACGCGGCTGAGAGCTCAGGAGCTCGGGCTGGCCGCATCGGTCGGTCTGGCGAACTTACCGGTCATTCGGCGGGTGCGCGTAGCGGTTTTCTTCACCGGTGACGAGCTGACCATGCCGGGCGAGGCATTACGTCCCGGAGCGATTTATAACTCCAACCGTTTCATGTTGCGGGGCTTGCTGCAGCAGCTCGGCTGCGAAATCACCGATCTGGGCAACGTGCCGGACTCCCTCGACGCGACACGCGAGGCGTTGCGGACAGCCGGTAGCGGCCACGACATGATCCTGACCTCGGGCGGGGTGTCGGTAGGCGAGGAGGATCATGTCAAGCCTGCGGTCGAAGCAGAGGGCCGCCTCAACCTGTGGCAGATTGCGATCAAGCCAGGCAAACCGCTAGCCTTTGGTGAAGTAGGCAAAGAAGGAGATCGCAAGGCTTTTTTCATCGGCTTGCCAGGCAATCCTGTCTCCAGCTTTGTCACTTTTCTTGTCTTTGTGCGGCCGTTTATTCTGGCGTTGCAGGGTGCTCGCCATCAGACGCCGCGCGCGTACGCGATGCGGGCAGACTTCAACTGGCCCAAGCCTGACCGGCGTAATGAATTTCTCAGAGTGCGCATCAACGAGCGCGGAGGCCTTGATTTATTCCCTAATCAGAGCTCAGGGGTGCTGACTTCCACCGTCTGGGGCGATGGTCTGGTCGATAATCCGCCCGGCCAAACCATCAACGCCGGTGATATCGTAAACTTTCTGCCATTCACCGATTTGCTCTACTGATCATGCAGATTCAGCTCAGATTCTTTGCCAGTGTGAGAGAGGCCGTGGGAACTGCCCAGGAGTCACTGGAGCTGCCTGCCGACGTCACGACCGCGGGACAGGTGCGCGATTATTTGCGCTCTCGTGGTGGTCCGTGGGCCGAAGCGCTCGCGGAGGGGCGCTCGCTGCGCATCGCCTGCAACCAGCAGATGGCCGAGCCATCGACGCCAGTCACCGAGGGCTGCGAGCTGGCTTTCTTTCCGCCCGTGACCGGCGGCTGAGGAGCGATTCATGGCCGTGCGTGTCCAGACACAGGATTTTGACCTCACGACAGAGATCTCCGCGCTGCGCGCCAACACGCCCAAGGTAGGCGCAGTGGTCAGCTTCGTTGGCACCGTGCGCGATCTGAACGAGGGCGAGCATGTCGCCGAAATGGAGCTCGAGCATTACCCCGGTATGACCGAGAAGGCACTGGAGGACATCGTCGCGCAGGCCAAGTCACGCTGGGATATTTTCGAGGCACTCGTCATCCATCGCGTGGGCCCGCTCAAGCCGCTGGAGCAGATCGTGCTGGTTGCGGTGACGTCGGCTCATCGTGGTGAGGCCTTTGACGCCTGTGAATTCATCATCGACTAGCTCAAGACTCAGGCGCCTTTCTGGAAGAAAGAGCAGACCCCGACGGGCGCCCGCTGGGTCGATGCACGGGTGTCGGACGATGAGGCGATGGCAAAATGGGCTCAGCGCTGAGCTTTGCAGCGGTAGCTATTGGCGCATCGCTGGGTGCCTGGCTCCGCTGGTGCCTGTCGCTGTGGCTGAATGCCCGGGTCGAGAATCTGCCCCTTGGTACGCTGCTGGCCAACATCGCTGGCGGTTTCATGATCGGTATCGCGATCGGAGTTTTCGAGAATTTTCCCGAACTGCCGCCGGCGTGGCGATTGCTGGTGATCACCGGCTTTCTCGGCGGGCTGACGACCTTTTCCACCTTCTCTGCCGAGTCCGTGCTGCTGCTGCAGCGCGGCGCCTATGGCTGGGCCTTCCTGCATACTGGCTTGCATCTGCTGGGCTCAATCGCTGCTTGCATCGCCGGACTGGCCGTCTGGCGCCACGTTTACCCGTAACCCCGTTCGTTACCGGCCAGGCCTTGCCCGGCAGGCTTGAATTTCGGGCATGGGGCCCAATAATGACTTCAGAACCCGTATTCTGGAGCCATTCTCATGCGTCTCGACAAACTTACCACCAAGCTTCAGCAAGCACTCGCCGATGCGCAAAGTCTTGCCGTGGGCAACGACAACCAATACATCGATCCCGTTCATCTACTGACCGCGCTGCTCAATCAGGATGATGGCGCGCCCCGCTCGCTGCTGCAGCGTGCCGGTGTCAATGTGGGCGGTCTCGGAACGGCGCTCAAAGGCGCAGCAGAGCGTTTGCCCAAGGTCAGCGGCACGGGTGGCGAAGTGCAGGTCGGACGTGAGCTGGCCGCACTCTTGAACCTGGCCGACAAGGAAGCACAGAAGCACGGCGACCAGTTCATCGCAAGTGAAATGGCGCTGCTCGCCTTGGCAGATGACAAATCCGACGCGGGCCGGCTCGCGCGCGAGAGCGGCCTGACCCGAAAATCGCTTGAGGCCGCGATACAGGCGTTGCGCGGCGGCGCGCATGTCGATTCGCAAGAAGCAGAGGGACAGCGCGAATCACTGAAGAAATACACGCTCGATCTGACCGAACGCGCCCGTCAGGGCAAGCTCGATCCCGTGATCGGGCGCGACGATGAAATTCGTCGCGCAATTCAGGTGCTGCAGCGTCGCAGCAAGAACAATCCAGTGCTGATCGGCGAACCCGGCGTTGGCAAGACGGCCATCGTCGAAGGTCTCGCCCAGCGCATCATCAATGGTGAAGTACCCGATAGCCTGAAAAACAAGCGTGTCTTATCGCTGGACATGGCGGCGCTACTGGCGGGTGCGAAGTATCGCGGTGAATTCGAAGAGCGCCTCAAAAGCGTGCTCAAAGAACTGTCGCAGGACGAAGGACAAACCATCCTGTTCATTGACGAAATTCACACTATGGTCGGCGCTGGTAAAGCCGAAGGTGCGATGGATGCAGGCAATATGCTTAAGCCCGCGCTCGCACGTGGTGAGCTTCACTGCGTCGGTGCAACGACGCTGGATGAATACCGCAAGTACATCGAGAAAGACGCCGCGCTGGAGCGTCGTTTCCAGAAAATTCTGGTCGATGAGCCAAGTGTCGAGGCCACCATCGCCATCTTGCGTGGATTGCAAGAGAAATACGAAGTACATCATGGCGTTGATATTACCGACCCGGCGATCGTGGCTGCCGCCGAGCTTTCGCACCGCTACATCACCGACCGCTTTCTCCCCGACAAGGCGATCGACCTGATCGATGAGGCTGCATCCAAGATCAAGATCGAGATTGATTCCAAGCCCGAGGTGATGGACAAACTGGATCGCCGCCTGATTCAGCTCAAGATCGAGCGCGAGGCCGTCAAGAAAGAAAAAGACGAAGCCTCGCAGAAGCGTTTCGGCTTGCTTGAAGACGAGATCGCGAGGCTTGAGCGCGAGTACGCTGACCTCGAAGAAGTCTGGAAATCAGAGAAATCCGCCGTGCATGGCAGCCAATCAATTAAGGAAGAGATCGAGCGCGTGCGTCTGCAAATGGAAGAAGCGCGTCGCAAGGGCGATTGGCAGAAAATGTCCGAGCTACAGTACGGTCGCATGCCCGAACTGGAGGCACAGCTCAAGCACGCTGACAAGGGCGAGGGCACGGGCGACAAACCTAAGCTGTTGCGTACGCAGGTCGGCGCGGAAGAAATCGCCGAAGTCGTTTCGCGCGCCACCGGCATTCCGGTATCCAAGATGATGCAGGGCGAGCGCGACAAACTGTTGCACATGGAAGATGAGATACACAAGCGTGTGGTCGGGCAGGATGAGGCAATCAGAGCGGTGTCAGACGCCATCCGACGCTCGCGAGCCGGGCTGTCAGACCCTCATCGTCCTTATGGTTCCTTCATGTTCCTTGGGCCAACGGGCGTTGGCAAGACCGAGCTAACCAAGGCGCTTGCAGCCTTCCTGTTCGATACCCAAGAGGCGCTGATCCGTATCGACATGAGCGAATTCATGGAGAAGCATTCTGTCGCCCGACTGATTGGCGCGCCCCCGGGCTATGTCGGCTATGAAGAGGGCGGTTATCTGACCGAAGCAGTGCGGCGCAAACCATACAGCGTGATCTTGCTCGACGAGATCGAAAAAGCGCATCCCGACGTGTTCAATGTGCTGCTGCAGGTGCTCGACGATGGCCGTATGACGGATGGCCAGGGACGCACGGTCGACTTCAAGAACACGGTGATCGTCATGACCTCCAACCTTGGTTCTCACAAGATTCAGGCGATGGAAGAGAGCGACCCTGCGCTGGTCAAGCTAGCCGTACTAGCCGAGGTGCGAGGACATTTCCGGCCCGAGTTCATCAACCGAATTGACGAGCTGGTCGTCTTCCATGGTCTGGATCAGAAGCACATCAGTTCGATCGCCCGCATACAGCTCGACACGCTGGAGAAGCGCTTGGCCAAGATGGATATCGGCCTCGAGGTGTCCGACGCCGCGCTGCGCAAGCTGGCCGAGGCGGGTTTTGATCCGGTCTACGGGGCTCGGCCGCTCAAGCGCGCGATACAGCAAGAGCTGGAGAATCCGCTGTCCAAGGCTATCCTCAAAGGCAGCTTTGGTCCGAAGGACACCATCCAAGTTGATGTGGCGGGATCCGAGCTGGGTTTTAAAAAGGCTGATTGATGGCGCCCGCGAAGCGCGTTATTCGATTTTAGGCAAAGGTGGCAAGGCAGGCTCAATCTGGTAGCCGCCCTCCGCCGGCCTGACATGCGAGACGCGGATAACCCCCTGCGAGAGATCACTGAGGTTCGCCGACAGGAGATAGGATCCCATCGATGCCGCGTTTCCGGGGTGGGCAGGACCTTCCCATCGGCTGCTCCGGTTGATGGGCCAGTTTTTTCGGCCAGAAGCGTCTGACATGACCTCGCCTTTGGTGTAGATCTCGGCACCGATCAATAGTCGGCCATCGCCGGTCTGCTCAACCGAGTACGCAAGATACACTTTGTCATTCTTGTCCTTGCTGCTAACGTCATTCTCAGTTTTTTTTGTCGAAGTAGACGTTTGCATGGCAAACACCGGTGGTACTTCCGACTTCTCGCGTGGAGAAAAATCCATCTGCATTGCGATCATCAATGGCGCTACCGCTCGTTGATTGATCAACTTTGATACGGTGGCTATCGTGGTCGCATCGTGACCACAGATATCTTTCAAATGCTCCAGCACCTGATTTTGGTGGCCCGGGGGTAGCTCAATCGACCGGGTTCGCGCAGGCTGATCATCCGACCGCGGTTGTTCTCTGTAAATGAAGCGGAAACTGCTACGGTTCAGATCTTTTTCGGTTTGTTCATGAATACCGGACGGACTGATCGGATCGTGTTCAAGCTGAGCGAAACCCTCTAGGATATTCGCTTGTGCACGTTCAGACAGCGGTCTCCGCATTCTGAAGATTTCACCGTCGATATTCATCAGTTCCATCTCAGGAGGAAGCAGGCGGTTCATATCGTCCAGGATCTCCTGGCGCTTGTTCAGGACTTCACCCTGCAGTTTGGCTCGTAATTCTTTTTGGAGCGCTTGCCATTGTGTCGTGAGCATTGTCGACGGATCGGATCCTATGGCGGTGGATACATAACTCAATTGTCCCAGACCAGGCACCCGCTCTTGGATAAGCTTTTCGCAGGCTTCCCTGTCTTGCGGAAGTATCGCGATAGCTTCGTCGACCATCTTGTTCATGACGGCCGCGCGCAATTCGTTGTCTCTTGGGTTGATAAACAAGGTCTTCAATCTGGCTGCTGCTGTATCGGTCACGCTTAATTTTTGACCTGCGACCACATTGCCTGTGGCATCCACCTCCAGGGGTTGCTTATTCGCCGCCGCACGCGTCATCTGTTCAAAAACATCGACCACTTTGGGAGGAAGACTAGTACTTCTCATTGCGTTACTCCTCTGTTCAGTCGGGATTTTTCATATGCCTATGGAATTGATCGTCTCGAGATATGGGCACTGCCGCCGCAGCTGTCGTTGCCAGAGATACGACGAGTCAAGCTCTGTGGCAATTAAACTGATGTATCAAGTGGTTATAATCAGACGAGTTTCCTTAAACAAACTCATTGAGGTAAAAAATGAGCTGGTCGACCTGTGACCTCTGCGATGCTCACGAAGACAAGATCGCTGATGGCCGTTTACAAGCGCTGCCGCCCGGCTACCGGCACTTTGGCAAGCGACAACGGTTTGCCGGACCGGCGCGTACGCTGAAAGTATTCGAGGACAACGCACTGGTGCGCTCAATGCTGGAGATGCCGGGCGAGGGCAACGTACTGGTGGTCGACGGAGGCGGCAGTCTTCGCTGTGCCCTGGTCGGTGGCAATCTGGGGAAGCTCGCCGAGGGCAACGGCTGGGCCGGCATCATCGTTAACGGATGCGTACGCGATACGCTGGAACTGGATGATTGCGACGTGGGTGTCCTGGCGCTAGGCACGATTCCTCTTCGCAGCGATCGAAAAGGCGCGGGAGACAAGAACGTTGTCGTCAATATGAGCGGTGTGCTTGTGCATCCCGGCGACATGATCTATGCGGACGAGGACGGCGTGCTGGTCTCGCGCGAGGCTCTCTAGCCGCGACTTGGCGTGCCCGTCCACCTTTCAAATCGTGAAAACCTCTTTCCGCATTATGAAATAGGCTGGGTGCGTGGCAGCAGATGGCCCTTTCATACAGAGAAATTTCTTACCGCATCGCAAAACGTAAAACGTAAATTGTTGATTTATAACAAAAATATTTATCTTATATGTCTTATATAAGACCTTGTTGCCTCGCAAAAAACAACCTAAGATTCTCTCATCGGTTTTTGTTCAATCCCCCGACGGGAAACTCTCCAGGAGAAACTCACCATGGCAACTCGCGATCAGCAAATTCAGGCACTGACAAAAGACTGGGCAGAAAATCCGCGCTGGAAAGGCATCAAGCGTAACTACAGCGCTGAAGATGTCGTCAATCTCCGCGGTTCGGTACAGATCGAGCACACGCTCGCCAAGCGCGGCTCGGAAAAACTGTGGCACTTGCTGAACACCGAGCCCTTTGTCAATGCTCTGGGTGCGCTGACCGGTAACCAGGCCATGCAGCAAGTCAAAGCGGGCCTCAAAGCCATCTATCTCTCTGGTTGGCAGGTCGCCGGTGACGCCAATCTGGCGGGTGAAATGTATCCCGACCAGTCGCTGTATCCGGCCAATTCGGTGCCGATGGTCGTCAAGCGCATCAATAACACCTTCCAGCGCGCCGATCAGATCCAGTGGTCCGAGGGCAAGAACGACATTGATTTCTTCGCCCCGATCGTTGCTGACGCAGAGGCGGGTTTTGGTGGCGTGCTGAACGCGTTCGAGTTGATGAAGGCCATGATCGAGGCTGGCGCTTCCGGTGTCCACTTTGAAGATCAGCTGGCCTCTGTGAAGAAGTGCGGTCACATGGGTGGTAAGGTGCTGGTGCCAACGCGCGAAGCGGTCGAGAAGCTCAACGCAGCGCGTCTGGCGGCTGACGTCTCCGGCACGCCGACCATTCTGGTGGCGCGTACCGATGCAGAAGCCGCCGATCTGCTGACGTCGGATGTGGATGAGCTGGACAGGCCATTCTGCACCGGCGAGCGCACGGTCGAGGGCTTCTTCAAGACCCGTCCGGGTGCGGATCAGGCAATCGCTCGTGGCCTTGCCTATGCACCGTATGCGGATCTGGTCTGGTGCGAGACCGGCAAGCCCGACCTCGCCTTCGCAAAGAAATTCGCCGAAGCTATCCATGCCAAGTTCCCTGGCAAGATGCTGTCGTATAACTGCTCGCCATCGTTCAACTGGAAGAAGAACCTCGACGACGCCACCATCGCCAAATTCCAGAAAGAGCTGGGCGCGATGGGCTACAAGTTCCAGTTCATCACGCTGGCAGGCTTCCACGCACTGAATTACTCGATGTTCAACCTTGCGTACGGCTATGCACGTAACCAGATGACCGCCTTCGTCGAGTTGCAGGAATCCGAGTTCGCCGCCGCCGAAAAGGGCTTCACCGCGGTCAAGCATCAGCGCGAAGTCGGTACCGGCTACTTCGACGCCGTGACTCAGGCGATCCAGCAAGGTCAGTCCTCGACTACCGCGCTGCACGGTTCCACAGAGGACGAACAGTTCTTTGACAAGAAGGTCGCGTAAGCAAGGCGCTGGCATCATCTCAGCAGGTCATTGCGGGGCAGAACAGACGTTCCCCGCCGCAAAGAGGCCGCGCCCCACAAGGGCGCGGTTTTTTCTTTGGCGTCTCGGATCGGATCAATATCGCCGGGCTTGATAGAATCGCGCTCTGACCCGCCCCGCAGCGTTCCTGCTGCCTGACCCTATGTTCAGTTATCGCCACGGCTTCCACGCTGGGAATCACGCCGATGTGCTCAAGCACATGGTACTCGTACAGTTGCTCGCTTATCTGAACCAGAAAGATGCGGCCTACATGGTGATCGATACCCATGCAGGCGCGGGCGTCTATCAGCTCGACAGCGACTACGCCAGTAAGAGCGGTGAATTCGAGACCGGCATCGCCCGCTTGTGGGGGCAAGAGGCTGCGCCCGATATCGTCGCGGACTACCTGCAAGTGATCCACGCGATGAATCCGTCGGGGCGCCTGCGTCATTATCCCGGCTCGCCTTTCATTGCCGAGCAGCGGATGCGAGAGCAAGATCGTTTGCGGCTGTTCGAGCTTCATTCCACCGACATCCGCCTGCTCGAAGATAACTTCCGCAAACTCGAAGCCCATCAGGCTGCCAACGGTATTCGGCATCACGCGCGTGGCAAGCGTGTGATGATCCAGCGCGCGGATGGTTTTGCAGGACTGAAGGCCTTGCTGCCTCCGCCATCCCGCAGAGGACTGGTGCTGATCGATCCTCCGTATGAAGACAAGGATGACTACCGCAAAGTGAAAGCAGCGATCGAGGATGCGCAGCGTCGCTTTGCCACCGGCACGTACGCCATCTGGTATCCGGTGCTGGGTCGACTCGAATCGCAGCAACTGCCCGAGAGGCTGAAACGTGTGGCTGCTTCTGACTGGCTGCAGGTGACGCTGTCGATCGGCGCACCGGCCGAGGGGCGTGGCTTGCACAGCAGCGGGATGTTCATTATCAACCCGCCCTGGACCCTCGAGGCCAGCTTGCAGGAGGCCATGCCCTGGCTAGCCAACCTGCTCGGGCGCGATGGCGCGGGTCGCTTTCAGATTCAGAAGGGCTCGGCGGCGGCGCCCGTCAAGGAGCGCCGCGCATGAACAAGGCCTTCGTCAAGGAATCCAGTGGCGATGACGATGATGACGATCTGGGCGCGGGCTTGCCGCCCATCCCGGCGGGCGCGAAGAACTACATTACGCCGCAGGGCTATCAGCGCATCCGCGAAGAGCTGTTGCAGCTGATTGATGTGGAGCGGCCTGAGGTCGTCAGAGTGGTGCACTGGGCGGCTTCGAATGGTGACCGCTCTGAGAATGGTGACTATATCTACGGCAAGCGACGGCTGCGCGAGATCGATCGGCGCATTCGTTTTCTTACCAAGCGGCTCGATCTGGCTGAAGTGGTTGATCCAGCGGTTCACCATGGCAGCGATCAGGTGTTCTTTGGCGCGACCGTCACGTACCTGAATGGCCTCGGTAACGAGCACACCGTGACGATCGTCGGCATTGATGAGCTCGACCCCCTGCATGGCAAGATCAGCTGGGTGTCGCCCGTCGCGAGGGCGCTGACCAAGGCGCGGGAAGGCGACGTGGTCACGCTGCACACGCCCTCTGGCGCGGATGAGCTGGAGGTACTGAGTGTCCAGTATCCAGCGCCTGCTTGACGTAAAATGTCGCGTTTTCCGGATTCGTCTTTGCAGGAACGCATGTCGATCATTTTCCCCACGCTGAATCACCCTTTGCGCGCGCCTCTGGCCGCCGAGATTCACTCGCGGCCGCCGATACGGCTCGAAGCGCCGGAACGTATTACCCATCTGGCAGTTCATGGCCGTAACGAGGTGGCGGCGGGTGCATCGACCGGGCTGCAGACGCGGCTGCTGTCAGACCTGTGTGTTCACTTTGGCGTGACACCGCCAGCGGGAGAGGCGAAATACTTCTTCCATGATTTCGGGCGTTTTCGCCTGAAATGGGAATGCCATACCGAATTTGCCAGCTACACTTTCGTCTCTAGCGCCCGCAGCGCGCCCGCGCAGGACGATCTGTTTGCTCAGATGCCTTCCGCCGATCTGCCGCAGCATTGGCTGCTGCATCTGCAGGGCATGCTGATGGTGGCCACGCATATCGTCCTGGAAGCGGCGACCTTGTCGTCTGATGACACCGTGCCGCAGATGCGCCGGCTGTTCGAGGGCAATGCCATCGTTGGATGCGAAGCTTCGCAGGCAGCTCAGGTGTGGACGGATTTTCAGATTCAGTCCGACGGTTTTGTGCGTTTCGTGGTGCGCGATGCCGGGCTCAAGGGGCAGCAGGCAGGGCGGCTGGTGCAACGATTGCTTGAGATCGAGACCTATCGGATGATGGCGCTGCTGGGACTGCCAAATGCCCAGCGCTCGATAACGGTGCTCAATTCGATCGAGTCCGAGCTGGCGTCACTCACCGCCGCCATGGTCGCCAGCGGAGACAATGACACTGACGAAGAAGCGGGCATTGCCAAAGAGCAGGCGCTGCTGGAACAGATCACGTCGCTGGCCGCGCGGCTGGAGCAATTAGCGGTCGACAATGGCTACCGCTTTTCTGCGTCACAGGCGTATTTCAAGCTCGTGCATTCGCGCATTGACGAATTGCGCGAACGGCGCATCGAGGGCGTTCCTACGATTGCCGAGTTCATGCAACGTCGCCTGACTCCGGCAATGAACACGTGCACCGCAACCGCGCGCCGACAGGAAGTGCTTGGCGAGCGTCTTGCCAATACCAACTCGCTGCTGCGCACCCGGGTCGGCATCCGACAAGAGCAGCAGAACAACAAGATCCTGCAATCGATGAACACGCGCGCGGCACAGCAGCTGAGGCTGCAGCAGGCGGTAGAGGGCTTGTCGGTCGTGGCGATTTCTTATTACCTTGCCGGACTCGTCGGCTACGGCGGAAAAGCGCTTAAGGCTTCCGGAATGCCTATCGATACCGATCTGGTCACCGGCATCTCGGTGCCGATCCTTGCGCTGGTGGTCTGGGTGGGACTGAATCGTCTGCGCAAGCGCTTCAAGTAAACGCTCGGCGCAGACAGCTCATCCGCGCTCGCGGATGATGCGCTCGACACCTTTGACGCGTTTGACGTTTCTGATCAGGCGCGCGAGATGGACGCGATCCTCGACCTGCAGGGTAAATTTCAGTTCGGTGAGGCTGCTGCTGCGGCTCTCATCCATGCCAACGTGTACGATATTTGACCCGGATTCATTAATCTCCGCTGCGAGTCGGGCCAGTGCACCTTTTTCGTCCTGCAGCAGCACCCGGACACGGCAATCGAAACGC
>JACCDH010626553.1_pt1 | contig 15874 bp, 9 predicted proteins | sample 7442481 | NCBI WGS metagenome assembly JACCDH01 (sample SAMN15323433, study PRJNA562643) | freshwater metagenome | isolation source: river surface water | place: USA:Blue River Watershed | collected 2017-08-15
AAAGAAGCGAGTACTTCCGCTCACTTGATTAAACTAAAAAAAGCTGCTGGAAATTTTACAGAGATTTGGGTAAGCTCAATCCGGAGGGAAGTCGGCTGAGTGCAGCGAAGCCGACAATCCCAATTGATGGCTGAAATAATATCCCTAAATTGTCAATCAATACTAGACAATGAGTACAGATAAAGCTTGGCAAGAATGGGGCAAAAATGATCCTTACTTTGGCGTTTATACCAATGAAAAGTTTCGAAGAGAGAATTTAACGCCAGTTATTAAAAACGAATTTTTCTCAACAGGCGAAAACTATGTTCAACAGATTTTATCTACCATTAAAAAAAGAATTGACCCCAATTTTCAACCAGCTACAGCACTTGATTTTGGATGTGGAACAGGAAGAATACTATTAACACTCGCAAAAATCTGTAATCAGGTAGTAGGGGTAGATATATCAGATGGTATGCTAGCTGAAGCAAAGAAAAACTTATCCGCATTTAACAATGTTACACTCTATAAATCAGATGACCAATTAAGTAAATTAAAAGAAGATCAGTTTGATTTAGTGAACACCTATATAGTCCTTCAACATATTCCACAGCAAAGAGTCTTAGCTATATTCAATAAACTCGTATCCTTGGTTGCAAAAGATGGAATCGGCGTAATTCATTTAACTTTTGCCAAAACAAAATTTGATAAAAACTTTGGTGTAGCTCCAAGCACATTTATATATGCGCTTAAAACTAAATTAGTTGCAATCAAAAAATGGTTGTTCAATAGTTTAAGTAAATCCAATGAACCTGAAATGCAAATGAATTTGCATTCCCTCAACCAAGCAATTTTCATTTTACAGCAAGCAGGGATTGATCAATTTTATGCTGAAACAACCAATCACGATGGTGCAATAGGATTGATACTTTATTTTAAAAAGTAAGCAAAACTATACTTTACCCAATTCCTTCAAATAAGGTTGATTGTACAAACGCTTACCAGTTGCTTGATACAAGGCATTAGCCAATGCAGCAAATACTGGAGGGAACGGTGGCTCACCTAAACCAGTTGGATCAATCGTATTTTGAACAAAATGTACATCAATCTTCTTAGGTGCTTCTCTATGTCTGATTATTCTATATTGATTTAAATTCTTTTGCAGAGAAGTTCCTTTATCAAAAATCAACTCGCCATACAATGCATTACCAATTCCATCAACCACTGATCCTTCCACCATATTCTTAGCCCCTTCTGGATTCACGACAAAACCGCAATCCAATGCAGATACTACTTTCTCAACAACCGGCTGACCATTCTTCATAGTAACATCAACCACATGCGCAGCATAAGATGCATGACAGAAATAAGCAGCTACCCCACGCTTGGTATTTTTAGAAGCAGCAGCCCCCCAATTTGATTTTTCTTTCAACAATTCGAGTACGCCAATATATCTGTCGGCATCATAGTCATTGTTCTTACCAACTGGACTTGCTTTTGCTTTTTTCAATAACGCTATGCGAAATTCCAAAGGATCTTTACCTACTGCTTCTGCCAACTCATCTAAAAAAGATTGCTCGGCACTTGCATTAAAATTTGAACGAGGCGCTCGGTATGCACCAATGGTAATATTAGAAGGCAATTCCCAACTCTCTGCTAGATAATTAGCAAACACCCCAGCAGGAAAACGATTTTCGTGCAAAGGACTTTCAGGGAAACCACCTCCTATCACATGCAATGCTGTAATATTATTGTTTTCATCTATGGCCGCTTTATAAGTCATGATATAAGTAGGACGATAAATACCATTGGTTAAATCGTCTTCTCTTGTGTAAATTAATTTTACAGGTGCTTTTACTTTTCTTGAAATATGCCCGGCTTCTACAATATAGTGTCCATAAGCTCTGCGCCCGAAACCGCCACCCATCCTAGCTAATTTCATTTCAATTTGTTCTGGCTTAAGATCCAAATTGGCCAGAATATTTTGTTTCATCATTTCAGGGATCTGAATTGGCGCTACAAAAAATGCTTTATCATCAGTGATATGTGCAACACAACTAATCGGCTCCATAGGATTGTGTGCTAAAAAAGGAGCAGTGTAGGTTCTTTCTAACACTTTTTTGGCATTTTTAAATGCAGTTTCAGGGTCACCATCTTTTCTTGCTACACGGGTTGGTTTCTTCTGCATTTCATGCATCTGACGCAAATGCGATTCAGTACTTTCTAAACCAGCAGGAATATTTTCTTCTTTTTTAATTCCACCTCTGGTCATTACTGTATCTTTTTGAGATTGAAAAGGTTCCCATTGAGCAACCACTTTCTTTCTGGCATTCATTACTTCCCAAGTAGAATTTCCAACTACAGCAATTAATTTATTAAAAGCCCTGGTGTCAAAACCAGCTTTCGCATATCCATCCTTGTAAACTTGAAAATCAAAAACGGCTTTAATGCCGGGCATCTTTAACGCTTCACTTGCATCAAAAGATTTGAGTTCCATACCAAAAGCAGGAGGATGGATGACCATTGCAATCAACATCCCTTCCATTTTATAATCAATAGTGAAAAGAGACTCCCCACCTACTATTTGTTTACCCACTTTATTTTTCTGTGCGGTACCTAACAAGGTAAACTCAGATGGCTTTTTTAGATTTACTTTTTCAGGTTTCGGTAGTTTAGCCGCAGCAGTGGCCAATGAACCATAGTTAGCAGATCTATTCGATGCTTTGTGCATCACTACCCCTTTAGAAACAGTGAGCTCAGACACTGAAACACCCCACTCATTTGCAGCAGCTTGCATTAACATCAGTCTCGCTGTTGCACCAGCAGTTCTTAAAGGCCTCCAAGCCATTGCCATGGCCCTACTACCACCAGTAAACTGGCTCTTAAATCGAGGCGTATCGTAATCACCCATTTCAACAATAACTTTACTCCAATCTGCTTCTAATTCTTCATTCACCATCATGGGAAGCGAAGTCATTACATTCGTTCCAAACTCCGGGTTCGGATTAAATATTTTTACTTGGTTATCTGGAGTGATTTTTATGAATCCATTTAATTCCACCCAATTTTCTTTATCCTGTGTATGAGCAATGGCTTCATTGGGAATTAAATTAGCGAACCAACTAAAACCAACCATCATTCCACCTCCAGTTAAAGAAGTAACTTTTAGGAATGAACGTCTGCTTTGATTATTCTTTGCGTTTTTCATTTACTAAAAATTATTTGTTAGATGATTTAGCTGCTTGTTGAATAGCTGCTTTGATTCTTAAATAAGTTCCACACCTGCAAATATTTCCGGTCATTGCAGATTCTATTTCTGTTTCTGTTGGATTAGGGTTGCTTTTTAACAAAGCCACTGCAGACATAATTTGACCTGTTTGACAGTAACCACACTGAGCCACATCTAATTCAAGCCAAGCTTTTTGAACCGGATGCATTTCTTTACCTGCAGAAACAATTCCCTCAATGGTAGTAATAGCTTGTGTTCCAACTGCAGATATTGGTAATTGACAAGATCTTAAGGCGCGACCATTTAAATGAATCGTACATGCGCCACAAGCCCCTACTCCGCAACCATATTTGGTACCTACTAGTTGTAAGTGATCACGCAAAACCCATAATACAGGCGTAGATGGATCTACATCTACCTGCATGGGTTTCCCATTTACCTTCAGTTGAAACTTTGCCATAACCTAACTATTTTAATGAATTTTATTTCAATTTTACCGGCCTTGCTAATTTAGAAAAAGTAAGCTGAGATAATAACCAATGACCATTTTCTTTTACATAAACTTCAGTAACCATAAACCCATTGATGGCATCATTCCCACCTACAACTGCCACTAAATCAATATCACTTAATAATACTGCGGTATTACCAAAAAACTTAACAGCGTTACTGTATACTTCCGCTTTTTTATACCAGATAAAACCGCCTTTTATAATATCAATTTCTCTGCCCTTTCCCCAAGTTCCACCCATATGAACAAAATCACTTTTGTCATGGAATAGAACATTAAGTGAATCTACGTTTTTATCAGACATCCACTGCCATTTTTTGGCAGAAAGTTGAATGATCTCATTGTCTGATTGAGCGGATGCAGTACCAATGCATAAAATGGCAAATGCCATTAAAATAATTTTTGTTTTCATATTACAAATCTCTTTGATTACGCTTCAATTCAAGTATAAAAATTACTGTTTTACCTACCATTTTTACTTATAATGGCGGTAAATAGTAACAACATGAAAGCAATGACTAATTTAGTTGAAGAATTTTCACTCATGGAATATATATACCCAATCAACAATATCAGCCAATATAATGCAGATAATAACCACAAAACCCTGCATCCGTTGGTAACGGTTATTGATTTCTCAAAAGCGAGTTTACGCGATTGGGGAAATGTTACCAGTATCAAATTTCAATATGGAATGTATTGCATCTACTTAAAAGATGTTAAGTGTGGAGATATGAAATATGGTCGACATCTATACGATTACCAAGCGGGGACATTGGCTTTTTTTGCACCAGGCCAAGTGATGGAAATGCAAAAACCATCAGAACCATATCAACCTTTGGGATATGGCCTTATTTTCCATGCGGATTTTTTGTTGGGCACTTCATTGGGCAAACGAATTAACGATTACCAATTCTTTGATTATGAAACCAACGAAGCGCTTCACTTATCGGAAGATGAACGGGCAATGATTATTTCATCTTTTGTAAAAATTCAGTTTGAACTAAATCAACCGATAGATAAGCACAGTAAAAAATTAATAGCAGCAAATATTGAATTGTTTTTAGACTATTGCCAACGTTTTTATGATCGCCAATTTATTACTAGAGAGAATATTAATAAAGGAATTTTAGCTCAATTTGAACAATTGTTAAAAGACTATTTTAATTCGGATCAACCTCAACGGGTTGGGATACCATCCGTTGCATACTTTGCACAAGCACTTCATTTATCAGCCAACTATTTTGGAGACCTCATTAAAAAAGAAACAGGGCAATCAGCCAAAGATTATTTACAAAATAAAACCATTGAAACAGCCAAGAAAAGAATGTTTGAAACCAATAAAAACATTAATGAAATATCAATGGAATTGGGCTTTAAATACCCACAACATTTTACGAGGCTGTTCAAACAAAAAGTAGGTGTTTCCCCATTAGAATTTAGAAATTCAAATTAATGTTTCACCAACTGCGCATTATAAACTTCGCATTATCCCATCCCACAATTGAGATCGAATAGCCAAAGATTGTATGGCCGCTTGGGTAGCTTCAGCCCATTTAGTATCATCATCACCGCATAATGCTTCCACCATTTCTGTGGCTAATTGGCTATGATGCCCACCATCTACTTCAATATGTCTTTCAATGTAATATTTGAAGATGGACACTTTTTCTGGATGATCTGCATAAATTTTATCCAATATTTTCATGAACATATCTGGAATCAAATCTTCTCTTCCAAACGTAAATACAGCAGCTTGAACATGTATCGGATAATTCTCCACTATATCAAAAGTGAATTGCAAAAAAGATTTCGCTTCTGCAGGAATATTCGCGTCAGCAATAGCTTGTTGAATGGGTTTACCAGATTGAATTTGATTAAATAGCTCCTCTAACAAATAGGCACTTGCCCCCATTTGTTCCATCGCTTTTAAGTACAATTCAAAATGACTGATTCGATTACCCGCTTCATCAACATCCGATTCTTCACCAGCCACAATTTCGTTAATTAAAAATCTTGTATTGGCTATACCTCTGGGCATCCAAGGCAATTGAACACAGGTCAAATGTATTTGTAAAGATTTTAATAAACTCATAAAATCCCATACTGCAAAAACATGATACTGTGTAAAATGTTTCAACCCATTAATATCTGTAATACTTGAATATACTGGGTGTGCTAAAAGGGATTCTCTTGTACTAGCTAATTCGGATTTCAATTGTTCAATTCGATTCATCTTATTGCGTATTTCATTCAAGGAATACTGCAATTACACCCAATTAAACAAATGGTTTAAAATCAACGATAACTATAATTATTTAGGCAAATAATAACATTATTTCACCCTTCCTTTCTCTGCATCAGTACCACCAGTATTGCGCGCATTCAAACTTTTACCTTTATTAAATCGATAACTAAATGCAATGGTGCCAACGCGAGTATCTAAAAAGCTTTTCCAATTAGCTGTTGAACTAGCTATTGCTAAAATATCGCCCCCAGGCTGATTAGAATAAAACATATCGTTTAAAGTAAATTTCAACGACCCCATATCTTTTAAAATTTTCACGGAGAGACCCATGCGCATTGTCCAAACAGGGATGGTAATAAATTGACCTGTTACCACACGGCTTGTATATGTACCAGACAATTCTGCTGACCATTTTTTATTCAGAACGAATTGATTAGTAGGATTGACAAACCAAAAGCTTCCACTATTATTTAACTGCTGCCCATAGATTGTTGACCTGAAATCATTGTATGTTAATTCAGAATACAATTGCAGCACCCACCATTTTGCGGGATTGAAAGCACCGTTAAATGAGAAACTATAAGCAAATTGTTGTCCCAGGTTACCAGGCCTACTATAAAAAATGCCATTTTCCTGTTGAATAGTTTCTGTGATTACATCTTTCACATAAGTGAATTCAAAAGCAGTAGTAAAGCGATTTTTATACGTATGCGATATTTCAATATTCTGTGAAAAAGTTGGTTGCAAATATGGATTACCCGAATACAATGTGAATCGATCTAAAGGATAAGTAAAAGGATTCATTGACTGATAATCTGGACGATTGATTCTTCTACCTACACTTAAACCCAGTTGGTGTTTACCCAAAGAATCTACTCGATAAAGCATAAAAATTGTTGGGAATAAATTGTTGTATTGTCTTGTAAAGCTAGAATCGGGTCGCATAAGATTCCCCAATTGATTCCCTTTGATATTGGTATTTTCAAATCTCAATCCAGTTTGAAAAGAAAACTTCTTACGATTGAAATTATAATTGATATAAGCAGCATTAATGTTCTCCTTGTAAGAAAAATGATTGGAAAAATCATAATTAGGATTTTTAATACCATTAACCTCGTCAAAAAAATTGGCAATATTATTGGTATTGACATAACTTGATTTCATTCCAGCTTCAAAACGCCCACCATTCTTTAATGGATTCAAATAATCTACCTTAATTGCCCAAATACCAATATCAGAGGGCAAATCACTTATTAAATTGGTTTTAGAAATAAAATTATTATTGGCATCAAAAATGCTGTTTAACAAATATTGATCTGTTACACCTTGGTATCCCACATAATCGGCATTGGTTGAAATTTCACGACCACGATCATTGAGTTTATAGGTATAATTCAAGTTGATAGACTGATTATTGAATTGTCGTTTAGATGGGCTAAAAGCTTGAACCAAGGATTGTAATTGTGCAGAACCATCCCCTACTTCCGCTTTATTGGTAGTGGTGGTATTATTTTGATTGACAAAGCCATTTAAAACTAATCCAAAAGTGGCTTTCTTATTAATATAATAATCAAACCCAATTTTTCCATTAAACCCTTTTGATACTCGTTGAATAAACGAGTTTTGATTAAATGTTGAATTCAAAACCGTTGTATTGGGCTTAAAATATTGACGTTCAATAAATAAATCTTGAAAAGACTGATTGATATTATAACTCAGATTGGTAAAAAAATTGATTTTGTTAATGCGATAATTTAGGTTGATGCTATTATTAGTTCTAGCATACACCCCTTGTCCATAACTGCTATTAATACTACCATTTATTCCTTTTGTTTTGGTACGTTTTAATTTCAAATTAATAATACCTGCATTGCCTGCAGCATCATATTTAGCAGGAGGATTGGTCATTATTTCAATAGTGGCCAAAGTACTGGAAGGCAATGATCGCAAATAATTAGCCAAATCAGCAGCAGTTAAATAGGTAGGCTTATCATCAATAAACACCATAACCCCTTGCTTTCCTCTTAAACTAATATTTCCATTGATGTCTACCTGAACACCCGGTGATTTCTCCAATACTTCCAGCGCGTTGCTACCTGCATTTGAAATTAAGGCATCCGGATTAATTACCGTTCGATCAATTTTTTTCTCAACAAATGGCAATTTACTAGCCACCATCACTTCATCAAGTGTATTGCCCGCTTTGGCCAATAATTGTATTGGGTCGAGTTTAACCAAAGTTTTAACCCCTGCAAGATGAATTGGTTGGCTACTATATTTTGCTGCACCTTGAAACACTATTGAAATGAAAAAAGAGCCATTTTTAATCCCTACTAGTTCAAATTCGCCCGTACTATCCGTTAAAACAGCTTTTACCAATATACTGTCTTTCAATTGTAACAAGTTTACAATTGCTCCATCAGCATTCATTTTTTCTGGAGTTTTCACTATCCCTGAAATAGTTGACTGAGCAACAGAAGATAATGAAATTGACAAGCCTATAGCCAATACAATCAAATATATGAATGGTCTCATGTAGCAGTAATTTCTAATTAGGAGTCTTATTAAATAAATCCGTTGGAAAATAAAGTCAAAAAAATGGCACTAAAACGGCCTTAATGGATAAGTGGTAAAAAACAATGACATTAAATAGATGATGCTATTTTTTCAGTGCATCATATAAAATTTCTACCGGATGTAGTGCAATTTCTTTGGTACCATCTTTTATCTGGTGCCTACAAGAAGTACCAGCCGCTGCAACAATGGTGTCTGTTGACTTACTACGCACTGCAGGAAACAACACCAACTCTCCTACTTGTTGAGATACTGCATAATGTTCTTTTTCATACCCGAAAGAACCAGCCATACCACAACAACCAGATGGAATGATTTCAACCGTATAGTTGGTAGGCAACGACAAAATTTGCTTACTATAGTCTTGTGAAGACAATACTTTTTGGTAACAATGACCATGAATGGCAATATGCTTTGCATTTGTAGTAAATAAATCTGCATGAATATGCCCTGCATTGATTTCACGAGCAATAAACTCTTCAATAGTAAAACTATATTGGGCAAGGTGGATTGAAGCCGCCTTATTTTCAGGACTCGCTAGATCTTTGTATTCATCTCTAAGTGTTAGTAAAGCAGAAGGCTCGATACCAACAAGGGGCGTTTCAGCAGAAACCAATGGAGACAATAACTGAATATTTTGATTGGCAATAGATGCAGCTTTGCGCAACAATCCTTTGGACAAATAAGACCTTCCACTCTCTAGATGCTCAGGAATAATCACTTGATAACCCAACTGCTCTAACAATAAAATGGCTTTTTGCCCAATAGAACTATCTAAGAAATTCGTGAACTCATCACAGAAAAAATAGAGTTGCTTATTGCTTGTTTCTACTCTTTTTTTATGCCAACCTTGTAAAGTTTCTTCCCCTAATAAAGGCATAGAACGATCTGGATGAAAGCCAACCAATTGATTCGCTATTTTCCGAAGTATCGTTGTTCCAAAAATGAAATTATAAATTGGTCTAAATAATGAAGCCAATCTCATTTGAACTGCAAAATTTCCAACCAGTTTAGATCGAAACGGCGTGCCATTGGCATCATAATACTGTTGCAAAAACTCTGCTTTCATTTTAGTGATGTCTACACTAGAAGGGCATTCAATTTTACAACCCTTGCAACTCAAACACAAATCCATGGCTTCTTTGATCTCATCATGATTATAGGGGGTAGCATCATTGGGATCACTTAAAAACTGTCTCAAAACATTTGCTCTAGCACGAGTCGTATGTTGTTCGCTTCGAGTGGCCATAAAACTTGGGCACATTAAACCACCACTTATTTCAGACTTTCTGCAATCACCTGAACCTGAACATTTTTCTGCCAATCTTAAAATGCCATCATCTGCAGAAAAATCAAACAGGGTTTTACCCAAATTGATGGGCTGATTTTGTTTCATTCTAAAATGTGTATCCATGGCAGGCGTCTGGGTGATTTTGCCTGCATTAAATATTCCCTTTGGATCAAAGAGCTGCTTTACTTGTTTGAAAAGTTCATTGGTTGCTTCCCCAACCATAGATGCAATGAATTCGCCTCTTAGTCTTCCATCACCATGTTCACCCGATAAAGAGCCATTGTATTTTTTTACCAAAGCAGCTGTGTCTTTTAGAATAGCTCTAAACTGTTGAACGCCTTCCTTTGATTTTAAATTTAGAATGGGTTCCACATGTAATTCTCCTGCTCCTGCATGTGCATAGTAAGAAGCTGTTACTCCATGCTTTGATAATAATTCCTGTAATTCTGCAATATATAGGGGCAAATCATTGGTAGATACTGCACAGTCTTCAATTAGATTCACGGGTTGTGCATCCCCTTTTAAATTTCGCAACAAACCCAACCCCGCTTTACGAATATCCCAAGCATATTTAGTGTCTGCATTGTACAATACGGGAAATGCATAACCCAATGAAGCCTTACGCAATGCTTGAATGGTCGTATTGATTTTTTGATCCAATTGTTCTTTAGTGTCTTCCATGAATTCAACCATCAGCAATGCAGCAGGATCTCCTTCAATAAAGAATCGATTCTTTTGGTATTCTGGATGACCAATGGTAAAATCCATGATCATTTTATCTACCAATTCTGAAGCCATGGGCCCATGCTTTAATGCTTCAATATTGGCATACAAAGACTGGCTCAAAGAAGTACAATGTATAACAATTAATCCCACTTGCTTGGGAGGCAATGGCAATAAATTCAATTTCAACTCAGTGATAAATGCCAATGTTCCTTCTGAACCCGCCAAGAGCTTGCACAAATTAAATTTGCTACCCTTTTCAACAAAAGGTTTCATTTCTAAAAGGGCATCCAATGCATATCCAGTATTTCTTCTTACTACTTCTTTGGAAGGAAAATTTTGCTGAATCAATGCTTGATTTTCGGTAGACTTTAACAAGTTGGAAAGCCCTTGATAAATAGCCCCCTCTAAACCATTTGCCGCAGCCTGTTCGGCTAAATCCACTTCTTTAAATACTGCAGTTGAACCATCACTTAAAACAACAGTTGCTTCTATTAAATGATCACGTGCAGCACCCCATACAATACTGTGCAAGCCGCATGAATTATTCCCAACCATCCCACCAATCATGGCTCTATTAGCAGTGGAGGTTTCAGGGCCATACATCAGCCCAAATCCCTTTAGGTAATGATTTAAATCGTCTCTAATGACTCCTGGCTGTACCTTACACCATTGCTCTGCAACATTCACTTCAATCATTTGATTAAAGTGCTTTGAAATGTCCACCACCAAACCATTCCCAACCACTTGGCCTGCTAAAGAAGTGCCAGCAGCTCTTGGAATAATCGTAATAGAATGCGCATTAGCAAATCCTATAATGGCTTTAATATCTTCAACATTTTGTGGAATTGCAACAGCCAATGGTTTCTCTTGATAAACAGATGCATCTGTTGAATAAGCCATTAACTTCATTTGATGCGCTGCGCTTGCATCATAAAAGAGTTCTCCAGATAATTGATTAGAAAGATGTTCCAGCAACTGTTTCATTAAAACCTAAATTGGGCAGAAATATACAAATTCCTTCCCATACCGTTAATGCCACTTCCATGCATTCGATAATCGGCATTAAAAATATTGGTTAGTCCGGTATGCAATTGTATTCCTGCAATTTTGGTTGAAGCATGCAAATTCAATATACCAAAACCAAGGGTTCCCCCTTTTGGAATCCGGTTATCGTCTTTATCTCCCTGCGCCAATCTGTTTTGTGCACCAGCATAAATAAACTCAAGCGTGTATTGAATATGGGGCTGTGTTAATTGTAAATAAGTTCTTCCATTAAAAGGGGGTATTCTTCGCATGGGTTCTGCCCTACTGGTATTTTGACCAAATGAATAAGCCCCATTGCTATTCAATAATATTTTTTTAGATAGCGCAATTTGAATATCGTATTCAACACCTCTTATAAATGATTCTTGGTTATTCTCTTTGATATACACATTATAACCCCCCACTTGTTGACCAACCACTTGAACTCGATTAATCAAATTGGTTAAATGCATATAATAAAACGCCATTGAAACTTTAACTTGCTTGGTTTCCAATTTATATCCTACTTCGGTATTAAAAGTCTTTTCAGGCTTTAATCCATAGGCAGGCACTTCATACCGAAAATCAACCAAGCCCAATGTACCCATATCATCAATATTCGGAGCTCTATACCCTGTGCTATATGACGCATAAACCGATTGTGTTTTATTCACTTGATACAATAATGCTGCGTTCCATACCAAGGAAGAAGGTTTTACTATTGCAGAATCTACTGCAATTTGTAAAGCATTGTAACGTACCCACGCTTCTACTTTAAACTTCCCCAATGACAAATGATGTAAACTGTATAAAGAGAAATTTTGCATTTGGGCATTATTGGGATATAAGCCTCGCTGTGCGAGGGTTGCATTATTTGCAATAGCAATCTGTTGTTTTGCACTTTTCACTCGATCTGAATACCACTCCACTCCAGAATTGGCTGTCCAATTAGTTGAAATGATTGAAAATATATCTGCAGTGAGTCCGAATGTATTCACACGATCCTCTTCAATAAATCGATTGGCATTGCCATTTCGCCAATAATTTCTTCGCTCTTTATTTACTTGCGATGATGCAATCAAACTCAATTTAGTAAACAAAGGGCTTTGAAGTTTACCTTCCATTTTTACATAACTCAATTGTCTTTGCTGTGGATCAAATTGATAATAAGCAAAATTTTCTAAGGCTACTCTATGATAAAGTGGCACATTCTTTTGTTGCAGTTCTTGATGAGCAACAGTCATTAACCATTGACTATTTAACTGCCACTTTAATTTAATATCAATGGCCGTTTCTTTGTATCCGCTTGGCTGTTGTATCCCTGTAGAATCCCCACCCGGTAAGTCCCCAAATTTTCTTGTAGTATAGCCAATTTGAATTGCTATTTTATTGGAACTATAAACCAGTTCAGCTCTTCCTGTATATTCTGCATCTTTACTTAACAATCGACCAATTATATTTCCTGACCATCTTGCTTTTTCTGAAAAATGGGGGTCTTTGGTAAAAACCTGGATTACTCCACCCATGGCATCAGAACCATATTGAACAGAACCTGTACCCCTAGCAACTTCGATGGATCCAACAGCAAATAAATCGATGGTATTAAAATACTGATTAGGGCCATATCTATAAGTAGCGTTATTCAATCTAATCCCATCAATCATTAATAAATTTTGATTACCGGTTAAAGAACGAACAAAGGGAGAACCGCCGCCATGATTGGTTTTTTGAACAAACATACCAGCAGTTCCCACCAATGCTTCTGGGCTTGTTCTTGTTTGAAATTGTTGTATGTTTTGTGAAGAAATTTTACTTACCGAATAAGGACTCTCTAAATCTGATTGAATATTTCTGGTTGCGGTAACCATGACTTCTTTTAACAATACAGTAGTATCATTCTGAGCTTCTAATTTTCCACTCAACAACACTGCCAATAAAACAACAACTCCCTTGATCATGACTTTATTTAATAATGATGGCTTGTTTCTGTTGACGATAATGATCTGCACGCATATCTTCTAGTTTATCCATTTCAGGACCCTTTAAAATTTTATTCCAATCAATGGTCGTCTTATATTTTTTCATCGCCTTATTTACATCAAAAATTCTGGTATCGTGCATTTCTAAAGTGTAAGGTGTAAAGTCTGGCTGATCAGTAAAAAAATCTTGTAATAAAGTTGCCGTAACATCATATTGATTTACATAAGGTACTCCAGCAATATTATAAATGGTTTTGAGTATTGAACCAAAATTAGCATGTGTATTACTGATATGATTTTTTTTAACATAAGGACCTGCCATCATCAAAATGGAGCGATGTGCATCTATATGATCTACCCCTCCTTGCGGATCATCTTCTGTAATAATCACCAACATATTCTTCCAATACTTTGTTCTCGATAAGAAGTGAAGTATTCTTCCCAAAGCTAAATCATTGTCTGCCATGAATGAGTGTGCACTGGTATAACCATCTTCAGGTCTTGCTTTGGCTATATGATCATTGGGCAATTGAATGGTCATCAAGCTAGGCATTTCTTCTTTCCCAACTATCCACTTTTTAGTAAATTCTTTCTCAAATTGGTTGGCCCTATATTGATCTGGTATATTGGTATTGTATCCAGGATAATTTCTACTCGTTCTAGGAAATAATGCTTTTTGCATCGGCACCATTACGCCATGTGCAGCACCAGTTGCAGTATCATTCCATTCTTCTCTTACATGTGCGGTTTCATTCGCTTCCCCAAAATTGTAAAACTGTTTTTTCTTTCTTTCAAATGCTTCCCAAATACCCCCTGCTTCTGCAAAATCTTCTGGATCCATGCTTCCAGTTGAACCGGGGAATCTTCTACCAGGAGCAGTAGAAAAATACTTAGCGGTTTTACTAACACTTGAATTGGCTTCAACCCATTCATTCGGAATAACCCCCATCATCCAATGATGCCCATGTATGCTTGCATCGCTATCGCAATAAAAATTATCACTAAAAGCAAACTGGCGAGCAATTTTATGGTGATTGGGTGTTACCCTAAGCCCTTTAAATTTCTCTCGTTGATTCGCTAATAAAGTATAGGCATTGTTTATACCAAACCTAGCTAATGTACTGTCTCCCTTAGCATCTTTAATTTGTCCAAATACCTCATCATAAGTTCTATTCTCTTTGGTGATATACACGATATACTTAATAGGGCTTTGATAAACCCCTGGTAATGGCGGTAATGGATTTTGATTGAGTGCAACCGTTGACCTAAAGAAAGTATTAGATAATGAAGTAGCTGTATATTTTGCTAACTGTGCAGCATTAGGCATAGCCACTTTTTGGAAAGAACCCAATTGTAAATCGCTAATGAAAGTTCCTTGAATGGGTTTCTTATATCCAGCACCCCCATTAGGTCCTGCCCCCAATCCCCTTGCTGTAATAATGTACAATTCCTTTTCGTCTTTACCCAACATCACTCTAGAAGGGCCCCATCCGGTTGGAATCAACCCGATTGTTTTAGATGATGCAATATCAATAACTGCTACTGCATTAAAACCCAATAAGGCAACATATAATGTTTGCTCATCTTGACTGAGTGTTAAACCAAAAGGCAATAGCCCTCTATACTGATCAATTTCTGTACTCACTTTAATAGGGATATGCTTCACCAATTTTTGATTAGCATAATCAATCACACTAATATTATCATTGGTTGCATTAGAGATATAAGCATATTTTTTCCCAACAGCAATTGAATTAGGGCTTGCACCACCAACCACTTCAATGTCTTCAATTAATTCCCCAATCTGATGTCCGGTCTTGAATTTATTTAAAACTTTATTATTGTTTAAATCAATCACAAATACACTCATTGCTTCAGAAGAAAGTGGGCTACCTACACCAGGTATTTTTTTCCCATCAATAACAGTCCCATTAATAGACTCCTTGGTATTATCTCCATAGGGATGATAGGGTATTAATAAAGAATCATAATTTTTTTCTGTCATCCCCTCAATTAACGGATACGCATACATACCTACATTAGCTACAAATGCAAAACGCTTATCAGGACTCAAAGACAATCCAAATGGAAGCCTTCCACAAGGAATAGAAGCTTCAATTTGTTTAGTGGAAAGATTCATTCTAACCATTCTGTAATTGGCACGATCCAAAACAATCAATTCGTTTTTTTCTTCATTAAATAACAAATCAGAAGTGAAACTGTCTTCGAATAAATCCTTTCCAACTTTTCCGTTTAATGAAATGGAATCCAATCGCTTCATGGTATTGATATCATATACTAATACTGCTCCATT
>JACCDH010518044.1_pt1 | contig 15873 bp, 15 predicted proteins | sample 7442481 | NCBI WGS metagenome assembly JACCDH01 (sample SAMN15323433, study PRJNA562643) | freshwater metagenome | isolation source: river surface water | place: USA:Blue River Watershed | collected 2017-08-15
CATGAGCCTGCCCCCCCGCAACGGCCCCCGCCGCATCGTCTGCCTCACCGAGGAGACGACGGAGTGGCTGTACCTGCTGGGGGAGGAGGCGCGCATCGTCGGCATTTCCGGTTACACCGTCCGGCCCCGCCGCGCGCGGGAGGAAAAGCCGCGCGTGAGCGCCTTCCTCAGCGCGAAGATCGACAAGATCCTGGCGCTGGAGCCGGACTGCGTGTTCGGTTTTTCCGACCTGCAGGCCGACATCGCCAGCGCCCTGGTCCGCCAGGGCGTGCAGGTGACGGTGTTCAACCAGCGCAGCGTCGAGGAGATTTTTTCAATGCTGTGGCAGGTCGCCGCCCTGGTGGACCGGGCGGAGGCGGGCGCGCGCCTGCTGGCAGACATGCGCCGGCGGCTGGATGCCATCGCCGCCGCTGGGCGCGCGCTGCCGCGGCGGCCGCGCGTCTTCTTCGAGGAATGGGACGAGCCGCCGATCAGCGCCATCCGCTGGGTGAGCGAGCTGCTGGCGATCGCGGGTGGGGACGACTGCTTCCCCGAACTGTCGACGCAGGCCCTGGGCAAGGACCGCATCGTGAAGGACGCCGCGGAGATTCCGCGCCGCGCGCCGGACATCGTGATCGGCTCCTGGTGCGGCAAGAAATTCCGCCCCGAACGCGTCGCTGCCCGTCCCGGCTGGCAGGCCGTGCCCGCAGTGCGCGACGAACAGTTGTTCGAGATCAAGTCGGCGGACATCCTGCAGCCCGGGCCGGCGGCCCTCACCGACGGGGTGGAGCAGATACACCGCCTCATCCTCGACTGGAGTCAGCGCCATGCCTGAGCCCCTGCGCGTGGTCCGCAGCGAGCTGTTGCTCGGCACAGACGCCGCCGCGCGGCAGGCCCACGCCGCGCGCCTGGCCCAGGCCTGGCTCGATGCGGCGCCCGGACACCGCGTGGTCTGCGTGAACATGGACCGCGCCGGCGGCCCCGCCGACCTGTCGAGGCAGGTGACGCTGCAGGAGCCGACCGAGCTGGCGCACGCGCTCGGCTCGGACAGCCAGCCGGACACGCTCATCGTGGTGGACTGCCTCACCCTCTGGCTCACGGCGTCGATGGTCCGCGCCATGCGACCGGATGCCTCCGATGCCTACATGGCCGAGGGCCGGGTGCCGCGCGCCATTCCGCTGGCCGATGCGGTCCGGGCCTGCGCCGGCCCCCTGGTGCTGGTGGCCGACGGCGCCGACGTCGTCGAGGATGCCGGAATGCCCTCCGGGCGCGCGGCGGCGCCGGACGCCCGGCAGCTTCGGCAGACGCTGGCCAGCCTGCAACAGGAAGCCGCCGCCGTCTGCGAGCGAGTGACGCTGGTCACGTCCTCTGGGGTGATGACGCTGAAGGACGCCGCATGAATCCGGTGCGCAAGCGGTTGCTCGCAGGCGCGTTCCTGCCGGCGATGCGCTCGGCGGCGCGAATGGCGATGGTCACTGCGACCGTCACTGCGACGGTCCTGCTTGCCCTGGTCGCGTTGCCCGTGAGGGCGTCCGCCTCGTCTGAGCCCGCGACGCCCCTGCAGGTGGTCGACGACCGGGGAGTGCGCGTCGTGCTGCCGCAGCCGCCGCGTCGCATCGTCACACTGCTGCCCTCGCTCACCGAGACCGTCTGCGCGCTCGGTGCCTGCGAGAGGCTCGTGGCCATCGACGATTTTTCCAACTGGCCGGCGCGCGTGTCTGGCCTGCCCCGCGTGGGCGGGCTGGAGGACGCTCAGGTGGAGACCATCGTCTCCCTGCGCCCGGACCTGGTGTTGGCCGCGGCCTCGACCCGCGCGGTCGCACGCCTGGAGGCGCTGGGCCTGCGCGTCGCGGCGCTGGAGCCGCGCACGCTGGCCGATTTCCGTCGCGTGGTCGGCCAGCTGGATGCGCTGCTGGCGACCGGGCAGGCGCCGGCGCTGCTGCAGCGCGTCGATGCCGAGGTCGCCACCGCCGTACGCGCGCTGCCCCCGGGCCTGCGGGGCACGCGGGTGTACTTCGAAGTCAGCGCCACGCCCTATGCGGCCAGCGAGGCCTCGTTCATCGGCGAGCTGCTCACGCGCCTGGGCGTCGCCAACGTGGTGCCGGGCTCGCTGGGCCCTTTCCCGAAACTCAACCCCGAGTTCGTGGTACGCGCCGATCCGCAGGTGATCATGCTGTCCGAGCGGTCGGCGCAGCACATCGCCACCCGCCCGGGCTGGGGCCGCATCGAGGCGGTGCGCCAGGGCCGCATCTGCCTGTTCACCCCGACGCAGGGCGACGTGCTGGTGCGCGCGGGTCCCCGCATGGCCGAGGGCGTGCGCCTGATGGCCGACTGCCTCCAGGGGCGGCTGAGGGGGACGCCGTGAGCGCCCCCCAGGCCCGTACCGCCTGGCTGGCGGTCCTGCTGGTCGTGGCGGGTGCGGGCCTGCTGGTCCTCGGGCTCGCGGTGGGCAGCACCGGCTGGCAGCCCCTGGGCGTGCGGGGCCTGGCGGCGGATCCCGCCGGGGCCGCGATCGTCTGGGACATCCGCCTGCCCCGCAGCCTCGGCGCCTGGCTCGCCGGGGCCCTGCTCGGGCTGGCCGGCGCGGTGGCCCAGGGCCTGTTCCGCAACCCGCTGGCCGACCCGTATCTCCTGGGCAGCGCCAGCGGCGCCGGCCTGGGCGTGGCGCTGCTGCTCGCGCTGATCGGAATGGCCCCCGGCGCGGCGGCCGGCTGGCCGATGCGCCTGGGCATCACCGGCGCGGCCTTCGTCGGCGCGCTGCTCGCGGTGCTCCTCACGCTGGCGCTGGCGCGCGGCGTCCAGCACACGCTGCGACTGCTGCTGGCGGGCGTGATCGTGGGGGTGGTGCTGGGGGCGGTGTCCTCGCTCCTCCTGTTCCGCCTGCCGGAGGTGATGCGCGCGATGCAGGGTTTCATGCTCGGCACCACCGGTTTCCTCGGTTGGCCGGCGGTGCAGGTGCTGGCGCTGGTGGCCGGGCCGGTGCTGCTGCTGGCCCTGGCCTTCGGCCGCAGCCTCGATGCACTCACGCTGGGCGAATCGACCGCGGCCAGTCTCGGCGTCTCGCTGGGTGCGGTGCGGGTGACGCTGGTGGCGGCCATGGCCCTGGCCACCGGCGCCGCAGTGGCCCAGGTGGGCCTGGTGGCCTTCATCGGCCTGGTGGCGCCGCACCTGGTGCGCATGGCGGCCCGGCCGACCCACCGTGGCCTGCTGGTGCTGTCGGCACTGGCGGGCGGTGCCCTGCTGCTCGCTTCCGACGTGGGGGCCCGCTGGCTCCTCGCACCGCAGGAGCTGCCGGTGGGCGCGCTCACCGCCGTCCTGGGCGGTGGCTACCTGCTCTGGCTGATGCACCGGAGGCCGCTGTGACGGGGGGCATGCCGCTGCCACCGCCGGCCCTCCAGGCGCGGGGACTGCAGGTCGCCCGCGGCGGACGCGAGGTGCTGCAGGGGTTGGACATCGCGGTGCCGGCTGGCCGCTGGACCGCGGTTGTCGGCCCCAACGGCGCGGGCAAGACCACGTTGCTGCAGGCCCTGGCCGGCCTCCTGCCAGCCCGCGGCGCGGTGCGCTGGCTGGATCGCGATCCGGCCGTGCTCGGAGGCCGCGCCCGGGGGCGGGTGGTGGCCTGGCTTGGCCAGGACGACACCGCCAGTGCCGACCTGCGCGCCCTTGACGTGGTGCTGCTCGGGCGCCTGCCGCACCAGGGCTGGTGGTCCGCGCCATCCCCGACGGACCACGCCGCGGTGCGGCGCGCCATGGAGCGCACCGGCTGCTGGGAGTGGCGTGACCGTCCCGTGAGCCAGCTTTCCGCCGGCGAAAGGCAGCGCGTGCTGCTGGCGCGGGCGCTGGCCGTCGAAGCCCCGCTGCTGCTGATGGACGAACCGCTGGCCCATCTCGACCCGCCGCACCAGGCCGACTGGCTCGCCCTGGTGCGCGCGCACGTGCGTGCCGGCGGGACGGCCGTGACCGTCCTGCACGAACTGAACATGGCGCTTCACGCCGACGAGCTGGTGCTGATGGCGCGCGGGCGTATCACCCACCAGGGCGCGGCGGACGCGCCGCAGACGCACCGCGCCCTGGAGGCGGTCTTCGCCCACCGCATCGCGGTGCAGGCCGTCGGTGCGGCCTGGGTCGCCTTGCCGGTGGAGGACGCGCTGTCGTGACCGCCCGCTGCGTCATGGTCTGGGGCACCACCAGCGGCGCGGGCAAGAGCTGGCTGGCCACGGCACTGTGCCGGGCCTATGCCCGTCGCGGCCTGCGCGTGGCGCCCTTCAAGGCGCAGAACATGAGCAACAACGCCCGCGTCGTTGCGGGCGGCGAGATCGGCAGTGCGCAGTACTTCCAGGCGCTGGCCGCCGGCGCCGAACCCGACGTGCGCATGAACCCGGTGCTTCTCAAGCCCGAGGGCGACACGCACAGCCAGGTGGTGATGCTGGGCGAGGTGGATGCGGCGCTCACCGCCATGCCCTGGCGCGAGCGCAGCGCCCACGCCTGGCCACGGGTGGCACAGGCGCTGGACGCGCTGCGCGCCGACCACGACGTGGTGGTCATCGAGGGGGCAGGTTCCCCCGCCGAAATCAACCTGCGCGCATCGGACTTCGTCAACCTGGCCACCGCCCGCCACGCACAGGCGAGGGCCCTGCTGGTGACCGACATTGACCGCGGCGGCGCCTTCGCCCACCTGTACGGCACCTGGGCACTGCTGGAGCTGCAGGACCGGGCGCGGCTGGCGGGCTTCGTGCTGAACCGCTTCCGTGGCGACCCGGCGCTGCTGGAGCCTGGCCCCTCGCAGCTGGAGGCCCTGACTGGCGTGCCGACGGTGGGCGTGGTGCCGATGTGGCGCGAGCACGGCCTGCCGGAGGAAGACGGCCTGCTCGAGGGGTGGAACGCCGGCGCCCCGTGGAAGGGCGACGGACGCCTGTGCATCGCGGTGGTCGCCGCGCCCCGCATCAGCAACCTGGACGAGTTCCAGCCCCTGCGGCGCCTGCCGGCCGTGGACCTGCGCTGGGCCCGCGCGCCGGAGGACCTCGCCGGCGCCGACTGGGTGATCCTGCCCGGCTCCAAGCACACCAGCAGCGACCTCGCGTGGCTGCGGGCGCGCGGGCTGGATGCGGCCATCGCCGCCCATGCCGGCGCGGGCGGCCGCGTGCTGGGCATCTGTGGCGGCCTGCAGATGCTGGGGGAGGCGCTGGTCGATCCGCACGGCATCGACGGCAATGCGCCAGGCCTCGGTCTGCTGCCGCTGGTCACCGTCTTCGAGCCGCGCAAGACCGTGCGGCGTGCGCGGCAGGTATTCGGTCCGGTGGTCGGCGCCTGGTCGGCCCTGTCGGGATGCGCGGTCGACGGCTACGAGATCCACCACGGCCAGACCCGGCCCCATCCGGCCATGGCCGCCCCGCGTGAGGTCCTGCCCGCCGGGCTGGGATGGCAGGACGCCTCGGGCCGGGTGCTGGGCCTCTACCTTCACGGCCTGTTCGAACAGCCCGAGGTGCTGCAGGCGCTGTTCGGCGTCACCGTGCCCGGGCTGGACACGGTGTTCGATGGCCTGGCCGATTGTGTCGAGACCCATCTCGAGCCGGGCCTGCTGGAGCGCCTGGTGGCGTGAAGCGCGGGGCCGCCCCCCGGGGCCGCCCCTGTTGCCCCGGCGCGCCCGCAGGTCTATGCTGGACCCGACCCCACTCTGTGTTGGAGCGACGCGATGTACAAGCGAATCCTGATGGCCTATGACGGCAGCGAGGCCGGCCAGCGCGCCCTGCTGGAATGCCGGGAACTCGCCCAATGGAGCCAGTCCGAAGTGGTGCTGGTGGCGGTGATGCCCTCGATGCTGGCGTTCGTCGGCCTGGAGGGGGGCGTCTATGACGCCGAACTCGAGGCGCGCGAGAAGCAGAAGTTCGATTCGGTGCTGCGCGATGGCCTGGCGCGCCTGCAGACGGCCGGCTTCACCGCCCGTGGCGAGGTGGTGACCGGCGAGGCGATCGAGGAAATCACCCGCTATGCGCGCAAGGTCCAGGCCGACCTGATCGTGGTGGGCCACAAGCACCTGGACAGCTGGGCCGCGCGCTGGTGGCGCGGGTCGGTTTCGGGGGCCCTGATCGAGCACGCCCCGTGCAGCGTGCTGTGCGTCATCCTGTCCTGACGGGGGCGGGTGCCGGACGCCTCAGGTTCCGGCCGGCGGCGCCGGTGTCTTGGGCCTGAAGTCGCACCAGCGGGCCACCGCGCAGTCCCAGCAACGGGGCTTGCGCGCCTGGCACACGTAGCGGCCATGCAGGATCAGCCAGTGGTGTGAGTCCACCGCGTAGGCGGGCGGCACTCGCCGTTCGAGCGCGAGTTCCACCTGCAGGGGGTTGGCCCCCGGCGCCAGGCCGGTGCGGTTGCTCACGCGGAAGATGTGCGTGTCCACCGCCATGGTCGGCTGCCCGAAGGCGACGTTGAGGACCACGTTGGCCGTCTTGCGGCCCACGCCCGGCAGGGCGACCAGCTCCTCCCGCGTCCGTGGTACCTCGCCCCCGTGCTGCTCGATCAGGATCCGGCAGGTGGCCAGCAGGTTCTTCGCCTTGTCGCGGTAGAGGCCGATGGTCTTGATGTAGCCCTCCAGCCCCGCCTGGCCGAGCGCCAGGATGGCCTGCGGCGTGTTGGCCACCGGGAAGAGACGCCGCGTGGCCTTGTTCACGCCCACGTCGGTGGCCTGGGCGGACAGCAGTACCGCAGCCAGCAATTCGAAGACGCTGGTGTATTCCAGCTCCGTGAGCGGCTGGGGGTTGGCCGCCCGCAGGGTGGCGAAGAAGGGCTCGATGTCGTGCTGTTTCATGGACGCAGGCTGGGGCGGATGTCAGCCCGCTAGCCCGCCTGGGCACAGGCCCGGGCGTGACAGATAAAGGGGCAGGCCCGTGGAACCTGTCTGGACGCCACGCCAACTCATCCGCTTAATTTTTAAGAGGGTAGCATGAGCGTTTCTCCCAGCCATTCCACTTTTGCCAGCCGGCCTGGCAGTGTCGGGGGCACCACGCCGTCGGCGTCCGCCCCTGCACGGGCCGAGAGGGACGGACGTCCCCTGGTTCGCGAGTTCAACGCCTACAAGGAGCAGTTCCTTCCCACGCTCGGGATGCGGATTGCGCAAAGCCTGTTCTGCGTTCGCAACAAGCCGTTGAACAAGAAGCCGTTGTCGTCGCTGCAGGCGGTGGTGGTGCAGCACACGAGGTCCTCCAGCCCCCTGGGGATCGATCCGCGAGGGTGTGCGCAAGCAGGGGCGCAGCCTGCCGATTCCGATGCGGCGCAGCCCTCGGGCGTTGACGTGGGTCCGCTGCCTGACTGCGAAACGGCGCCTTGCGCCCAGGCTGCCGCGTCGGCCGGTGAGTGGGTTCCCGCCCGGCAGGAGGCCTCCTACTGGACCTGGAACCCGCCCACCTGGAACTACCCGCAGTTCTTTGACGCCGCGCCGGACGTCCGGCTCGTCGCCCGCAACCCCGTCGAGCTTCCGGCCGCGGCGGTGACCGACCACTGTTTGCCGCTCCCCTCGCAACCGACCCTGGGTACGGGAGGTCATGTGGCCCGTGGAGAGGGGAGCGAAGCCCTTCCAATCGTCGTGACCCTGCGAGAAAGCGCCCCCGAGGTCCTCGTGCCTCCCGGCCCACAGCGGCTCCTGCCGCAGCCCTTGCCCTCCGAGGAAGCACTGCCGGGTGTCGGCGTATCGTATGCCGACTTCGAGCCCGTCGTGGCTGTCGGTCCGCGTCGCGATTCCAAGGCCGCCGGCCTGGCAGCCTTCAATCTGCAAGCCATGGATCCCAGGGCCCGTTCGCTGCTCGAGGAGATCAAGAAGATCATCCGGCGCAATGACTCGATCCGGCATGCCGGCCGCGAAATGCACGTCAAGCACGCCGATATCGGCAAGCTGATCACCGGCGCCTTGCAGGGCGAAGGCGGCTACGCCATCGATGACGCGGTGGTGCGGGATGTCCTGCTGCTCGTGTCCCACGATCACGAGATCGACGACGCGATGCGCATGCACTTGTTCCAGCAGGTGATCCGCCCCAGCATCGGCCTGACCCGCTGCCTGAGCCTGCGCAGCCTGCAGACGGTCTCCGCCAGCCTGCGGGCAAGCCAGTCCCTGTGGCAGGACACCCTGTCCTTCGGTCGGGTGGTCTCCAACCTGTATGACGTCCATGGCGGCCTGCTGCGGGGCAACTCCGAGGCGTTGAAGCAGGAGGTCGCGGCCTTCGGACATTTCGCGCAGGAGCTTGGCGAGGGACGCCGCGGGGATGCCCTGCGCTATGCCCTTCGCATCTGGATCAAACCGTCGCTGGGCCAGGCGCCGGTCCGAGCAAGCAGCGCGGCGACGCCGGGCGCCGCTGCCGGGCCGGGTTTCCGGTCCCCGTCGCCAGCGGTGGCTGTCCCCGGCCGGTCGTCCACGCCTGCGCGGAAAAAGCCCTGATGTCACAGGAGGAGACGGGCCCCGGACCCGTCTCATGTCCCTAGCGACACCCGGGGTCCCGCAGCTGCCCATAATCGTTGGCTGTCTCGACCCCCGGTGTTTCCATGCATTTCGATTTCCGCAACCCGTATCCCACCGCCCGCCTGCCAGTCTTTGCCCGCAACGCGGTGGCCACCTCGCATCCGCTGGCGGCCCAGGCGGGCCTGCGCATGCTCTGGAAGGGTGGCAATGCGGTCGACGCCGCGGTGGCTGCCGCCGCCGCCATGACCATCGTCGAGCCCGTGAGCAACGGTCTGGGCAGCGATGCGTTCGCCATCCTGTGGGACGGGCAGCAGCTGCACGGCCTCAATGCCTCGGGCCGTGCGCCGGCGGGCTGGACGCCCGACTACTTCCGTAGCAAGTACGGCGCGGACGCCAAGGCCCCGCCCAAGCGCGGCATCGACTCCGTCACCGTCCCGGGCGCCGTGGCCAGCTGGGTCGCGATGTCCGAGCGTTTCGGCAAGCTGCCATTCGCCGACCTGATGGAGCCGGCCATCGAGATCGCCGAGCGCGGCTACCTGCTGCCGGTGGTGGTGCAGCAGAAGTGGGCCGCCGCCACGCCTGAACTGGGCGGCCAGCCCGGCTTCGCCCAGGCTTTCCTGCCTTGGGGGCGCGCGCCGAAGGTGGGCGAGTTGTTCCGTTTCGGCGCGGCGGCCCGGGGCCTGCGCGCCATCGCGCAGACCCGTGGCCAGGCCTTCTACGGAGGCGCCATCGCCGAGGCGGTGGCGCGTTTCGCGCGGGAGCAGGGCGGCTGCCTGTGCGCCAGCGACTTCGCGGCTTACCGGCCGGAGTGGGTGACCCCGCTGGCCCAGGATTACCGCGGGTACACCCTGCACGAGATTCCGCCCAACGGCCAGGGCATCGCGGCCCAGATCGCCCTGGGCATCCTGCAGCAGTTCGACCTGGCCGGCCTGCCGGTCGACGGACCGGATTCGCAGCACCTGCAGATCGAGGCGATGAAGCTCGCTTTCGCCGACGTCTACCGCTACGTGGCCGAGCCTGCCTCCATGGAGGTCACCCCCGCGCAGATGCTCGACGACGCCTACCTCGCCAGCCGCGCCCGCCTCATCGACATGAAGCGCGCGCAGGACTTCGGCGCCGGCAACCCGGTCAAGGGCGGCACCATCTACCTCACCGCCGCCGACGAGGACGGCATGATGGTGAGCTTCATCCAGAGCAACTACATGGGCTTCGGCTCCGGGTGCGTGGAGCCCACCTATGGCATCAGCCTGCAGAACCGGGGCCACGCCTTCGGGCTGGGCACCGGGCCCAACCAGGTCGCGCCGGGCAAGCGTCCCTTCCACACCATCATTCCGGCCTTCCTCACGAAGGACGGCCAGCCTGTCATGAGCTTCGGCGTCATGGGCGCCAACATGCAGCCCCAGGGCCACATGCAGACCGTGGTGCGCATGGTCGACTATGGCCAGAACCCGCAGGCGGCCTGCGATGCCCCGCGCTGGCGCTACAACGTCGGCCTGGAGATCAACGTGGAGCAGCAGATGGCCGCAGCGACCGTGCAGGCCCTCGTGGACCGCGGCCACCGGGTGGACGTGATCAACGACAGCTACCAGGACTTCGGCGCCGGCCAGTTCATCTGGCGCGCCGGTGACCCGAAGGTCGAGGGCTATGTCTGCGCCAGCGACCCGCGGCGCGACGGACTGGTGGCGGGTTACTGAGGCGCCGCCGCCCCCGGGCCGCGTAGTAGATCCGCGCCAGTAGCACCATCAGCGAGCCGGCGACGGCGAACGATTCGGTCACGTCGCTGCGGCCCAGGTACAGGCCGATCAGCAGCTTGTAGATCATCGCGAACAGGCCGGTGAACACGGCCCAGCGTCCCCAGCGCCCACAGGCCGGAAGGCTGGCACCGCGTCGCGGCCGAACAGCGCTCCGGCGCGCGGGCTGCGGCGGGGGGCGGGCGGGCCGGTCATGGCGGCCACTCTAGGCACCGATTCATCGGCGGCGTTGTCGGCGCACGACGTGGGGCAGGGCAGAATCGCGCGCTCCGGGCCGTGCATGCAGCGCGGCCCCCACCGGCCCCGACCGTCCCCGCTTCCCTGCCCCATGCCGCTTTTCAAGAATTTCATTGCCTACCGCATCGGTCCCGAGTGGACGCCGCCCGAACCCCACCACCTGGAGGACGCCCTGCAGCGGGCCGCCTTCGTCCCCTGCGGGCCGACCCAGCCCCTGTCTGTCGGCTGGGTGCCCCCGCGCGGGCAGGAGCATGGCGCGATGCTCGAGTCCATCGACGGCCACTGGATCCTGCGCCTGGCGACCGAGCGACGCGCGGTGCCCGCCGGCACGGTGCGCACCGAGCTGGAGGCGCGTTGCAAGGCCATCGAGGCTGCGCAGGGCCGCAAGCCCGGGCGCAAAGAGCGCAGCGAGCTCAAGGACGAGATCGTCCAGACCCTGATGCCCCGCGCCTTCAGCAAGCGCGCCGCCCACTGGCTGTGGCTGGACCCGGCCCAGCGCCTGCTGGTGGTGGGCGTGGGCAGCGCCCGCGCCGGCGAGTCGGTGCTGCAGCCCCTGGTCGACGTCATGGCCGACCTGCGGCACGTGATGCCGCTGTCGCTGGTCAACACCGCGATGTCGCCGGCGGCCGCCATGGCGCAGTGGTTGTCCGCGCAGGAGCCGCCGGCGGGCTTCACCATCGACCGCGACCTGGAGCTCAAGGACCCGGGCGAAGCGCGCGCGGTGGTGCGCTATGCCCGCCACCACCTGGGGCTGGAGGAGATCGTGCAGCACATTCGCGAGGGCAAGATGCCCACGCGCCTGGGCCTGACCTGGCAGGACCGTGTGTCCTTCGAGCTGACCGAGGCCCTCGCCCTGCGCCGCGTGGCGATGGAAGGCGCCGAGGCGCCGCCCTCGGGCGAGGACGCCTTCGACGCCGACGTGGCCATCGCCACCGGCGAGCTGTCGGGCCTGTTGCCGGAGCTGCTCGAGGCCCTGGGCGGGGAGCTCGCGCCGGGGCAGGTCGCGGCATTGGCTACGATGGCGGCCTGAACCGACCCTGAGACCCGCCACGCCATGACCCTGCCCTTCGCGCGCCGCCTCGACAACGTCGAGACCTCCGCCATCCGGGAGCTGTTCAAGCTCCTGGGCAAGCCCGGCATCATCAGCTTCGCCGGCGGCTTTCCCGACAGCGCCATGTTCGACGTCGACGGCCTGCGCCAGGCCTCGCAGCAGGCCCTGGCGGAGAACCCCGGTGCCGCGCTCCAGTACGGTGCCACCGAAGGCCACGAACCCCTCCGGGCGCAGCTGGCCGCCTTCATGCAGGCCAAGGGCGTGCAGGACCTCGCGGCCAGCGACCTGATCGTCACCACCGGCAGCCAGCAGGCGCTGGACCTCCTGGGCAAGACCCTGGTGGACCCGGGCGACAAGGTCCTGGTCGAGGGGCCGACCTTCCTGGCCACCATCCAGTGCTTCCGCCTGTACGGCGCCCAGGTGGTGGGCGCGCCGATCGACGGCGAGGGCGTGCAGGTCGACCGGCTCGAGGCGCTGCTGGCCGAACACCGGCCCAAGTTCATCTACCTCATTCCCACCTTCGGCAACCCCAGCGGCGCGCTGCTCTCGCTGCAGCGCCGCCTGCGCATTCTCGAGCTGGCGGTGAAGTACCGCACCCTGATCGTCGAGGACGACCCGTACGGCGACCTGTACTTCGACCAGGCCCCACCGCCCAGCCTGCTGGCCCTGTCGGCGCAGGTGCCTGGCAGCCGCGAACTCGTGGCCTACTGCGGCAGCCTGAGCAAGGTGCTGAGCCCCGGCCTTCGCGTGGGCTGGCTGGCGGGCCCCGCGGCGCTGCTGGCCAAGGCCACCATGTGCAAGCAGTTCAGCGATGCGCACACCAGCACCTTCGCGCAGGCCACCGCCGCGGCCTACCTGACCGCCGGCCGCATGCCGGCGACGCTGGACGAGGTACGCCGCGTCTACGCGCGCCGCGCCCGCACCATGGTCGAGGCCCTGCGCCGCGAGCTGGGCGATGCCATCGCGTTCACCCCGCCGCAGGGCGGCCTGTTCGTCTGGGCGCGGCTGACCGGCGCCGGCGGCGCGTTGGCCGACGCCGGCGAGCTGGCCCGCCGCGCGATCGAGCAGGGCGTGGCCTTCGTGCCGGGCACGCCCTTCTTCGCCACCGATCCCGACCCGGCGAGCCTGCGCCTGAGTTTCGCCACTGCCGATGAAGACAAGATCCGCGAGGGCGTCGCGCGCCTGGCGCGGGCCCTGCGCTGAGACCCATGCCCCTGCCGCCCCCCGTTCCCCGAGAGCACCTGCACACCCGTTCGGTCACCTACCGCGGCTACGAGCGCGCGGATGGCCTGTGGGAGATCGAAGCCGAACTGGTCGACACCAAGACCTACCCGATCGGCATGTTCGAGCGCGGCGAGCTGCCGCCCCAGACCCCCATCCATCACATGACGGTGCGCGTGGCGGTGGATGACGACTTCGTGGTCCGCGAAATCGCCACCAGCATGGACGACACCCCGCTGGCCGAGTGCCAGCAGGCCGTGCCGCCGATGCAGGGCGTGCTGGGCGCCGCCCTGGGTCGCGGCTGGCGGCAGGCGGTGGACGGCGCGCTGGGTGGCGTGCAGGGCTGCACCCACCTGCGCGAGTTGCTGATCAACCTGGCCACGGCCGCCTGGCAGACCATTCCCGCGGGCCAGCAACGCCGCCGGGGTGGCGGCCGCATTCCGGATGCGCCCGGCGGGCAGCCGCCGTTTCACCTGGGGCGCTGCATCACCTGGGACGTGGATGGCCCCGTCGTGGCCCGTCACTACCCGCAGTTCGTGGGCTGGCAGCCGCTGCGCCGCAAGGACCCGCCGCGCGAGCCGTCGGCCGAGGGCGGGCCCCAGGCATGACGCAACCGGTTCGTCCCGCCGGCCTGAGTCGCCGGACCCTGGTGGGGGCGGCGGGTTCGGCCGGCCTGGCGGGCTGGGCCCCGGCAGTCGCCGGCATGCTGGGTGGATCGGTCGGCGGCGCACAGGCCGGTGACGATCCAGCCTGGACCGCGCTGCAGCAACCCGGCGCCATCTTCCTGATGCGCCACGCCCATGCGCCGGGCGTGGGCGACCCGCCGGAGTTTCGGCTGGGCGCCTGCGGCACGCAGCGGAACCTCGACGAGCAGGGCCGGCAGGAAGCGCGGCGACTGGGCGAGATGTTCCGCGAGCGCGGCATCCGCGTGGGCGCGGTGCTCACCTCGCAGTGGTGCCGTGCCCGCGACACTGCGCGGCTGGCCTTTGGCACGCTGGCGCCAGGCGGCGTGCGCGACGAGCCGGTGTTCAACTCCTTCTTCGCCGGGCGCGGGCACCCGCAACGCCAGACAGCCACCGCGCGCGCGCTGCTGCGCCGGTGGCAGGGCAGCGGGGTGCTGGTGGTGGTGACGCACCAGGTCAACGCGCAGGCGCTGACCGATCTGTTCCTCGCGCCGGCCGAAGGCCTGGTGGTGCGGCCCCCCGAGGGCGACGGGCCGCTGGCGGTGCTGGCGCGCCTTCGGCCCTGAGGTGAGTGGCCTGCACGCCGCTCACGCCACCTGGTGCGGGCCGGGATCCGCGTCGGTGATGCGGAACCGCCCGTCCCCCTCGTAAAACATGTCCAGCCAGCCGCCCGGGCCGCCGCTGATCGAGCCAGCCGGCCCGTAGCGGGTGCGGTTGCCGACAGACACCCGTATCCCGCCCGCAGCCCCCCCTGCGGACCCGTCCGTGTCCGGGCCGGCATGCGCCGCGAGCAGCGTACGCCCGTCGCCGGAGATCGCGGCGGCCATCCACGTGCGGTCGTCAAGCTGGGCCTGCCAGGTGAGGCCGCCGTCCAGGGACAGGTGGGGCCGGCCGTCCGGCAGGCCGGGCTGGGCCGGCACGGTAAGCAGCAGGCGCCGTCCGTCGGACGACATGGCCAACGCGGACACCGGCCCCTCGCGGAACACCGGCGTCCAGCTTTCGCCGGCGTCGGTGGAGAGCTGGACGAAGCTGCCCCAGGTGGCGGCGGCCAGGATCTGCCCGTCCTGGGACAGGGCCGTGCGGGACCAGGGTTGCTGCACGCCGAGCGGCTGCCACCGGCTGCCGAAGTGCGCCGAGGACCACAGCGCGCCGTCGCTTGCGCCAGCCAGCAGGTGCGCGCCGCTGGGTGTGGCCGCCAGCGACTGCCAGCGCTGCGGGCCGGTGCTGCGGACGGTCCAGATCTCCCCGCCGTCGTCGGAGCTGTGGATGCCGCCGTCCTTGGTCAGGGCGACCACCTTGTAGCCGTCCTCGGAGATGGCCACCGACACCCAGTCCCTGGGCTCGCTGCAGGCGCGCCAGCTGGCGCCCTCGTCGCGCGAGATCCAGAGGCGGCCGCCGAAGCTGGCCGCGGCCATGTGCAGGCCGGTCGGCGCGAGGGCCACCGAGGTCCAGTGCGCCTCGCCCACCGCCGGTTGCCGCTGCCAGGTCTGCCCTTCGTCGCCGGAGAGGAACAGGGGGCCGTGGTTGGCGGCCAGCATCAGCCAGCGGCCGTCGTGGGAGGCCGCGGCGGTGCTCCAGGCGCCGTGGAGCGGGATGTCCACCCAGCGCTCGCCCGGCTGCACGTCGCCCGACAGGCCGTCGGTGAGGATCGCCTGACCGGGGTTGGGCACCAGGCGCCAGTGCGCGCCAGGCTCTGCGCCCAGCGAGAAGCGCTCGCCGGGTTGCGGATCCGCCGGCAGGTAGATGACCGTCACCGGATGCGGCGTGCCGCCGTGGGACGCCTCGGCGGGCGGCGGGTCACCGCCGTACGGCGCGGGCTCGCGCGTCGTGCCGCCGGGGCCCGTGGGGGCTGGCGTGGCACCCCCTCTGGTCGACCCGCCGCAGCCGGGGAGCGCGCCGGCCAGGGTGGCCGCGGCCAGTGTGGCGATCATGCGGCGGCGGGAGGCGCGGTTGGCCGGCGGGGCCGACGGGATCGACGCGGGGGCGACCCACGCCGCTGGCAGGGCCCGTTGGCGTGGCGTGCGGGGAAGGACGGGTGACAGGGGGGGTGGAAGGTGCAGGGGCATGGCGTTTTCGAGACAGGGCTGGATCGGGCCGCGATCCTGACGAGCCACACGGGGCGCCCGCCGCCGGGTTTGCAGCGTCGGCGCGTAGGAAAGCTCAGCGCCGGCCCGTCCGCCACGCCCTGCCAGCCGGCGCCGGGCCCGGCGCAGTCGCCTTCGCGGCACGGACCGGCTCCACCGATTGCCTAGACTGGAGCCCTTCCACGGAGACACCCATGACGCTCACCCTGCACGGCTTTGCGGTTTCGAACTACTACAACAAGGTCAAGATGGCCCTGCTCGAAAAGGGCGTGCCCTTCGAGGAGGTCTACACGCCTACGCGCAGCACCGATCCGGCGGTGCAGGCCGCCTCGCCGCTGCGCAAGATTCCCTACCTCGTGACGCCGCAGGGCCCGCTGGCGGAAAGCCAGGTCATCGTCGACTGGATCGAGCAGGCCTACCCGCA
>JACCDH010396403.1_pt1 | contig 15871 bp, 15 predicted proteins | sample 7442481 | NCBI WGS metagenome assembly JACCDH01 (sample SAMN15323433, study PRJNA562643) | freshwater metagenome | isolation source: river surface water | place: USA:Blue River Watershed | collected 2017-08-15
ATGAATATTTGATTTGTTTACTTAATAATGGCGATATTAAATCACACGAAATTGCTTTTATGACTCATCAAGAAATGAACCCACCAAGATGGACTGAACTTATTAAAGAAAAAATGAAAAGAGATAAAAACAAGTTTGAAACAAAGGTAGAAGCTGCAACTGATACTTTTACTTGTCGTAAATGTAGACAAAATAAATGCACATATTATCAGCTTCAAACCAGGTCAAGTGACGAGCCCATGACCACGTTTGTTACATGTCTAAATTGTGATAATCGTTGGAAATGTTAAAAAACAATAATATAAACAACATATGAACAAAATAATACACATAAAATCATAAACACTAACATTATATCTATATGAAAATAGTCTCCATAATTTTGTTCACAAGGTCTATTAATAAACTCATACAATATATCATCTGGAAATTTTGAATCCACTTTACGTAAGAACATAGTAAACATATTTTTTTCTATAAAATTTGTTATGAATTTTAACTCAGCAATATCACCTGTTTTAAAAACATATGGACTTGTAGCACTAGACATTTGTGACCAGTTCGTCGCAGTAATTGATTTATTTATTACTTTTGTTTCTAAACGATTAGATTGACGTAAAATAATAGCAAAAATACTCTCATTAGCTAATCCACCACTACAAATCAAATTACATTCGCGTGGATTTGTATAAAAATAATTTAAAATATACTGCACATCATAACGATTTAATATGAACCAAGGGTCGTGTCCTAATTGGAAACGTGCAGGGAAATAACGTAGATTCGCTCTTTTATGATGGTTTATATCCCACCACGCTTGTTTCCATCTTAAAATAGAATAATTACTATATTCATAAAATAAATCACGAAATTTAACTGGTTGAATAATAGGAACACACGAATCGGTTAAAAAAATAAACCATTTATTATATACATCGTGATTAATCGCATATTTTAATAATGCTACATATGCTCCAACAACATGATAATAACTTGTTTCAACTATAGAATCTTCTGGTAAACAATGATTTAAAATCCATTCTGATTCTATCTTAGATTTATCCTTGTAATGAAAATACACGTTAATAAGTTTTTTATTTTTTTCAATCCAATCAATCCATAATTTTTCTTTTTTTAATTTATGATCATAACTAATTAAAAAACATAAAGCAACTTTCATATTTATATTTGTAAATAATTTTATTATATCTTAATAATAATATAATTTTATATAAAAATAAATATAGATATAAAACTATATAAATATATATATATATCTTAAATATATTTATATATTGTTACTAAAAATATGGGTTGTTCTTGGTCCGATAATGTTTCAGAAACACAAACACAACCAGTACCTTTTGAAAAAGTATATGTCGATACAAACACATATATTTCAGATAAATTTGAAGAAATGTTGTATATTAATGTAGAAAATGAGTTATGGGATTTAATTCATAAAAAAGATTACCCATCTATGGCGTTTTGTTTTAACAAATCATTATATAGAGGACGCAAATTTTATTTTGATAGAAATAATGCTGTTTATTATGTACACTTATATAAACATAGACAAATTGTTAAAAAAATTATGAATAATTATGACTTAATGTATACATTAACTACAATAGCTTTTGAACCAGAAGGATATCGTGAATATATAAGTATTGTTCAACACCCAAAAAAAGAAAATAATATTTCTCTTGAAAATAAAAATGATACTAAAATAGAATAAGACATTATATTATTTACACGTTTTAACATTTCAAACTCAAAATTTTAGATTTCTTTTTAACTAATCTTATTTTACACCTAGTAATCCAATGTTTCCTTTAACACCGGGTATTTCAATATCTCCTTCTAAACCTGGTTTTCCAATATTTCCTTGTATTTGTGGTTCTCCATCACCGTCAAATAATAATTTTTGTATTGTATCACGATATAATATCGGTTCACAAAATGTTACTTCAAATAAACCAGTATCTGTTGTTCTAATTGAAATTGGACCATAAATTGGTTTTATAATCGTATAATCTTTATAAAAAATGTGTGCAAATGTGTACATATCTCGTTATATATAATACTATATCTTTAAATACATTTTTAAAATTATATAATCAGAATTTAAAATGGTGTGTAAAAGACCAATTATTATAAGCAGCATCTAGAAAAATAGCTAAAATCATTGGGAACTGCCACGTATTAAAAATATCTCTATGATGTGTCCCATTTAAAATCACAGTATTAAAAAATATTATGAAACTTGATACTAACGCAACAAAAAGAGAAATAATAAGAATTCTATGTAATAATTTATTTTTTGTAGCCATTTTATAATTTATTAGTATTATAATTTATTTTTATTTTTTTAAAATAAAACATTTTCTAAGTCGCTTAATTTCCAATATTCACTGCCTCCATTATTTAAAGGTCTTCTAATGATAAATGGAATTTTCTTTTGTTGTAGCTCCATTTCAGCAATAATATATCCGTCAATAATATTTTCAGGAACATTAATAAACGGTTTTGCTCCAGAATTAATTTGTTTTGCTCGTTGACCAATAATTCTTGTTTTTTCATATTTTGTTAAAAATGGGATTGTTTTATGGAAAGGGTCTATGATATTATTATTTTTATCACGTGTAACTTTAGTTAATCCTAATATTTCTTGAAAATTATGAATTACACATTCAGGATGAGTTTGTTCAATATAATTTTTATTAATTTCTTTATCAAATTTTTGTAAATAATTTTCATCTTCTTCATAATCTTCATCATCATCTTCATTATTATCTTCATCTTCATCATCTTCATCCTCAACAACAATTTTTGTTTTCCTTTTATTTGAAGGATTGCTATCAGCACCACCTTTTTGAACCATACTAGTTTCGTAATCATAATCATCGTCATCTTCATCTTCATCTTCATCTTCTTCATCTAATGGTTCTTCTTCTACATCAACATCTTCATCTTCATCTTCCACATCTTCTTCAACTGAAAACTTCTTTTTTCTAGTATCTAATTCTTCATTATCAGACAAAACAGATGATTCATCATCACTGCTATTATCACCGCTAAAATAATCTTCGTTATCACTCATTTTATAGTATATATTAATAAGTATACTTTTATATTTTTATTTCAATTTTATTTTAAAAAGAAAATATTTACTAAATGATTTTATATTAGTAAATATTCAAATCATAATTCTGTTATTATTTTAAAACTTATTTTATTCATTTTTATTTAATTTAATCTTGAACTTTCCAAACAGTATCACAAGTTGAACAAATATACGCATATTTAATATTAATATCATCGTATCTAATTGATATAATTTCTCTTTTTTCATTTTTAGTATTTGTTTCACACTTAGGATTTGGACATAATATTTTGCTAGTTCTTGGTAAAGTATTGTCTAATTTTGTATATTTATTAATAAAATGGTCAAATGATTTTTCATTTGATTTGACTTGAGTTTTATATACAGATATGTTTTGATTACCAATCATATCATCTGTATTACCACATTTTCTACAATAATAAACTAATTTATTTGGATCTTCAGCAGGAATATAGATATAATACATATTATCGCATTTAGAACAGAAGTGCATTTTTATTTAATATAAATATATATTTATAATTTTATATATTTAAATTATTATATCTTAATTTTATTTCAATTTTATTTTTAATTATTAATTATTTTTCAATGTCTCATATGTTTGTTTATAGTTATTATACAAGTCATTATAATTTACTGTTACTTTCATATCGTAATACATTGTATTCCATTTTTCGTCTTTTCTTTCTAAGTTTTTTTCTAAAAATTCTAAAATAGAAGGAGACAGTTTCAAAAAATTCTCCTTCATAACATCATAAAATCTATCAAAAATTTGCGAAGAGTAAGAATAAGTTCTAGAATCTTTATTTATAAATCTTAAAATAGCAATTTCAATATTTTTGTATGTAATGATTTCTTCATAAGGAATAATATCTTTATGGTTTTCATAAACACCTGGTTCGTTCAATAATGGATTTTTACACAATAACGTACATAAAGTAAGTAAAACAGTACTAATTGTTTGACAAGATGTCCACTGGTCCCCAGACCAAGTATTTAAAATAGAAACACATACTTTTCCATTCACATATAAATTAGGATTAAATCTGATACTATCTCCGTTTGTTTTAAATTCTACTTTTGGTGGACTATGTGGATAATCATATGGATAAGTAAATTGAAAAAAATAAAAACCACCATAATAAGGTGTTTCAGATGGTCCAACAATTAAAGCATAACCTTTTAACATATCTTCTTCGTCGTGTTGATAATATATACCATTATCCGTTAACGGATTTTTCATTATTTGTTTAACATCTCTTAAAAGCCTTTGTACGGTGTCCTTTGATATAAACCCACTCATATTATTTTATTAATGTTTATATTAATATCTAATTATGTATTTAAATATTAATTATAAATATTATTTTAATTTAACTATTTTACAAAAAAAATGAGAAATTACTAGAAGATTACATATAATTTATATAAAATTAAATATTTGTGACGTTCTATGCTCACAACTATTTATTGGGTATATTTTAAAGGATTTTTATTTATAAAAAAAAATGAAATAGAAATATCTTGTTATATTATATTAATATAAAATGAATTTAACTAATAATTATAAAGATTTACCCGATTTCTTAGCAAAACACAGCATAAAAAAGGATAATCCAGACAAACTTGAGTTTACTCATACACGAATGCCTGGAAACGTAAAAGGAACTACAATTTATCCTGCTAGTTTTTATATTCCAGAAGAAGATAAAAAAACTTTTTATGAGTTGTATTATGATCATATTTTCAATAAAAAGAAAATGGAATATTTAACTGAAAAACAACTAATAGAAGATGGACCTCTACTAGTTGATTTGGACTTCCGTTATGATTATGAAATAGAATGTAGACAGCATGACTTAGATAAAATAACAGATATTTTAAATATTTATTTAGAACAATTAAAACAATTCTTTACTTTTGATGAAAGCAAATCATTTATGGTTTATGTTATGGAAAAACCAAATATAAATAAATTACATGAAGATAAATTAGTAAAAGATGGTATTCATATATGTTTTGGATTACAAATGAACCATATTATGCAAGAAATGTTACGTGAAAAAGTAGTGCATAGTATTACAAATGATTTTGATATAGGATTACCATTAACCAATAGTTGGGAAAAAGTAATAGATGATGGAATTAGTAAGGGATGTACTAATTGGACATTATATGGTTCTAGAAAACCCGGTCACGAAGCGTATGAATTAACATATATGTTTAAAATAAGTTATGATAGTACTGACGGTGAATTTGCTATGGAAGAACTAGATATTAAAAATTTTGATTTGAAAAAGGATTTTATAAAATTAACAGCACAATATAAGGAAAATGTAAAATATGATATTAATCCAAGAATAATAGATGATTACAATAAACGTGCTGGAAGTGCGAAATCTCCAAAATTAAAAAAAAATACTAGCAAGACAAAGATTGTATTATTACAAGACGAAGATGATGATAATAACGGAATATCATTAGAAGAAATAACAAACGCAGAACTTTTGAAAAAAGCTGTAGACAATATTATGAATAATTTAACTATAAATGAGTATTATATTAAAGAAACGCACGATTTTACACAGATTTTACCAGAAAAATATTATGAACCAGGTAGTCATCTTTTAAATAGACAGGTTGCTTTTGCTTTAAAAAATACTGATGAAAGATTATTCTTATCTTGGGTTATGTTAAGAAGTAAAGCGAGTGATTTTGACTATTCAAGCATTCCAGAATTATTTAATACTTGGAAAAAGTATTTTAATAAAAATAATAAGGATGGTCTAACTAAAGCAACTATTATGTATTATGCTAAACAAGATGCTTATGATGAATTTATGAAAATTAAAAAGAGTACTGTTGATTATTATGTTGAACAAACGTTGAATTCTGCTGGAGCAAATGAGTTTGATATTGCTACTGTATTGTATCATATGTTTAAAGATAAATATGTTTGTTGTAGTATAACTAATAAAGAATGGTTTACTTTTAGAAATCATAGATGGGTTCAAGATAAAGGATTAAGTTTAAGATTAGCTATTTCCAAAGATTTATTTAATGTATATTTTGAAAAAAATGACCAAGTTATGTGTGAAAAACAACAATATGATGCGAGTGATGAGAGACAAGAATATTTGAATAAAAAAATACAAAAAATATCCAATATTTCAGATAAATTAAAAAGAACAAATGATAAAAATAATATTATGAGAGAAGCTATGGAGTTATTTTATGACCGTGATTTTATTAAAAATATGGATACTAATGTTTATTTAATGTGTTTCACAAATGGAGTTGTTGATTTTAAAAATAAGGTGTTCAGAGATGGTTATCCTCAAGATTATATAACAAAAACAACAGGAATCCCATATATTCCATATAATGAAAATAATGAAGAACAAATGAAAGAAGTAGAATTAATTTTAGATTTTATGGATAAGGTGTTTCCTGATAAAGAATTAAATCGATATATGTGGGACCATGCTGCTTCTTGTTTAATTGGTATCAATTTAGACCAGACTTTCAATATTTATAGAGGAAATGGTAGTAATGGTAAATCCAAATTTACTGATTTAATGACTGTTGCGTTTGGTGAATATAAAGGAACTGTTCCTATCACTTTGGTTACTGAAAAGAGAAATGCTATTGGCGGTACAAGTTCAGAAGTATATAAATTAAAAGGTGTAAGATATGCTGTAATGCAAGAACCAACTAAAAATTCATGTAGATTGAATGAAGGTGTTATGAAAGAATTAACTGGTGGTGATCCTATTCAAGCGAGAGAACTATTCAGAGAAAGTGAAACATTTGTTCCACAATTTAAATTAGTAGTTTGTACAAATATATTATTTGATATGGATTCTACTGAAGATGGTACATGGAGAAGAATTAGATTAGTCGATTTTATGTCTAAATTTGTTAATGATGTTACTAGTCCTGATTATAAAGATGAGAAGCATTTGTTTCCAAAAGATAAGCATTTAGATGATAAGATTAAAACTTGGGGTCCAATGTTTATGAGCATGCTTGTTAAAAGAGCATTTGAAACGAATGGTGTTGTTAATGATTGTGATTTAGTATTAAGCGCGTCTGATAAATACAGACAAGGACAAGACCATATTGCTGGATTTATTAGTGAAATGATAGTTAAAACTGATGACCCTAATGCTAAACCAATTGGTAAGAAGGGATTGATGGAAGAATTTAAATTATGGTTTACTAATAATCACGGAACAAGAAAAATACCAAAAGGTTGTGAGTTATATGATTTTATGGATAAGAAATTTGGAAAATGTAAACCAAAGGGATGGACAGGTATCGCATTTGTTAGTCATGATGATACAAATGAGATAGAAGAATTAGAAGAAGAATAAAAGAATAAAAAGAATAAAAAGAATAAAAAGAATAAAGAATAAAAAATAGAAAAACAAATAAAAATAATAATAATAATAAAATATCTAAAAAAATAAATCTTTATATTTTTTGTCTAAATAAGCATTTTGTGGTATAACCTTATCTGATATTGTATTAAGTTTGTTAACAATCCAATATATAATAATATTAATAATAAATGGATATAATATAATAAATATAGAAGTTGTAATAGCAGACATTATACCAAATTTTTCTCGTGTTGATGGTAAAAGCATAAATACAATTGTTATTATTGATACAAATACATAAATCCACATAAATAATTTATACCAAGCGTGTAATGTAGTAATACCCTGGTCTTCATAATAAGTTTTTCTCTCGTTTGTTATTGTATCACTAGTCAATTCTTTTATTTCTTTTTCTAAAAGAAAGTTTTCTTGTAAATAATCTTTGTATAATTCAACAATATGACTAGAACTTAAATATAAAGAATTATAATCTTCATTTTTGTTAATTACTTCATTCGCACTCTCAATAAAATTATTTGTTAGAACTTTTCCAATTTCTATAGATTTTGTTCTTAATTCATTTTCAATCATATCATTATATTTTGATTCACCTTCAGAATAAATAAAATAATTTTTCTTAGCAGACATATATTGTTGAGGTGCTGTAACTAGATTCGTTTGTGATTCTAAATACTTTTTTTTTAATTCTAATAATTTTCTTAGTTTTGTACATTCAGGGCCACAATTACTACTTTCTGCGAATTTATCTAATAAACTATTAAATTGACTTACTTTATCATCCATGTTTTATTGTTATATTAATATTATATATTAATCTAATATAATATTATTTATTCATACATAAATATTATTATATACATAGTTCTATCATATATATGTATATTTTTATCTACGTAAACCACCTACATAATTTGTTGGTGCAGCATTAAAATTCATTTTATTGTAAGGCATTGATGCTGATACATTTGAATTCATAATTACATCTGGTTTTTGATTAGCTCCTGCATTAGCATATTTTGAAAAAACACTGTTAGCCATATTTTCCATTCCTTCTTCTGTTTCACCATCTGTTATGCATTTATTTTCTTCAGAACTATAATACATTCCATCAGCACAACATTCAGAACCTTTACATGTTTCTTTAGCTTTTTCCCATGGGTCATCAGCAGAATCTTCACCATTTTCATCATCATCAATAGAAGGAGCACTTTCTTTGTTAAATGACCAATCGTATTCTTGATAATTCATATTATCGCGGGTCATGATTGAATAAATAATACGGAATAAGAAATAACTACCAATAAAACCAATTAAAATAACAAGACCAATATAAAGAGCATTTGGTATTATACCTCTACTGGCTAAAAAAGATAAAATCAAAACAGGAATAAAAATAGCAATAATAGTTTTCATTAAAACTGTGCGTTCATAATAACGTTGACCATAATAATTATTAATCTCAATCATACGTAATTTATTAATATTAGTTTGTTCCATTTCAGCAACTCTTTTCTTGTTTTCATTTAATTCACTCTCAATAATAGCAATCGCCATTGTTTGTTCCTCTAAAACTTGAGAAGTATTACTGAGATTCTTTTGAAAACTACTATTCATGTTGTTTAAATTTTTGTATAAATTCATACGGAGAGAAGAAATAGTATTAATTTCATCAACCAATCTGTTAACAACATCAGATGGCGCACCTTTACTTATACTTTGCTCTAAACTATCGAATAATTTCTTTTCATTTTCTTGTAAATTTTGAATGTTGTTCAATAGTTTTTCTTGAGTATTTTCATTATTAGACATTTATATATAGAATATACTTAGATAATTATAACAACCAATCCATTAAATAAAATAAATAACATTTAAAGAATTATTTATTTTACAATAATTTATTACATTTTATTCAATCTCACTTAGCCATATTAACTGTTAATATAACTGTTCCAACTGTTAAAATACTCCAAAACATAAAATTATAATTTTCTTGTAATACTGTTATATCACTATCTTGTAATATATTTTCTAAACTATCATTGGTTTGTTTCTTTTGTTGTGATAATTCTATATATTTTTTCGTATTTGTATTAAAATAGTCAGAATTTTTCTTTATTTGTGTAGAAACATTCTTATTTTTTTCCATAAATTCGCGAGATTTATCTTGTATTTGTTGTGATAAAACATTCATCTGATCTTGTAAACTAGCTAATACGTCTTTTTGTGTTTGTGTATTATATTCTGGTTTACACTTTGTTTCAGCACTCATCTCTGTTCCTGTTTTTAAATAATTTTCCCAGGTAACAGAATCAATATATTCTATATTTTTGTTACAACTTGAATTTCCACCTGTTATTATTGGGTCACGTGTATACATATCAACACCACTAGTGTATGTTCTCTGTCCCTTTGGATACATATTATTATTTTTTAACCAACAGTTATTAACACCATCACGATTATCAAATGTAAAACCACCACAATCTTCATTAGAATTACATAAATTCATACATTTATCTACTGAAATATTTTGATAATTTTTAATATCATTACCTACACTATCATAATTTTCATATTTAGTATATTTTAATCCTGCTTTCAACATTGAAGAAGGATATTCAGATAATTCTGTATTTTCATTAATGTAACCAACTTTTCCCATATTTGAAGGAATACCAATTCTATCTAACTCATATACAGAATTTACCCAAGGTGTTCCATATGAGTATCCATCATTCTTTTTCTCACAAGTAATATTATAATTTCCGGGTGTTATTAAACTCAAATAACCATCTTCCTGCATCATTAAATAAGCAGAACCATTATTATTTCCGAGCCATTCACCCCTATTTAAAACATCACCAGCTTTTAAATAATTTCTACCGTATTTTCCATTACCTGCTTTTTTATCTTCGTTATTTCCATAAGCTTTACCACCTGTATTACTGCACCAAATTAAACCTTTTTTATCAGGATTATTTTCAGGACTTTTGCCTTTATATATGCATAAATTTCCATCATCTTCTAAAATCATATAACAATAATCAGAAGCAAAAACTTTCATACTAGATACATTATCATGGAAATCAGATGTTTTACCACTATTTGGATTTGTTGCCTTAATTTGGCTAAATGATGAATAATTTCCTGGTTTAAAAAGATATGATGGATATTCCGATGTATCAAAATTGCTTTTAATAAAAATTTCAGCACTCAAATTTTCTGGTACTTTTATAGAATCCATCTTATTATCTGCGAATCCAATATCTCCCATTGACCCATATTCACCAATTCTTACTTTCACACTTTTCCCTTTAAATCCGCCATCTTCATATACAGTTACAAACATATCACCACTTTTATAAATAGACGAACCATAACTATCAACAACATCTAATATTCCTTCATTCATTAAAATCATATATAAACCACGACCATCACCTGTAGACCAAATACTTTTATTTTCATATCCATCCATTGTTTCGCCATATTTATTAACTACACTAAAATCACTGCCTACTAAACATGTAGCGGTTCCATCAGTTTGATAATCTTGTAAACCAAAATACTTGTAACTATTTTGAGAAGCATATTCTTTACATTTTTCATAAGTAGTATAACCTAATGAATCCATTGTACTTATCATACTTCTATCACTGTCTGGAGTTAGACTTCTATTATCTCCAACTAAATTCCATGTAGCTATTTGTAAACAATATCTTCCTGTTGTTTGGTCATTATTACCAGTTTTTGTTGTTATTATTTTAAACGCACTGAAACCTGATGGATGTGACGAATAAGAATCTTGTGGAACAGTGTATGTTTTTGTTATTTTTTCTTCAAAATATTGATTTTCTTGGTAATCAATTTCATACCATTGGTCTTCATCCCAACCAACTAAATACCAAGTATTTGGAGCTCTTTGAATACACCAAGATTCTCTCCCCAACAAATCATAACTGTCCAATTTTATTTTTTTATTATTAGGCATTATGATTTGAATCCATTCACCTTTAATTGTTTGTTGTCCATTTTTCTTTGTATTCACAATATCTGATTCACTTGAATTACTAGTCCCTTCATATAATCCAGTTGAAGAATTATATAAATAACCGGTGTTTGTAGATGAGTGCCAGTATGTTGAAGAATTTTGGTCAAAAGCTCTCCAAGCTCCATAATTACTATTATCATTTTTATATGAACTTGAACAAGAACTAACAAAACCATCTGTAGAATTAGAACTCTGCATTATTGGAACAATTTGACCTGTAGATGATGGAACATCACGATAACAACCTACATAACTAGCATCAGTATTTTTTAAAACTTCATTTACAAACACATTTTTCCCTTCATTTCCACAAGATTGACCCGGTTTAAAACGGTTCTTACCTACAGATAATGTAGGTGTTGTTGGAATTATAGCACCAGGAATATTCATAAAAAATTTCCAAGCAATGTCTGTTAAAGATTCTGTTTTTTCAATAGCAGGACAATTATTTTTACCAGCACTATTTTCATATATTTTTTTATTTGGATACCATTCTACACCTCCTTTATTTGTTACATACCCATAATGGTCACCTATTTGAATATTTTTATTTAAGTAAGGATTTGTATCAGTTGTGCGCGCTATATAATTCTCAACACTTTTTTGAGTAGCATCTTTCAATTTGTTGTATTTATCTAAAATAAAACCATATTGAACTCTTAATTGAATTATTTCTTTCTTTTGTTCATCTGTTAACTTTGATTCATCTAAAACTGCTTGAGATTCATCAGTATAATTTGTTTCTTCTGTATTTTCAGGATTTGTATTAAAAGTCATTCCTTCATTTGTTGTTTCACTATTAGAAGTAGCACTAGAAGTTGTAGATGTAGTTGTAGTTGTATTATTATTTCCTTTAGTATTATTTCCTTTAGTATTAGTTGTTTTTTTATTACTATTACTATTATTATTATTGTTATTATTATTATTAGTAAAACCTTCTATACCCATACATTCAAAACCACGACGTCTTCTTCTTAAATCTTTGTCTTCTGGTAATCCTTCAGTAAAACCTTCTATTATAGATAAATTATTATTATTTTGATAACTTTTTTCAACCATTCTATCTTTGTAACGATTAAATTTTTTACCTTGATTTAATGTTTCATTATATAAATCTTTATTGTTTTTTATATCAAAAATGTTCATACTATATTATCTAATATATATAAATATAAATAAATAAAATTAATCATATTTATTTAAATTCTAATAATTTATAACTATCTTTATTTATCAATACTACGTTCAAAAATCTATTTTATTTCAATTTTTAAATACTTTTTTTCTATTGTAATAAACATATAATAATACAAAAACAGCCCAAATAGCTATTCCTTCAATCCTTTTCAAAAAAAATGCTAAACCTAAAAATAACATAATATAAATAAAATCATAATAAGTATTCATTGTACTAGCACCACCAACCATTCCATTACTGCTACTTGAACTTGTATTACTACTTCCTGATGCTGTAACATTTATAAATAAACTAATCACTATTATTACTACTGCTATGAAAGCAAAAATAGAATAATTATAATAATTACTTGTAACCATCAATGATGTGTCTTGTGCGGATTGATCAAGTGTAACTAAATCTTTAATGCCTGTATTTATATTTTCTTTATCTTCCAATAATTTATAGTATATATCTAGCAAATCACGCGATTTACCTTCATAACTTGATTGTGTTGAATTATATTGTGGTGTTAAATTCTTCATTTCTTTCATCATTTCATCATTTATTTTTAATAATTCGTCATTTAATTTTTTTAGCGTGGAGAGAAAATATACAGCCATATCTACAACAGCCTCGTCATCTTCCTCGCCGGCTTCTAACATTCCCTTCCCTTTTCTAAGTAAACACGTTTCGTTTTTAGTGTTAAATGTCGCACCTGAACAATTTATATCTGCTTCACAAAGAGCAGTACATTCTTCTACATTAGAAGCTTGTGTATCATTTAAACTTGATTCACCAAAATAAGTAACATTTTTTAAAACAACAAAATTTCTTGTATCTATTTTTGAACCACTCGCGTCGGTTTTACTTTTTAAAGCCATCATTTGTTTTTTTTGTTCTTCAGTCATATTATTTGATGGACTGAGAGAAGCTAAGTATTCCAAATAACTTGTATAATTTCCATAAGCACTCTCATACTGGTTCATTACTAAATTAAATTTTTTTTCAAGACTTTCCATTTGTAAACTTGACGAATCACCAGATTTTTCACTATTTTTATCTTTTTGTTCCATTTATATACTAATATTATATATATAAATAGAATATAAATTATCAAAATATATCCTTAATTATTGATACATTTTCTCTCAATATTCTTTCTATCATTTGTTTCTTCTATCTTTCTTTGGATTGAACGTTGGAGAGAAATCTGAATATATTCTCTCATTTTAATATCTTTAACATAATATCTCGTGGAAAACATTTATTTTATTTTATATTTAATTATACTAATTATTTATTATATAAACTTAAAAAATATAAACAAACTTTATATTATCTACTTGTTGCTGGTACTGGGTTCATTTTTCCTTTTAATATATACCCCACAATACCAATACCAATCATCATTGTTATATTAGAAATATATTGACGACGATAATTTTTTATATAATCTTCTATCAAAATATCTGAGCCGTTATTTGCTTTTTTACTATGAGCCAATAATTTTTTTAGACGCTCATTCTTTTCTTTTTCCTTTTCTAATCTCTTGCTTATTTGAAAAACAGAATTGTTAATTTTTGAACTAGAATTTTCAATTTGGTTCTTTAAAGCAAAAATACCAGCATTTATTTTTTTTATCTGATTTTTCGCATCAAAAAAAGCATTTGAATATTCACTTACTTCTGGGTCTTTTTTATATAAAATATAATATTTCATGAAATCATCTATAACAGAAAAATATGTTTCTACTAATGTTTTTAATTGTTCATTATTTTTATCATAATCATTTGGTAAATTAATTAAATTCTCAATATCTGGACTTAAATTCAAATCCATTAAATCTTCTATTTTTTCATAATTCATATATTATATATATTGTATATATTATATATAGTATATTATTTCAAATTCTAAATACAAATTCTGTAATATTTACTAACTATTGCTGTATTACTTGACCTTGTTATCTCACATACCTCTCCTGGTCTTAAACATATTACTTGCGCGACTGGGTCAAAACGTGATATCTCTGGAAACTGTGTATTATCTGTTATGTTATATTTACTTTTAATTTCTTCAACTTCAAAAGTATCCATTAAACGATGTGGAAACACACTATTATGTTCTAAAATATTGAATTGTAATCTTTTGATATTTTGAACAACAATATAAATTCCTTCATTTTCCCAAATATGTTTTAATAAATTCATTGTTGCTTCATTTAACTCTGATTTAAAAATTATATATAATGTATCATATTGTTTTCTTAAATAATTAACATCATCATCATAAACAAACAACTCATCTATCATAGTTTGAATAATAGTTTGATTCAATGTCTTACCTAAATAATATTTGATATAAACTCTTTTTTTGACTCCTGTTTGTTTATCAGCTTCAGATTTCTCAATAAGCATATCTAATTGAGAATTTTGCATCATAGCATTCACATCATAAATTGAGAAATCCTTATACTTTTTTACATCATATCCTAAATATTCCATTTGTTTCAAAATGGTTTCACGAGATTTACCAACGGATGAAATTAAACTGCTTAATACTTGAGTAGACATTATGTTATAATAAAATGATACTTTAATTATTTTTATATCATTTTATTTCAATTTTTTATATTAATAATAATTCAATTCTTTTACTCTACAAAGCTATTTTTTTGGTTTCTGAATTAGATGATGACGATTCATTTCCAGATGTTTCATTATTTTCTTTCTTTTCTTCTTCTGTTTTCTCCTTTTCTACAGCAAGCGGTTGTGTTGGTTCTTTTAATTCACCCATCATTGCTTCTTTTTTCTTTTCAAAATCTTGTTCATCTTTCTTAAGCTTAACCCTTTTCAAAATAAGTCTAGCGTCACGTATACCCATATCCATTAATTGTTTACGTGCTTTTTCTGGTAAAGTATAAAAAAATGCATTTAATTCTTCACTTCCAAAATCTGGTGGTGGTGCTTGATTTTGATTTGGTTGATTATTTTCAGTATTTAATAAATTATATGTTGGTACTTGTGGACTATATGTTGGATTATATTGTGGACTAATTGGACTCGCAGGAATATATGGTGGACTACTATTACTATTAG
>JACCDH011534128.1_pt1 | contig 15871 bp, 9 predicted proteins | sample 7442481 | NCBI WGS metagenome assembly JACCDH01 (sample SAMN15323433, study PRJNA562643) | freshwater metagenome | isolation source: river surface water | place: USA:Blue River Watershed | collected 2017-08-15
AAGGACCACCCCAAGGATATGGATTTTGATCCATACCACCTCTAGAACCATATTCCCATTCTGATTCAGTAGGTAATCTAAAATCGTTTACAATAGGTAAACCTTTATTTTCTCTAAACACATTGTACAATCTAGTTCTCCATACACAAAAAGCTCTAGCTTGTTCCCAAGATACACCCACAACAGGATAGTGATCGTAAACAGGATGCCAAAAATACATTTGTGTCATTGGTTCATTCCAAGAATAGGTAAAATCATGAACCCAAGCTAATGTATCAGGAAAAATATTAATAACCTCTCGCATGATGAAATCTCCTCTATCATTTATACCATTACCATAAGTCCAAGACTTAGTACCTAATTGCGCATCTTGAATATTTTCATAACTATATCTATTTTCCTTAATTGAAGCTCTTTTAAAATCAATCCACCAATATTCAAAATTCAATTTACGAGCATCAATCTCTTTTCTTTTATAAAATCTTTCATCGCCTTCTTCCAAAAATAGAACAGCTAATTCCTCTCTTGCATCTTCAGAATCCCATGGAATTTTTTTATCCCAATTTAACCTTTGACCATATTCACCTTCTTCCTTCAAATACTTTGCAGCATCTTGTTCTCCCATAATGGTTAAACCTAAAGAATCACGAACATGCTCTACAAACTGACGATATTCGTCGTTTGTGATTTCAGTTTCATCCATATAAAAGGATTGGACTGAAACAGATTTTTTCTGAGAGTTCATTGAATAATTGATATCCTGATCACTAGGTCCCATATGAAATGAGCCCAAAGGAATAAACAACATACCATAAGGATCTGTGTGAATGTAAGGATCTCTACCAGTACCTACAAGTTCACCAGTGTTTTTTTTGCTACAACTAGAAAACATCAAAGTTGCTATTGCAAGGTAACCAAATATTTTATTTCTCATACTTCTTATTTTATATTTAGCTGGGTTAAACGTTAAGTTATCCACAAAAAGTTTCAATAATCAAAAACAAACTTAAGTAAATAAAATTTTATTAACAAGTTTTTATTTAATATAATAATGTAATCAACGTATTTTGGTAACACTTTTCGTGTTATTATCTTAAATCAAATGGTAAAAGTGGATCTACATACCATGGAAAATTAGGTTTATTAGGTTTAATAAAGCAATACCCTACATATAACTCTACTGCTCCATAACTTCTATTATTTGATTTCACATTATACAAACGTTGACCTTCTGGAGAAAATTTATCAAATCTTTCGAAATTACCTGGATTTCTTAAATTGGAAGTTGTAAAATCATATGCTAAACCATAAGAAACTCCTTTGTGTTTAATACCAATATTAGCAACAACAGCATCTGTATATCTATAACTTAAACCACCCCATAAAAATTGTTTATACTCTGCAGTTAAATTTACATCTATCTGTGCCGAGGTTAAATCGGTTTTAACTAAAAAAGAAGGAATTAAGTACCAATCAGGATTAATTTCTTGATAATAACCTCCTGAAATATATGAATGCGCTCTAAGTAAAGGATTAACAGAAACCCAATCAATTTTTTGTGGAATTAATTTTAAACCAGAAACACCAAAATACATTTTTCTATGTTTATAATAAAACAAACCGAAACCTAAATCTAAATTCATTGATCTGGCACCAGCCAAAGAAGCTATTGATGGATCGGCCATATCCGCTGCATTGATATTACCCGAAATTTGCTTTGTAATAAAACCTAAATCAACACCAACACCTAATTTTCCTCCAGCAACATTAAAATGATAAGCAGCACTTGCTTTTAAAAATATATTTTGTTCTAATCCAATTTGATCATAAACAAACACACCTCCAAAACCTAAGTTATTCGTAGGAAAACTACCGTTATAACTTAACAATGCTGTAGTAGGTTTACCTTCAAATCCCATCCATTGCTGGCGTGCTAACAAATCAAAACAATGATGATTAGGTTTAATACCTACTGCTCCTGGATTTAAAGCAGGATTTATAAATCTATTGTGAGAAAACTGTGGATCTTGCTGAGCAGATATACTTAATACAGAAGAAATAAGGGTTAAAAAAAGTAGTATTTTTTTCATTTTCAGGTATTTTTCTTTGTTTTCTATAGTTATTTGGTTGGTTGTTAAAAACTTCAGTAAATTACTAAAAAGTTTTCAACGCATAAAGCTACGCATTTTTTTTATTTCATCAAAATAAATTTTATAAACTTTTAAGAATTTTAAACAAATATAAAATTTTAGTACACTTTTTTTAAAGCTGCAATCAATCTTTCTGGTATATCACCATTGCAAGCTAATAAGTAATCTTCGTAGGAACAAGGAATCATTAATTGTTTTGAATATCTTGAATTTCCTGATTTTGGAACTTTAGCTTCCATCCACCAACGTGATGTTTTTGGACTCTTATAAAAAATCATATCTTCCATACCCTCATAATTCACTATATATTTTAAGTATGTATCCTTATTGGCAATTGGATAATCCTTTTCTCTGTGATATACACCATCGATAAAATACCATATAATTTGTGCACACAACATAGCTCCTGTATTGTTAAAATCAAAAGCAGGATTATAATTATATAAACCGAAAGAAGATAACTGATCCGACAATCCAGAAAATCTTGCTAATTGGCATATTTCTTCACCATAAAAACCATTTGGACTTGGGATTTTACATCCTGGTAAATCACTATTACGAACAGAAGAAATATCCAAACTTACAATATCTGCTGAACGCAACATAGGTTCGGAATCAATAATTTTTTCTCTTACTTTACCCAATCGTTCAGCATCAAAATACATTTCCTCCACTAAATCTAACATCTCAGTATCTACAAAGTACGTTTGATAACCAATGTTAGTATAATTAAATAAAAAATTGGGTTGATGCGTAATAATATAATTAATGTAATTTTTATCATTAATTCCCTCCCCCATCTTATCTATGTCGATTTTAGGATCAATGGACAATAAATTAACTATTTGTTCTAAATTTTCATACGCCTTATAATTTGCATATGTTAAATCCTGACTTCCTCCTAAAATAACAACAACACAATCATTTTTAACCAATTCGGTTACAATTTCCGACACCGCATAATGTGTATCCTCTAAAGATTCGCCAGCTTTAACATTACCTAAATCAAGTATTTTAAAATTTTTAAAATGATACGTTAAAGCGTATAATTGTTGACGAATTTTATCAGGAGCAGAGCCACAACCACTATGTTCATTTGTACCCCTTTCCTCTTCAACACCAAGAAGTACTAAATCGAATTCCGATAAATTTATACTTGATGTAAAATGAGATACATTAGCCCCAAAAGAATTTTTAAACACTTCATCTTTTACAGTATACGGACTAAGATAAATTGAAATATCCTTCATTTTTATTTCTTTCTTTTAGCGATAGCTTTTTTCTTAATTGCTTTAGGATCATTCGCATCTTCCATAATCTTTAAAACATCCTCTAATTTTAAAGAAGCTGGTTCGATGTCTTTAGGAATTTTAAAATTCAATTTACCTTTTTTAATATAAGGACCAAATCTTCCATTTAAAATTTCAATAGTATCCTTACCCACCTCAAAAACATTAATGAACTTATTTTTATCCGCCTCCAACTTTGCTTCAACAATTTCTACAGCCCTATCAAAACTTACCTCTAAAGGATCTTCACCTTTTGGAATGGATGCAAAAATTTTATCATACTGCACATAAGGACCAAACCTCCCTACAGCCACTTTTATATTTTTACCATTCCATTCGCCTAAATTTCTTGGTAGTTTAAATAACTCTAAAACATCCTCCAAAGAAACCTCGTTAATACTTTGTCCCTTTCTTAAACTCGTATATTGTGGTTTTTCATCCTCATCATCCTGTTGCGTTTCCCCAATTTGTGCCATAGCACCATAACGTCCCATACGAACATATACATTTTTACCAGAAACAGGGTGCAAACCCAATAATCTTTCACCTGTTACTTTTTCGGAATTTTCAAGAGTATCCTCCACATTAGAATGAAAAGTAGTATAAAAACCCTTTAACATCTTTTTCCAATCCACCTTTCCTTGGGCAATATCATCAAATTCGGCTTCAACTTTAGCTGTAAATTGATAATCCATAATAGCTTTAAAATGTTGCGATAAAAAATCGTTTACCAATATCCCTATATCCGTAGGGAAAAGTTTAGATTTTTCGAAACCAAAATTTTCGGATTTCACAAACTTATTTACCTCACCATTTTCCAAAGTAATTACTTTAAAACTTCTTTCAGCCCCCTCTCTATCCTCTTTTACCACATACTCGCGTTTTAAAATTGTAGTAATTGTAGGTGCATAAGTTGAAGGACGACCTATTCCGTTATCTTCCAATTTTTTAACCAACGAAGCCTCAGTATATCTTGCTGGAGATTGCGTAAAACGCTCTCTAGCTTGCATATCCGTTAATATTAAATTTTGTCCAACAGTTAATTCAGGTAACAAACCACTAGTTTCTTCCTCCTCATCTTCATCCCTAGACTCCATGTACAATTTTAAAAAACCATCGAATTTTAAAACTTCTCCTTTAGCCTCTAAAATTTCTTTAGCTTTAGAGATAGAAATATCTATTGTAGTACGTTCGAAAATAGCATCCGCCATCTGAGAAGCAATAGTTCTTTTCCAAATTAAATCGTACAAACGTTGCGCCTGATTATCCCCATCCACTTCTCTCACATTAAAATTAGTAGGACGAATCGCCTCATGCGCTTCTTGAGCTCCTTCGGATTTAGTTTTAAATCTTTTTACATTTAAATACTCTTTTCCAAAATCATTTACAATCAAATCGCTAATCCCCTGAATAGCAAACTCGGATAAATTAACCGAATCCGTTCTCATATATGTAATACTTCCTTGCTCGTATAAACGTTGAGCAATAGACATAATTTGAGAAACCGAGTAACCCAATTTCCTTGCAGCTTCTTGTTGCAAAGTACTGGTTGTAAAAGGAGGTGTAGAAGAACGTTTACCTGGTTTTTTTTGTAAATCTACTACTTTATAAGTTGATTCGGAACAGGTTTTTAAAAACATTTCAGCATCCAATTCGGCATCGATATTTTTAGGTAAAGCAGCCGATAAAACAGATTTCCCCTCGATATCAAAATTAGCTTGAATCTTAAAACTAGATTTAGAAACAAAATTTTGAACCTCTCTTTCGCGCTCCACAATTAAACGTACCGCAACGGATTGCACCCTACCTGCAGATAAAGAAGGTTTAACTTTTTTCCACAAAACAGGAGATAATTCGAAACCCACTAACCTATCCAAAATTCTTCTAGCCTGTTGCGCATCTACCAAATTTCTATCAATTTTACGCGGATTTTGAATCGCTTTTAAAATTGCATCTTTAGTAATTTCGTTATAAACAACCCTTTTAGTTTTACTTTCGTTTAAACCTAAAGCCTCTAACAAGTGCCAAGAAATAGCCTCCCCCTCACGGTCCTCATCCGTTGCTAACCAAACCGTTTCGGCCTCCTTAGCAAGTTTTTTTAGTTCGGCAACAATTGCCTTTTTATCTTCTTGAATTTCATAATGCGGCTCAAAATTATTTTCGGTATCCACACCCATCCCCTTTTTTGCTAAATCTCGGATATGTCCAACACTAGATTTCACAACAAAATCATTCCCAAGATATTTTTCAATAGTTTTTGCCTTAGCAGGGGACTCAACAATTACAAGGTTTTTAGCCATTTATAGTAATTCGATAATTAATAATTTAATAAAAATATTGAAATATTTTACAAAAGAGTAAAACATACAAAACACAAGTTTACACTAAAAAAAAATTATATTACAACTTTTCAACAGTATTTTTATTAATAAAAAATCAGTTAATACATAAATCGTCCTTTCCTTTAATCCAGAAAAAAACAATAATAGCGCATAAAACACCTAAAATATTAAATCCAATATCTGTCCAATCAAAATTTCTACCTACACGCATAAAATACTGTAAAACCTCAGTTACAATAGCTAAACTTAGTGCAATAGCAATAGTAAATTTCAAAGCCTTCCTATTCATTATTTTCCAAAAATATTGCTTTAACAAACCAATAATCAACGAAAACGCAAAGCTAAAAAACAAAACAAAATGCACAATTTTATCCAATTGAATACCCGATGAAGAAGGAACTTCATTAGATGGCATTAAAGTTAAAACTAAAATTAATCCCATTAATAAAATACTAAATTGTAAATGTTTTAAAAAAACAAGCATTACAAATTGGTTTGAATATGCAACTCTTTTAATTGTTCTTGATTTAGTACCGATGGTGCATCAATCATCACATCTCTACCCGAATTATTTTTTGGAAAAGCAATAAAATCTCTAATACTATCTTTACCAGAAATAACCGCACACAATCTATCAAAACCAAAAGCTAAACCACCATGAGGAGGAGCACCATACTCGAAAGCATTCATTAAAAATCCAAATTGTGCTTTTGCTTCCTCATCCGTAAAACCTAAAATTTCAAACATTTTTTGTTGTAAAGATTTATCGAAAATTCGAATAGAACCACCTCCCAATTCTACACCATTAATTACCATATCATAAGCATTTGCTCTAACATTAGCGGGATGAGACTTTAATAAATCAAAATCTTCTTTTTTGGGCGAAGTAAAAGGATGGTGCATTGCAAAAAATCGATTAGATTCCTCATCCCACTCCAACAAAGGAAAATCAACCACCCATAAAGGAGCGAATTCTGTTTTAGGTTTTACATTGGTAGTATCACATAAATACAATCTGAAATCGCTTAAAGATTTACGTGTAGCATTTGCCTTACCTGCCAAAATAAAAACAATATCACCAGGTTTTGCATTAAACTCTGATAAACAAGCTTTTAAATCCTCTTCCGAATAAAATTTATCTACCGATGATTTCACACTACCATCCTCGTTATATCTTATATATACTAAACCAGTAGCGTTAATTTTAGGAGATTTTACATACTCTGTAAACGCATCAATTTCCTTACGTGTAAAAGAAGCACCCGATTTATAATTGATACCAACCACTAATTCGGCATCGTCAAAAACTTTAAAACCTTTATTTTGTAAAAAAGGATTTAATTCGTGAAACTCCATATCAAAACGCAAATCTGGTTTATCACAACCATATTTAGTCATTGCTTCCTCAAAAGTCATTCGAGGAAAAGCAGGTAACTCAATTTGTTTAACCTTAGCAAACAAATGCTGAATCATTTTTTCGAAAATATTTAAAATATCCTCCTGTTCAACAAAACTTAATTCACAATCAATTTGTGTAAATTCCGGCTGACGATCCGCACGTAAATCCTCATCTCTAAAACATTTTACAATTTGATAATATCTATCCATACCTGCAACCATCAACAATTGTTTAAAAGTTTGAGGGGATTGAGGTAAAGCGTAAAACTCGCCTGCATTCATTCTAGAAGGCACTACAAAATCTCTAGCACCTTCGGGAGTAGATTTAATTAAATAAGGCGTTTCCACCTCGATAAAATTATTTTCATCCAAAAATTTACGTGCTTCAATAGATAATTGATGGCGAAGCAATAAACTTTCCTTCACCGGATTTCTTCGGATATCTAAATATCTATATTTCATTCGCAATTCCTCACCTCCATCAGTTTGATCTTCGATTGTAAAAGGAGGTGTAATAGCTTGATTTAAAACGATTAATTCAGTAGGAACAATTTCAATATCACCCGTAGCAATTTGATTGTTTTTAGAGTAACGCTCCACCACTTTTCCTTTTACCTGCAAAACGAACTCTCTCCCCAAGTTACGAGCTATAGCAATTAAATCCGACGAGACATTTCCTTCTTCTAAAATAATTTGTGTTATACCAAATCTATCTCTCAAATCAATCCAAATCACCCCACCTTTATCTCTTGTTTTTTGGACCCAACCCGACAAAATTACCTCATTACCAACATTTTGGATATTTAACTCTCCACAATTATGCGATCTATACATACTATTTTTTTTTGCAAAATTAAGTGAATTAGATTAAAATACACTTATTGCCCATATTTTATTTTAAAATATTTGGAGAGTTGAATAAATATTATGTAGATTTGCACTCCCAAAAATTGCCTGGGTGGCGGAACTGGTAGACGCGCTGGATTCAAAATCCTGTTCTGGTAACGGAGTGCGGGTTCGATTCCCGCCCCAGGTACAAAATCAGAGTGAGTGTGAGAGCGAAAGCGAAACACGAACTCTGATTTTTCTTCTCTCTCACACTCATTCTCACTCTAAAATTTTAATAAATCTATAACTCGCCAAAACTATTTTGTTTAATGAGTTTTGGCGAAATATAAATTTAGAACTTCAAATCTAAACTTAATAAATCCACGAATTAGAAAAGTTATTAAAGATGTTTATCCCAAATTTTAAGTAGTGCATTGGGGAATTTAATTGGGATGTATTGATGATGTGATTGATGGAAAATTTAAAATGATTTGAGGATATTTTTACAGGAAAAACTAATCCATAAAAAACCTCATGATGTACTAAATTAGTAATACTTTCGTGCAAAAAACCAGCACCTATTTGCGGTTGTACAAATCGGATTAAAGGATTAAATTCATGAAAAAACCTGATTTCGGTTGTTGGGTTAAGCGTTCGTAAAGTTTGATTTAAACTTTGGAAGGCGTACATCGGACTTAAAAACAAAAAAGGTGTAGCGCCTGGGAAAAAATTATAATTAGGAAATTCCACATGGTTAATTTGTAAAAATCTTGAATAAATCAATTGATATCTACCTCTTCCCCATTTTACAGTTTCATAATTTTTAACAAAACCCGTTTTAAAACTCACAAAATTAACAATAGAATTAAAAACAGAAGGCACTCCAAAATTAAAATCGGCAATAAAAGTGGGGAATTTGGAGCCAATTATCCGTTTGCTATAGGGCAACATTTCATATTTTTGAAAAGGAGTGAAAGTCCATTTAGCCTCCATAATCAGCTCTTTATATGGACTAAAATTCAATGGAATATTATCGGTTCCAAACAAATCATTACTCCAATCCTCTAGTTGTAAATAGCGAATAGAAGTACGATTGGAAAACTTGCCCGATAATTCCAAAACCACACCATTCCAAAGCTCGTTAGCATGTTTAATTTGAATATATTGATTGCGCACATAATTTCCCCTACTTATAAAATTTTGCAAAGGAACGCCAAAGGTTAACAACTGATATTTATCCCCAACACTAATATCCCAAAAAGCTAATTTTTTAGGATTATAATTGTATTGTGCGCGCACACGCCCCGTAAAATCACTATTTTTAAACCCATAATCCCCTTGTGCAGAAAGCTGAATACTTTTTTCGTTGGCAAATTTTTTAAAATAAATACCCTCCAAATTTTGTCGGTAACCCCCAATCCCAATCCAATTCATTTGTTCAATAACAGGCGCAATCCAAAATTTAGATCCTTTAGCATGATTGTGTTTAATAAAACCCGTAAACAAAATATTTGTAATCGATTTTTTATCATACACACTATCCAAATAACTAAAATACTGTGGCGATGTCCAATATTTTTTAGCACTATCAGCCGCATAAATAAATTTTAAATCATTAGGCGACAAATATTTAGGAACACTATCCACCTCATTTACATCCAAGGCAATACTGTACTCCAATTGCGCATTTTGATTAGGAAAAGATTTTACTGAAGGTTCCAGTTTAAAAACAGATTTACCTTTTTTACCATCAGATTTTTGATACGAAATTTCAAGTTTTTGTAACACAATTTGATCCTGAACAACAGTGAAAAAATAATCCAAAGTTGCGATTTTAACCCCAAAATAAGCGGGTAAATCATTTAAATCGATTTGGATAAAATTTATCAACGAATCCGTGTCATCAAAAGCAATTTTACCCTTAAACGAAGGAGTATTTTGGGTAGAAGTAAAATGAATAACCCTTAATAACTTTTGATTTATCACTTCATAATCGCCAATTTTATAGCCAAATTCATCCCAGTTTTTAGGATAAACAGGCGAAAAAAAAATCGATGAAGACAAATCGTGAAAATAGATATTTTTAGATTTAAAATATCCAAAAACATCCACCAACTCATTTCCCCATAAAGGAAAATTTTTAGGAACACCCCTATTTTTAGCCGAATATGTAGATAACCAACGCTGACTTTGTTGTAAATTATTAGAGTAATTATCCAGCGTGTAATGTTTTAAGGAAAAGATATTTTCTTTACAATCATTTGCTAAAAATAAACTTTGCAATAAAAATAATTGTTCAATTTCATCCGAAGTATTTTGTTGAGTATGCGTATTATTTACTTGGTACACACCATTATATGTATGCGTATTTTGCCAAATATTAAATACCTTTTCAATTTTTGATTTGTCGCTTACATTTACCGATGAAATCTGAATAGTATTTAGCACAACTGAACTATCCAACTGAGCAACAGAATTATAAGAGATAAAACAAAATAATTTTACCCAAAGTATTGTACCGTAAAAAAAACTATTTTGCACTCCCAAATTTTCTAATTCGATTTTTCTAATAATTTTCTAAGCCAATTTAAAACTGTACGCAAAGTTCGTAAAACAATGGCATCTCTGCCCTCACCCAAATTAAATTTTTGAGTTAAAATTTCACCTTTAAAATAAATAGCTAACCAAACAGATCCTACAGGAATTTCCTCCGTTCCGCCATCCGGACCAGCAATACCTGATGTAGCCACTGCAATATCCGAGTGCATCATTTTTTGCACTCCTACAACCATTTCCTTCACAACCTCCTCACTAACAGCTGTAAACTGATCGATATTTTTGGCACTTACTCCTAAAACATCTACTTTTATACTATTTTGATACGCCACAACACCTCCTTTTAAAACGGATGAAGCGCCCGGAATACTAGCGATTGCCTTAGATAAAGTTCCCGATGTTAAACTTTCTGCAAAAGCAATCGACAAACCTTTTTCCTTTAACAAATTCACAACAATTTGCTCCAGCAAATCTTCATCCCAACCAAATACATAATCCTGCAACAAAGGAACTATTTGATTAAACAATTCATATACCTCATTTTTAATCACAAAAATATCCTCTCCATAAGCACTTAAACGCAATTTTACCATACCAGCACTGGGTAAATAAGCCAATTTGATATGGCTAGGTAAAGCATCCTCAATATGCTCAATAATTTCGGCAATAAAGGATTCGCCAATTCCTTGTGTTAATAAAGTTTTACGATAAATAACAGGCAGATTATAGTTGTTTTGAATAAAAGGCAAAATTTCACAATCCATTAAATACTCCATTTCCCTAGGTACACCAGGCATACTTACAAAAACAGAGTTGTTTTTTTGCATCCACATAGCAGGTGCAGTTCCTTTTTGATTGATAAAAACTTTAGCTTCTTTAGGCACCAAAGCTTGGTACACGTTTACACTTTTAACCTCCCTATTGTACGCCTTAAAAATACGTTGTACATTTTGTAAAACCTCCTCGTTGTAAACCAACTCGCTATTAAAAAATTTTGCAAAAACCTTTTTGGTAATATCATCTTTAGTTGGTCCTAAACCACCTGTGATAAAAACAAAATCATAGTTGTTTTGCACACAAAAATTAAAAGTATCAGTAATTGCATTTTCCTGATCGGGAATAGTAAAAACACGTTCCACTTTAATTCCAAAATCGGTTAATTTTTTCCCCATCCACGAGGCGTTGGTGTTAATAGTTTGTCCAATTAACAACTCATCCCCAATCGATACAATAGCAGCTTTCATACAATAATTACAATAAAATTAACTCCACAGCATACACCAAATTACCTTTAAAATGTTGCGTATTCCAATCGTTTAGGTTGCCCAATTCTTTAATTATTTTTTTCTGAATTTCTCTAGAAACATCTGTTTTAAATACAAATTCGCTAATATTTTTATCCTCGGTTATCGTAAACGAAAAATCGATTGTAGTAATAGATTTATCCACCGTTTGTTCCACAATATTATCCTTTAACAAATAATACAATTCGCCTTTTAGCACATCATCCCCACCGTTATAAAAAGGATAATTTGAATGTGGTTTATTCGCCGATTTTAGCAACTTTAGATTTATTTCCTTAATCGCCAACTTTTTCAAATCCGACTTATTACTTTCGGGAGTTTTTTCAGTTGGTTTAGTAATATTTTTTTCGGTTTGATTTTTAGTTTGAGATGCAACTTTAGAATTATTTTGCAAAGATGGCGGCACCATATTTTCATTTGAATTTATGATTACGGTATCGTTTACATTCTTCCCGTTAACAGAATCTTTAATCGCAGAATTTAAAGTGGAATCTTTTTGTATAATCTCCACCTCAATTTCCACATCATCTAAAACTTTTTTAGAGGCAGATTTTTTCATTTGCACCACAAATAAAATTATAGCACACAACAATGCCAATAAAATTAAGTAAACACGCCACTTTTTGTTTGGTTTATGATTGGTTTCCATCCTTATAAATTAAATTTTTGTTTTAACAACTGGTTTCCTTCTTCAATAACAGGAATTAATTTTTTTAATAGTTCATCCACATTATTTTTTTTCAACTCGATACTCGTTTCTAACTCCATCAACATTTTTTTAGCCTCCAAAGCACCCACTAAATTTAACGAGGATTTAAATTTATGAATAATTTTTAGAGCCTCCTTGGTATTGTTATTTTTTAATACAACTAAAATGTTAGTTTTCCATTGTTGATACTCCTTAAAATACAAAAGCAACATTTCGTTTAGCATTTCAATATTATTTTCCGCAATGGTTTCCAAATTAGTAAAATCCATATCCAAAACATCCACAGTGGACGAATTTGATGTAGACGTAATAAAATACGAAGCACATTTTTGTAAAAACGAGTGTTTATCAATAGGTTTAGATATAAAATCATTCATTCCTACATGTAAATAATCTTTTATATCCTTAGCCGAAATATTAGCGGTTAACGCAACAATGGGTAATTTTGAAAAAACCGAATGTTCCATGGAGCGAATAATTTTTGTGGTTTCAATTCCATCCAATTGTGGCATTTGTATATCCATTAAAATTAAATCTACATCCGGATATTGATTTAAAATATTCAAACACTCGTTACCATTTATTGCAAAAAATAATTGTGCATTAAAACTTTTAAAAATAATTTCGATTAATTTTTGATTCATCAAATTATCATCTGCCACAATAATTTTTTTACCCCCAAATACACTTTGCAACTGCTTAATTGTTAAACTATTATCCTTTTGAACTAGTAAATTCACTTGTATCGGAAACGAAATTACAAAAGTACTCCCTTGCCCTAAAACGGATTGCACCTCGATATCGCCTCCCAAATCATTTGTTAACTTTTTAACTATACTTAAACCTAAACCAGTTCCTAAATAATTGTTGGCTGCTACATTTTTTACGCGGTAAAAACTATCAAAAATAAAGCTTAATTCATCCCTAGGTATTCCTATTCCCGTATCCGAAACACTAATGTTTAAAATATTTTCTCCCAACACTTCCTTACAATACACCTTAACTTTTACACCACCTTGCAAGGTGTATTTTATGGCGTTACTCATTAAATTGATTAGGATTTGGTAAATTTTAGACTCATCCGAAAAGATTTTTTCGGGGATATTTTCCTGAAAATCTACCTCTAAATATAAGTTTTTTTCGATTGCCGCAGATTTTGATATAGCTAAAGATTTATATATCAAATCCTGAATATTTAAACTTTTAGAAACAAGCTCCACCTTACCTGCATTTAACTTAGAGTAATCCAACAATTGATTCATCAAATCCAACAATCTATTCCCCGACAATTCTATAGTATTTAAATACTCCAATTGTGTTGAATTTTGGGACATTTCTTTTAACAAATGTGTAAAACCAGTTATTGAATTTAAGGGATTTCGGATTTCGTGCGACATGCTTGCGATAAAAGCCTCTTTGGTTTTATTGGCATTTTCGGCTATTTCTTTGGCTTTTTTCAAAATTTGTTCGGCTTTTACATTTTCGCTGATATCAAAAGCCAAACCTAAAATTTCGTCCTGATTTAACTCTTTGTTAAAAATTTGAGCTAAACTAACCGAGTAATATTTACCGTTTAAATGTATTGTAATTGCTGTAGTGGATTGAAATAAGGTGTTTTCGAATAAAGTAGTAAAGTTTTCGTAATTTTTAAACACCTCATAAATACTTCTCCCAATAATCATTTGTTTATCTGTGGTAAAATCTTCCCAAAATTTACCTAAAACCATTTTAAAAAATCCTTTTAAATCGATAATAAAAATGATAATAGGGGTTTGAGAAATAATGGTTGCAATCCTATTTTCCGATTTATACAACTGCATTTCCACCTGTATCTTTTTACGTTCACTCTCCCATAATTTTAGTACGGCAATACAGTATAACTTTAATGCTTGCGCACTAAAATCGTTTAGATTTATATAATCAACATCCTTGTAAACTGCCGCTCCAGTTCCAAATAAAACTATCGGTTGATGTTTACTTTTGCTATTTATTTTTTCAAGAATTTTTTGATCATTGACATATTCCGTAACATTTAGCAAAATAATTTTATACAAACCAGGATGGATATATTGATCATGAAATTCTAACCAATTTTTACACACGTAAGTAAAATCTGTTAGTCCGTTTAACCTAACTTCCAGTTCCTTAAAATTATTATTTAAATCACTAATTATCAACATAAAAAACAAAGGTTTGGATAGTACCAAACCTTATTGAAACTATTCTATTATTGAACCCTTACTATTTAAACTTAAAGGTTCGTTTTTATACTTTAATACTTCCGATCTACCTTTTTTAAATACCTTGGATGGATTGTAAACACCTTTTCGCATAGCGCGTTGTTCTTCAATGGGTAATTGTATCACCTCTTTACACTCGTTGGAGCAACATTGCTGCATTTTTTCCTTACAACTATCGCATTGTATAAATAATAAATGGCACGATTCGTTGGCACAATTTACATGCACATCGCACGGAACCCCACATTGATGACATTTTGCGATAACATGTTCTGATATCCTCTCCCCCCTGCGTTCATCAAAAACAAAGTTTTTACCTAAAAATTTATTGGGTAAATTGTGTTCCTTAATTTGGCGCGCATATTCAATAATTCCACCCTCTAACTGATACACATTTTTAAACCCTTTATGTTTAAAATACGCACTTGCTTTTTCACATCTAATTCCGCCGGTGCAGTACATTACTAAGTTTTTGCTTTCCTTATAGTCTTGTAAATCGTTTTCGATAATAGGTAAAGATTCTCTAAAAGTATCCACATCAGGCGTTATTGCTCCCTCAAAATATCCAATTTCACTTTCGTAATGATTACGCATATCCACCAAAATGGTATTTTCGTCCTCAATTAACTTATTAAAATCAGCAGCTCCTACATGCACCCCTTTGTTGGTAACATCAAAAGTTGCATCATTTAAACCATCCGCCACAATTTTAATACGCACTTTAACTTTAAGTTTTAAAAACGAAAAATTATCCTGCTCAACAGCAATATTTAATCGGATATTTTGTAAAAAAGGAATGCTATCCAAAAACTCTTTAAAGGCATTAAAATTTGGAGCCGGGACAGATAATTGAGCATTAATGCCCTCATTTGCTACATAAATTCTCCCTAAAACACCCAAAGCGTCCCAGTTTACAAATAAATAATTCCTGAAAATTTCGGGATTTCCAATGTGCGCATATTGATAAAAGGAAATAGTTAAACGTTCTTCACCCGCATCACGAATTAACTTAGCTCTTTCCTCTGCGCTTAATTTGTTGTACAGTTGCATGCTAT
>JACCDH010648223.1_pt1 | contig 15862 bp, 17 predicted proteins | sample 7442481 | NCBI WGS metagenome assembly JACCDH01 (sample SAMN15323433, study PRJNA562643) | freshwater metagenome | isolation source: river surface water | place: USA:Blue River Watershed | collected 2017-08-15
GGAGAGCGTCATATGATGTTGATCCCATCACTCAATTATTGAAAGCAGAATATGTCAATGTATTTGGAATTCCATTTTCATTTTTACCATTTGAAGGAGATGGCACTACGGCAGCAGCAGGAACCTCAAAGCCTTCAGTCCTCATTCAACCGGATGATAAAAAGATTCAACATGAGATTAGTTTTCCAGATGTGAAGTCCATTCAAGCGGTAATGAAATCTCAGCTGACTATGGATTGGCAAATGTTACAACCGCTTACTTTGAATTCATCGGTTGTCATAACCAAAGCAGATTTAGAGGGAATCATCGAAGGAAAGCCTTCGCTCAAGGCTTACACAGAAATTGAGTTGCAAGAGATGATCGAAAGAAACCGGGTTCAGACGGTGATCTTTAAAGTTGTCGCGCAATTAAAAAATACCTTGATGGGTAGAGAATGGAAGGGGACAGATTACAAGTATATCGGCCAGTTGGTGGAGCTCGTTGAAGAGTTTATCTATTCCGATAAGTTGATTGTAATCGATACGGAATTCGCAAAAGGCACCGACAAATGGAAGGTATTGATCATGTTGCAAATGGGCACAATCATTCAGCATTTGGCACATCAATTAAGCATTGAGAATGCGGAGCGCTACGAGTTGATTTATAATAACGGCAGTAAGCATTTGCGTTCTACCTCAGAATTGCAAACATGGTATACGACTAAAAAATTTATTACTTGTGACAAGACCCACATCAATTTTGTTGCGGTGGATAGTAAGTTGGAGGCCATTGAAGCTAAAATCATCAATGATTCAGATAATGTAAAGTCTTTTGTCAAAAATGACCATTTGGGTTTTTCAATTTGGTATCTATGGGAAGGCGTTCCAAGAAGATATTTTCCGGATTTTATAATTGAAATGATAGATGGAAATAAATTGATTCTTGAGACCAAGGGAAAAGATGATGAGCAGAACCGAGTTAAGCGAATGGCCTTAGCTAGATGGGTTGATGCCGTTAATCAATCTGGAGCATTTGGTACTTGGTGTTGGAATGTTAGTTTTCATCAAGATGATTTAACTAAAATTCTTAATTAATTCTACTTCTTATCATACACCAACATACATTGTTGTTCTGCTGAAAAATACTTACGTGCTACCGCATTAATTTCGTCGAGTGTAATTGCATTTATTTTACGGAAGGTATCTTCTAAGGAATCGATTCGGTTATAAATGAGTAAGGTTTTTCCATTCGACATCGTGCGGCCATTGTTACTCTCCCATCCGATGGACAATTGACTTAAAAATTGATACTTTGACTTTTTAAGTTGAATTGGCGTCATGCCCTTTTCTACCAACAAGCGAAGCTCTTTCTTTGCCAAATCAATCGACTTATCAATGTTTTTTTGTTCCGCAGAAAGAAGGATACCCCAAAACCCTGTGTCTTCCAACACCGCATAACTGGCTTCAACATGGTAGGCTAAGCCATGTTTCTCACGAATGACAATATTCAATCGGGCATTCATGGCTGGACCACCCAAGAAATTAATCAAAATGTTCATTGCCAAGCGATCCTCGCTGTGATATGATGGAGCAATTCCGCCTAAGATCGCGTGGGATTGAAAATTAGATTCTTTCTTACGAATTGTAAACGGCTTAATTTCAGCCGGCGGAGTCCATCCCAAATTCGTAGCCTTTGCCGGTAAATCTTTTAATTGACCTTCAATTAACTCCACTAAGCGGTGTTTAGGCTCTCTTCCAACATAGGAAACAACCATGTTATCGGCTGTAAAATTGGATTGTATAAAAGCCAATAAATCCTCCCGTTTAAATCGTTTAACTGATTTTTTAGTCCCTAAAATCGGATTACCCAACGGATGATTGCCAAAAAATATTCTGTCAAATTCATCCATTAAGCGATCCAAGGGACTGTCTTTATAGGAATTAATCTCATCGATTACGACTTCTTTTTCTTTTTCACTTTCTTGAATGGGGAAATTCGAATTCACCACTAAATCCGACATTAATTCGAAGGCGCGTTTCGTATATCGATTCAAAAAGGTGGCATGCACGCAAATTTCTTCTTTGGCAGTAAAGGCATTCAACTCCCCTCCTACCTCATCGAGGCGGGTAAGAATCCACATGGCTTTCCGCGTATGGGTTCCTTTAAAAATACAGTGTTCTAAAAAGTGTGCAAGTCCTGGGTGGGTAGACGGTTCACTTCGACTACCTCCCTTAAAATAAAAGGCAAGGTGTCCAACAGCACTGTTTGAACGAACATAGGCCAAACGGATTCCATTGCTCAGGGTAATAACTTCAGTAGGACTTTCTTTCATCTTATGGATTTAGGCGGCTAATCTGCCACTCATCTTCTTTCAATTTAAAACACACGCGTTCATGCAAGCGTGACGCTTGTCCTTGCCAAAACTCAAGATACGTAGGACGTAAAGCCATTCCTCCCCAGTGTTTTGGACGAGGGACTTCACCTGGAAATTCTTGCTCTAATTCCTTAAACCGTTGAGTAATTTCACCCATTTCTTTCAAGGGTTCAGATTGATGCGATGCCCAAGCACCCAATTGACTTTCACGGGGACGTGAGGCAAAATAAGCATCACTTTCCGCTTCACTAATTCTATTTACCGTTCCTTCTATGCGAATCTGGCGCTCTAAGCCCGGCCAAAAGAACAACAGCGAAGCATTTGGATTTTGTTGAAGGTCTTTCCCTTTATGAGACAAATAGTTGGTATAGAACACAAACTGTTGATCAGATATTTCTTTGAGGTACACCACACGAGCACTGGGCTTCATTAATTCGTTCACCGTGGCAATCACCATGGCGTTGGCTTCTTTTTCTCCGGAACTCACGGCTAAATTGAACCAGGTTTCAAAGGCCAAAAAGGGATCAGTAAATTGAAAGGCTTCTTGATTTTTTGAAAAATCTGAATGATTGTCCCTCAGCTGATCCAGTGGATTACTCATCGTCGCCCGTAAATTGATCGTCTAATTGACTGTCATCGTCATCGGCTTCATCCAGGTCATCAACCGTTAATTCATCTTCGTCAATATCGCTGCCGGATGCCGAAAAAACAACTCCTTTATTGCTCGTTGGTTCGATAAACTCTTCTATTTTCTTTGCTTTTGCTGGGCTTGCAACCTCATCCTCTCGGTATGGGAAAATCTCAACAATCGGGGAAGCAATGATAGAAATCACTTGATAGTCAATCATTAAGGTTGCCAAACTCTCTTCCATGCGCAGATACGCTTCTTTCACATCGGGCGCAGAAACTAAAAAATTTTGAGCCACTTTCTTTTTCTTCTCACCATCTTCCTCATCAACACCGTATGTGATTTTACATTTAAACCAATTGGCAGAATCCTCATATTGAAAAATATCTTGAAGGTCGGTTCGAGTGATTCCTGTAACCATAAATTCTCCGCGAATCATAGCACTGAGCTCTTCATATATACGGGCTTCCGCATCTGTAAAGGTCATCGCTGCCAACAAATAGGGCTCATTTACGCGTTTGAGGGATCCGTTCTCTAACTGTTTTGTATACTTAACTTTAACTGTAAACCAACTGTTCATTTTGATGTATTTTGTAGCCTACAAAAATACAGCACTTTTTCATCAAAAGTGGCCAGTGTTGAAAAGTAATTCTATTAAATTTTCAGGTTATTTCCCGAATCCAAAAGGCAATAAATCCTTTACGGTCTCAATGATCATGGTACGTTGATCTTGATTAACCAAAATTACGCGTATCGGAGTAGATTGTCGATTCTCAGATTCTAACATTACCTGGCGGCATCCACCGCATGGAGACAGCAAATGTTCTTCCGGCATGAGTTCTCCTTGTGCCACAACCGCAAGGGTATCGATGGTGATTCCAGGGAAATTTGCACCCACATAATTTAAGGCTACTCGTTCGGCACACAAACCAGAAGGGAAGGCTATGTTCTCTTGATTACTACCACAAATTACTTCTCCTGTTTCTAGGAGCACCGAAGCTCCAACTTTAAATCGACTGTAAGGCGCATACGCTTTATCCATGGCATTAAATGCCTCTTTAATAAGCATCACATCTTGAGGGGAAAGTTCATTCCAATGTGCATGCATTCGGTATTGAAATTGATATTGTTGATTTGACATGGGTTTGGATACGTGGCATGTCCGTCAAAGTTACATTAGGACAAGCGGTGGGATACGATTTGTTCTACCTTTTGTACCAAATGATGCGGCTTGAACGTCCGCCATTCTAATTCATCGAGCTCCCCTCCCATGGCGACATAGGAATCAATTTGAATCCGCTGAATCTCTTTGGCCACATGGGGATGTATATTAACCGCAGCAATCCATCCCTCTTCAATGTCTTCAAACCACTCTTCATAATAACAATCATCAGAATAATGAAAGTTCAATACATTTTCAAAAATTAATACAAAGCGCAAGATTCCTTCTTCAATGAGTGGATTCAGAACGTTCGATTTTAAGGTCATAATGTCGTTCTCTATCGCATCATTCCACTCTCCAATGAATTCAATTACACATGTTCCGGCTTCATAATCCACATAGAGAATCTTCATGTATAAGGTCGTTGACCCAAAATCATCCCATTGTGGGTGGATCAAGTAATTATATACCCGATGTTGGAACTCAAATTCGCTGTATACCCTCCCAAAAAATGGGGACCGAGCATCCTCCGAGGCAATATATTCTCCCCTCCAACGAAAAAATGGTTCAATGAAATGCATGGTACAAAAGTAATTGCATTCTATGTAATCTAATCGTTCCTATTGAAATGATTACTTTTGTGGCACCATGGGAAAAGATAAACTCGCACGCTTTGCAGCAATAAAAACCTTTGAAAACGTATTGGAATACGAACGCAATCAACCCTTTCCAATGCGCGGTAATTGGCACCGAGATTTTTTTAAAAATGACAAGCCACTTGTTTTAGAATTAGGCTGTGGCAAAGGGGAATATTCAGTTGGTTTGGCAAAAATGTACCCGAATACCAATTTTCTCGGATTGGATATTAAAGGAAATCGTATGTTCATTGGGGCACGCGAAGCGTTAAACCTCAACATGACCAACGTAGGGTTCTTGCGCACGCGCATCGATTTTATTGAAGCACTTTTTGGACCGAATGAGGTAGACGAAATTTGGTTAACCTTCTCGGATCCACAACCACAAAAACCCAAGAAACGCTTGAGTTCAGCCATATTCATTGAACGATACCGAAAGTTTTTAAAACCAGGCGGGTTGGTTCACATGAAAACGGACAACGATTTACTCTTCGAATTTACCATGGAGCAAATTGAAGAACACGGATATCCAATGGTCGATTATCGTCCAGATTTATACGCAACCCTAGAAACAGAAACAGACCCTGCGCAACGGGAAATCTTTAGCATTAAAACGCATTATGAGCAGTTATTCCATTCGAAAGGACACATAATAAAATACGTGTGTTTTAAAATCAACTAAATCATGGAAGCCATCCGGATTAACAATGGCATATACACAGGTTCTGCGGGTCGAAAAAGCCTATTCGATTTGGAGGTTCCTACCCATTGGAATAAACGCTTGGTAATTTTTGTCCATGGATTCATGGGATTCAAAGATTGGGGGGCGTGGCATCTGGTGCAATCTTATTTTGTTTCGCACGGGTTTGCCTTTGCCAAGTTTAACCTCACCCACAACGGAGGCACAAGTACTCAAGGAATGGATTTTCCGGACGAAGAAGCCTTTGCTCAAAACACCTATTCCTATGAGGTGGCGGATATCGCGTATTTCCGATCTCATATTGATACACTCATTCAAGCTGAAGCTACCTTTCTCATTGGGCATTCACGCGGAGGAGGCGATGTAATATTACACGCCAAACAGGCACAAACCGATAAAATAGCATTATGGGCATCCATCTCAGATATTGGTTCACGCTTTCCTACAGGCCGTGAACTTGAACAATGGAAGCTTTCAGGAATCCGAACAATCCTCAATGGACGCACGCGACAACACTTACCACAGCATTATAGCCTGTACCAAGATTTCATAGAAAACGAAACAACCTTAAGCATTGAACTAGCCATAAAGGCCATACCAATCCCGATTCTCGTTGTTCATGGGGATACGGACAACTCCGTTTCGATTGCTGAAGGTGAAGCACTTGCGTCTTGGAGTCAAACCACCCTGAATGTAATTCCAGGTGCAGATCACGTGTTCGGCACAAGCCATCCATGGGAAAAACCGGATCTCCCAAATCACCTCTTAGCCGTTTGTGAGCGAACCCTGAACTTCTTTAATCTATAAGTTCCTTTTTACTTTTAAGAAAATCTACCTACATTTGCATGGGGTAAGTCTTTTACGACCAGCTCCCTCTGAATCCTCCAGGACGGGAACGTAGCAAAGGTATGAGGTTGTAGCGGTGCGATAAAAGTAGCTTGCCCCTCTTTTTTTTATAATTAGACGGAAAGACATTTAGACGTTAAGACATTTAGATGTTAAGACATTCCGTGTTACTTTCCTCCCTTGAGGGAGGATTAAGGAGGGTGACTATTATAAATAGTACTAGGAATATTCAACTCTAAGACAAATATGAGCTCAGAAATAATCATCCCCTCAGACGGAGTCTGATACGCATCAGAGTCATCCCCCTCAATCCCCCTTCAAAGGGGGAAGAATAAACTTTTAGGTCCAAAAGTCCTAATATCCCAATGTCCGGAATCCCTACTTTTTCACTACTTTTAAACTATGAAATGGTTATCAATTATCGGTCTGGCGCTATTGGTTAGTTGTTCAAAAAGTACCTCATGTACGGGGGCAATCAAAGGAAAACTTAAGAATCTTACAGGACTTGACGGGTGTGGATGGGTGATTGAAGCGAACGGTAAAACGTTTGAACCCATTAATCTCGGTGAATTCGATAGCACCTTATTGAATGAGAATCAACAGATTTATTTTTCTTATGAGTCATTTCCTGTTGGGTCAATTTGTATGGTAGGTGAAACCATTCAACTTAAATGCGTTGAAAAGCGGTAACCCTTAACAATGTGTCTATGAAAATCTTCGGAATTAGTCTTTTTATCACGGTCCTATTTGCTTCCTGTCAAAGTCAAACCATCAATAAAAACACAAATAGCAAGGCGGAAGCAGATTCCCAAAAGACGGTGAGTTTTATAAATCCAACAGGAAAAACCATCATTTCTCGATTCAACTTACCTGAAGGCTATAGTTTTTCCTCTGTTCAAGAAAATTCTTGGGGTTCTTTCTTACGAAGCCTCCCCCTTAAACCGGATGGAAGTGAAGTAAAAACATACGATGGAAGGACCAAGGCAAACTACCAAACCTATCTGGCGGTAGTGGATCTTCCCATCGGAAAAAAAGACTTGCATCAATGCGCAGATGCCATCATGCGACTTCGGGCAGATTACCTCTTTAGTCAATCTAAATTCAAGGATATTTCTTTCCGTCAAGCAAGCGGTAAAACCCTCTCCTATACCACATGGCTAGCAGGTAGGACACCAGACAAAACGAATCTTTGGACCTATTTAGAATCTGTTTTCAATACTGCCAATACCACCTCACTCAATCAGCAATTAAAACTTAAAACCATAGAAACCCTTGAGATTGGGGATGTATTTGTTACAGGACCTCCACCAGGCTATTCTTATGGACATGCCATCATTGTAGTAGATAAGTGCATTAACAAAGAAGGCAAAGTTAAATTCATGTTGGCTCAAAGCTATATGCCAGCTCAAGAAATTCAAATCTTAGATAATCCTGCAAATCCGGGTTGTCCATGGTACGATTTAGATTTTGGTCAAACCTTAGATACCCCGGAATGGGATTTTACATCCAGTCAATTAAAAACCTTCGAATGAAAAAAATAATCTTTGTTTTAAGCATATCTTCCTTATTTATACTTAGTTCTTGCAAGAAAGGAGGATGTATTGAACACGAAAAATGGGCCTGCGAGTTAATTGATATCAACCCAAACTATTACGACCCTGTTTGTGATTGCGAGGGAAATACCTACCAAAATGAAGCGGTAATTCAATGCATAGAAGGTAAAACAAAATATAAAAAAGGAAAATGTAAATAGCGTATTCGTCGCACTAGATTACGTACCTTTGTCGCGATGAAGATTTCAGCTTCAATTTACAGTGATTCACGCAACGACTTAGCGCAAACCATCAGCGCGTTGGATGCCCACCAAGTGGATCTTTTTCACGTGGATTGTAACGATGACCTCAGTGTATTTGACGATATCGTGGCGCTAAGAAAAATCAGCAATATCCCGGTGGATTTGCACATCATTACGCCTACCCCATCTAAATATTACCAGCGTTTGCTGGATGTTCCTGTGGAATACGTAACTTTTCAATTGGAGCCCTTAGTAGAACCTTTAATTTGGCCAAGTGAATTAACTGCTGCCAAAGGCGTTGCCATCACCACACCAACATCCGTAGATGCATTTGATGCCCACACTTCGTGCGATTTTATTCTGATTATGGCCACGGTGCCAGGACAATCCGGCGGTGTATTCGATAAAGAGAATTTTAAAAAAATTAGAACCTTTAGGAAACGCTATCCCAACAAATCCATTCATGTGGATGGTGGCGTTAACGGAGAAGTATCCTTCATCCTAAGAAACATGGGAGTAAGTACGGCAGTTTCAGGCTCGTATTTGTTCAAAGGACCGAGTATTGGTCATGCCCTAATGAATTTAACCACACGCAATCACGCTTCTGCCTATCAAATCGCAGATTTCATGATACCCTTAGAGGAATGTCCGGTAGTTCAGATAGCTACCTGTTCTACGGAATCAATTCTTGAAATTATTGAATCTGGCAGTCTCGGGTTTTGTTTGGTAACAGATGAACATGACGCCTTAGTGGGGATTGTATCAAGTGCCGACATTCGGAAAGCACTGTTAAATCAGTTAAAAAACAAGCAAACCATTACACCGGAATCGCTTGTCAATCGGAATCCATTGACCATCTCTGCTAAGCAATCAGTTATAGATTTATTGCAGGTATTAAAACGTACAAGCTTTCCCGTGATGTATCTACCGGTGGTGAATGAACAACATCAAGCCGTAGGCATCATTAATTTTGTTAACCTGATAAAAGGTGAATTATGATCATAAAACTAAAATCAACCCTAAGCGGAGCGCAAGCCGAACAACTGGCAGCAACTCATAAAGCCTTTCATATTTACGATGGCGCACATACACTAATTACTGGCTCTTCTATGAAAGAGGTTCCCGATGGATTGGTTGAACATGCGGAAGCATCATGGGTTTTCCCGAATGATATGCAATTAGCGAGCAGAGGGTATAAGGCGGAAACGCGCACCATTAGTTTCGGACCCACCACGATTGGAGGCCAAACAAATCATACGGTGCTCATCGGTGGTCCATGTTCGGTAGAATCGGAAGAGCAAATTGAAAGTGCTGCACACTTATTAAAGTCCCTTGGCTTAAATACCCTACGTGGAGGTGCCTATAAACCGCGAACAAGTCCGTATTCTTTTCAAGGCATGGGATTAGATGGGCTAAAACTGTTGGCTAAAATGCGTGAACGACATGGGCTAACGGTAATCACAGAAGCTCGAGATGCCACACACATTGATGAAATCATTGAACATACTGACATCATTCAGATTGGTGCTAAAGCCATGTATGACCAAGGAATCTTAAGAGCATGTGCCAAAATCAATAAACCGGTGTTGATTAAACGTGGGTTTGGAACAACCCTACAAGAATTAGTTCAAGCAGCTGAGTTCGTATTGTCTGGCGGAAATCAAGACGTCATGGTTTGTGAACGCGGCATTAGAACATTTGAAACGGGAACACGCTTTACCCTAGATTTATGTGGGGTGGCGTGGTTAAAAGAATACACCAATCTTCCGGTGATTTTAGACCCTTCACACGCTATGGGGTATGCATACGGCGTTGCTCCCTTAGCAAAAGCCTGCGTTGCCATGGGAATTGATGGATTACTGATTGAAACGCACCCAAATCCCAAGGTGGCAAAATCGGATGCTTCTCAGCAATTGACCTATGAAGCATTTGAACAATTGTATCATGAATTAAAACCTGTAGCTGCGGCGGTTGGGTATCAAATCGTATGATGTATCTAGAACAAAATATTAAAGGATTGTGCGCCAAACATGGAATGCATTTCAATGATTTCTTGGCGGATTTAGAAGTTGATGAAGTTAAAGAATTGACCTTGTACGACCTGGAAGCGATTGCTGATGAATACACCCTTGATCTTATGTCGCTCCTATTCAAACCCCTATTTCATGCCGATCATATTGCAAAGAAATTGAAGGACATCAAGCTGTTGATTTTAGATGTTGATGGGGTAATGACCGATGGTGGCATGTATTGGACAGAATCCGGCGACCAAATAAAAAAATTTAATACCAAGGATGGCTTAGGAATTATAGGTCTGACAAAAAAAGGATTTAAGGTTGGGATTATTTCTTCTGGATTCACAAAAATCATGGTGCAGAAACGTGCCGAATTATTAGGCATAAGTCATTGCTATGTAGGACAAGAAGCGAAAATGGAGATCCTCAAATCCTGGTGCGATGAACTAGGTATTGAGTTGAAACATGTGGCCATCATTGGAGATGATGTTAATGATTTAGAAGTCATGAACCGTGTTGGACTGGCAGCGTGTCCTTCGGATGCAGTAAACGAGGTAAAATCCGTATGCTCCATTATTTTATCCACTAAAGGTGGAAAAGGCTGTGTTAGAGAATTTATTGACGCTTACTTGCAAAAATAACACGCATGGAACCAATTCGTATTGGCGTAATTAAAGAAGGGAAAGTCCCACCAGATTTCAGAACCCCGCTTACCCCTTATCAATGTAAGGTACTAAAAACGATGTATCCTCAGGCCGAAGTAGTGGTGCAATCTAGCCCTATTCGCACATTTACTGATCAGGATTATCTTGATCATGGGGTTGAAGTGGTTGATGACTTATCGGATTGCGATATTATTCTTGGTGTAAAGGAAGTTCCTATTCCTGCATTGATTCCAGGGAAAACGTTTATGTTCTTTTCACACACCATTAAAAAACAGCCATACAATCGAGAATTACTGCGAGCCTTATTGGACCAAAAAATTCGATTAATCGATTACGAGGTGATAAAGGATAAATACCGAACGCGTTTAATTGGATTTGGTCGCTATGCAGGAATTGTTGGCTGCTACAATGGATTTCTAACTTATGGATTAAAGCATGGAACCTATTCGTTAAAACCAGCGCATGCATGCCATGATCGAAAAGAAGTTGAAGAAGAATTGAAAAAGGTAGAACTTCCTAAGAATTTCAGATGTCTTGTCACGGGATTTGGTCGTGTTGGACATGGCGCCAAAGAAATCATTGATTTATTGCCCATTAAGGAAGTAAGTCCCGAAGAATACCTAACACAAACCTTCAATGAACCCGTATATTGTCAACTGGAAGCAGCTGATTATTATCGTGATGGCAACGGAGGATTCGAAAAAGCCGCATTTTATGCCAATCCTTCTGAATACCGGTCGATATTGAATCAATATGCGCTAAGCTCAGATATGTATGTTCCTTGTCATTATTGGGATAATAAAGCCCCTGTACTCCTTACGCAAGCAGATTTCCAAGCAGCGAGTCGCTTAAAGGTAGTAGCGGACATCTCTTGTGACATTGCAGGTCCGATTGCATGTACCATTCGTCCGTCAAAAATTGGGAATTCAATGTATGGTTGGAATCCAAACACCAACGAAGAATGCGATATGATGGAAGCCAATGCGGTGGCTGTGATGGCCGTAGACAATTTACCCTGTGAATTACCTAAAGATGCCTCTGAGGATTTTGGAAGTGAATTGTTAAAGCACGTATTTCCACGATTGTTGGGTGAGGACCCGGATCAAATTATTCACAGAGCTTCAGAAACCACCTTTGAAGGAACGCTCAACGAACCGTTCCAATACCTGATTGATTACGTAAACGGGAAGTGATTCTGTTCCACGGGAATTGAATTCCCGTGGAACAGCGTAATTCCACGAATCGACCTAACTCACCTGCTCCCCTTTTTTATCCTGTTCTTTTACCAAGAAATACCAAAATAATCCGGCTAACAGGAAGGCGCCTGGTAAAATCAGCATACCAATGCGAAGATTTCCTCCAAATTGATCGGACACCCTTCCCACCAACTCAGGCGACCATAAATCACCAAAGGCATGAATCATGAAAATGCATATTGCCATAGCCGATGCGCGCATGTTCGGGGCTACGCTTTCTACAATCACCGTATTTATTGGACCTGTAGACTGGAATAAGAAAATTAAGGATAGTGCTATACAGATCATACTCAGCAAGGTATTCTCAGTTAGAAAAGAAACAAAAGAAAAAGGCACCGCACACAATACGGAAATCAAAAGAAGTCTGGCATAGCCTGAGGGACTCTTTTCCCGCCATTTATTAGCAAAGTAACCACCGATTAAGGTCCCAAGGATTCCTCCCACCACTAAGGTTGGACCAAGAAAGAGCGAAGCATCGGCAATATCCATTCCATGCACACGACTCAAAAATGCAGGACCCCAAAAGGAAAAAGCCCCCATCGCAAAGGTGTAAAAGATATACCCCAAGTTTACAAAGAGATATTCTCGATTGGAAAACAAGGACCACAAGCGCTTCACGGTGATTTTTTCCTTTGAAACTTCCTTTTCTTCACTTTGACCTCGTTCAGGTTCAGGAATAAAAAACAACAGGGCGGCCAAGAAAAATCCGGGAATACCTGTAATAAAAAAGGCATTACGCCAACCCAACTGTGCGGCAATTAGCCCACCTAATGCAAAGCCCAGCGCAGCCCCTAATGGAACAGCCAGGTAAAAAATGGTAATCGCCTTATTGCGTTTTTTGGCTTCGAAGGCATCGGAAATAACTGCTGGACCAATGGCACCGAAACTTGCTTCTCCTAACCCAACCATAACCCGACAAAAAATCATAAACGAAAAACCCTGGGCAATACCTGTTAAACAAGTCCCCAAACTCCAACCAATTACACCTATGGCCATTAGCTTTTTTCGCGACAACCGATCGCCCAAGTATCCGAAAATTGGTGATGTAAGAAAGTACCCCAACATAAAGGCAGTCGCCATTCGCCCCATATCCCCATCGTTCTTAATATGCAAGTCCGCTTTGATGGGTTCTAATACCGCTGAAAGCACGTAGCGATCTAAAAAATTAAACAAATTAATTAAGGTTAATACCAATAACATCTTGTTCGCACCCGGTATAGTTTTTCCGGTATGACTCGAAATTTCCGTTGAATTCATACTTACAAACATAACCAAATTGATGTTATGCGGTGTAATTCACAAAATCTTGACACAGAATTCATAATGAACTGAAAAATGCAGGTAGTTTTAATTTACTTTTGCATTGCTATGGAATTAAAAACAATCATTGAAGCCGCTTGGGAAAACCGAGCCTTATTAAGCGAAAAAACAACGCGTGACGCCATTGACACCATCATTGAAGCCCTAGATAAAGGTCAAATGCGGGTAGCCCAACCTGAATCTGACGGTACATGGACTGTCAATGAATGGATTAAAAAAGCGGTTGTCATGTATTTCCCGATTCGCACCATGGAAACCATGGAAGTTGGTCCCTTTGAATTTCATGATAAAATGGCGCTTAAACGAGATTACGCAGGTTTAGGTGTACGTGTAGTTCCGGGAGCAAGTGCGCGTCATGGTGCATTTTTAGCCGCTGGTGTTATTATGATGCCTTCCTATGTAAATATTGGTGCCTATGTAGATTCAGGTACCATGGTAGATACTTGGGCAACCGTTGGAAGTTGTGCACAAATCGGTAAAAACGTACACTTGAGTGGTGGAGTTGGAATTGGTGGAGTATTAGAACCCCTTCAAGCTGCACCCGTAATTAGTGAAGATGATGCGTTTATTGGTTCGCGTTGCATTGTTGTTGAAGGAGTTCGTGTGGGTAAAGCAGCGGTATTAGGTGCAAACGTCGTCCTTACAAAAAGCACAAAAATCATTGATGTAACGGGACCAGAACCCATTGAAATGCGCGGGTATGTTCCTGAACGAAGTGTAGTGATTCCTGGTTCATATGCCAAAAAATTTGCCGCCGGAGAATATCAAGTGCCATGTGCCTTAATCATTGGTCAACGGTCTGCTTCAACGGATTTAAAGACCTCATTAAACGATGTACTCCGCGAGCACAATATCGCCGTATAAAATTTGTACCTTTGCTTTTTAGAAGCACTATGGATTTTACACCCCTCTCAACCATCACTCCTATTGATGGCCGATATCACTCAAAAACAGCTGCCCTACAACCTTATTTTTCTGAATTTGGTTTAATTCGATACCGTGTTTTGATTGAAGTTGAATACTTCATCGCGTTAATGCAAACCGGAATTATTCAAAATGTAGAAGTAGTTAGTGCAGAAACCTTACGCAGCTGGTACTTGAATTTTTCTCCAGCGGATGCTGAGCGAATAAAAACTATCGAACGAACCACCAATCACGATGTAAAAGCCGTTGAATATTTCCTCAAAGAAAAATTTGAGCAGCATGATTGGAGTTTTTGCTCAGAATTCATTCACTTTGGCTTAACTTCTCAAGACATTAATAACACAGCAATTCCAATGTCGCTCAAAGAAGGCATTGAAAAAGAGGTGTTTCCATTGTATGATGAAGTGCTTGCGAAATTAAGATCCTTGGCCAATGCATGGAAAGACATTCCTTTACTTGCTCGTACGCACGGGCAACCCGCCTCCCCTACGCGCTTAGGAAAAGAAATCCAAGTGTTTGCGGAGCGTTTACAAATTCAATTAAATGTTGCCAAACGAATTCCCTATGCATCTAAATTTGGAGGCGCTACCGGGAATTTTAATGCCCATCATGTAGCCTATTCATCCATCAACTGGGTTGATTTCGCCAATCATTTTTTAGGTTCCCTTGGACTAGCAAGAAGTCAAACCACGACGCAAATCGAGCACTATGATTCCATGGCAGCCTTATTTGATGCCTTCAAGCGAATGAATACCATTTTATTGGATTTGAATCGCGATCTATGGACTTACATTTCCATGGATTACTTCAAGCAAAAACTGAAGGAAGGGGAAATTGGTTCAAGTGCCATGCCGCACAAAGTAAATCCAATTGATTTTGAGAACTCTGAAGGGAACTTAGGAATTGCAAATGCGCTGTTTGAACACTTTGCAGCAAAACTTCCTATTTCCAGATTACAACGTGACCTTACGGATTCTACGGTATTAAGAAACATAGGAGTACCCTTAGCGCATACGGTAATTGCATTAAAAGCAACGATGGTAGGCTTAAACAAAGTGGTATTAAATGAAGAAAAAATTCACCAAGACCTAGAGAATAATTGGATGGTTGTAGCTGAAGCCATCCAAACCATACTTCGTCGAGAAAACTATCCTAAGCCCTACGAAGCATTAAAGGAACTCACGAGAACCCACGACAAAGTAACCAAAGAAACTATCCATCATTTTATCGATACCTTAGCCGTAAGCGATATAGTGAAGGAAGAACTTAAAGCAATCAGCCCATGGAATTATTTAGGCATTCAGCTGGTAGATTAATTCTGTTTTTTTTGATTTTTATTGGGTGTGCTAATGCGCAGCCTCTTCCAGTTAATTGGGGTCCCTTAGAATCACAACCCGGACAATTGCTGGATATTTTACCCATTAAATCCGGTGATTTTTATACCTTGAGATACACGGGTGGTGTTTTCGGGACCTATCGTTCAACCCTACACAATCAATTGGCATTTGTAAATCAAACGCGAATCAAACCCATTACGGAAAACGGCATTGGGAATATGGAGAC
>JACCDH010101967.1_pt1 | contig 15861 bp, 11 predicted proteins | sample 7442481 | NCBI WGS metagenome assembly JACCDH01 (sample SAMN15323433, study PRJNA562643) | freshwater metagenome | isolation source: river surface water | place: USA:Blue River Watershed | collected 2017-08-15
AGTCGGCAGGGCGGTCTGCGCGAGATCGTCGAGCATCGCAGGAACGGGCTGCTCGTCGCGCCTGGCGACGCCGAGGACCTCGCGTGGGCAATCGACTACGCGCAGAAGCACCCGGAGGAGATGCGGCGCATGGGCATGGAGGCATATCAGGCCTACCTCGCCCATTACACGCCGGAGCGCAATTACGACACCCTGTTGCGCATCTACGATGAGGCGCTTGGCTCCCTGCCCTCTCCTGTTGCTGCGGAATTGATCGATGCCCAAACTCGCGCTGGTCGTTAACGAACCACCCCCTTACCGCATACCGGTGTTCAACCGCGTGGCCGCGACGCCCGGCCTGCAGATGCAGGTGATCTTCTGCTGCCGGCGCGAGCCGAACCGGCTGTGGGACTTGCCGGCCATGCAGTTCGACCACGTCTACCTGCGCGACAGGATCACCACCGTCAATGGGCGCTACATTCACAACAATCCCGATGTCTGGCCGGCGCTGTCGCGCTTCGATCCCGACGTCGTGATCGGCAATGGCTTCAATCCGACGCACCTGTACGCGATGGCCTGGAGTACGTTGCACCGGCGTCCGTACGTGCCAATGACGGACGGCACGCTGAAATCCGAACAAGGACTGAGCCGCATCCATCTTGGCCTGCGGCGCCTCGTCTACCGCCATGCAAAGGCGTTCATTGCGGCCAGCAATGGCGGCCTCGCGCTGTACAACAGTTATCGCGTGCCGCGCCCGGCCTGTTTCCGCTCCTGCCTCTGCACGGACAACGACAGATTCAGGCAGTCCGAAGAAACGGCCGCACCAGTCCATGACTTCATTTTTTGCGGACGGCTGGAGCCCGGCAAGCGGCCCGAGTTCGCAATCGAAGTGGCCGCACTCACCGCAAAGCTGTTGATGCGCAGGACCCGGCTGCTGTTCGTCGGATCGGGCAGCATGGAGAGCGCATTGCGTTCGCTTGCCAGCGCCCATTCGAACGAGGTCGACGTGGCTTTCAACGGCTTCGCCGCACAGCGCGAACTGCCAGCGCTGTACCGTTCGGCGAAAGTCTTCCTGTTCCCGACCGAGGCCGACGTCTGGGGCGTGGTCGCCAACGAAGCCTGTGCCGCCGGACTGCCGGTGATCGTGTCACCGCATGCGGGCGTGGTCGATGAGCTGGTGGTCGATGGCAGGAACGGCTTCGTGCGCGACCTCAATGCCGACGCATGGGCCGATGCGGCCGCCACGCTGCTGTCGAACGATGCGCTGCGCGAAGCCTATGGCCAGCGCTCGCGCGTGATGGTCGAGGCGTTCAGCTTCGAGCAGGCGGCGCAGGGCATCGTCGACGCGGTCGATGCGGCACTGGCTGCGCCGTCGCCGCGCTATCAGGCGGTCAGGCGACCGGTCTGATAGTCGAGGATGGCCTGCTCGATCTCGGCCGCCGTATTCATCACGAAAGGCCCGTACTGCACGATGGGCTCGTTCAGCGGGCGTCCGGCCAGCAGCAGGAAACGCGCGCCCTGCGGGCCCGCCTCGAAGCCGGCGACGTCGCCGTCGCCAAGGATGGCGGCGCTGTGCGTGACCAGCAGGCTGTCATCGTCGGCGAGCCGAAGCTGGCCCTCGAACACGTAGGCCATTGCGTGCAGGCCGCGCGCGACGCGCTGCTTGAACCGGGCTCCCGGCGGCAATTGCACGTCGAGGTAGAGCGGCTCGGTCGACAGCCCGGCGATGGGCCCGGCGACCTGCATGCCATCGGCATCGAGCGTGCCGGCAATCACCTTCACGCGCCCGCCGCCGGACAGCTCCCGCACCGGTATCTCGTCCGGCTGGATGTCGCGGTACGCGGCCGGTTTCATTTTTTCTTTTGCCGGCAGGTTGATCCACAGCTGGAAGCCGCGCATCTTTCCCTCGAGCTGCTGCGGCATCTCGGAATGGATGATGCCGCGGCCGGCGGTCATCCACTGCACGCCGCCGCTTTTCAGGTCGCCCTGATGGCCGAGGTGGTCTTCATGCCGCATGTGGCCGTCGAGAATGTAGGTGACGGTCTCGAAGCCGCGATGCGGATGTGCGGGAAAGCCGGCAATGTAGTCGCCCGGATTGTCGGATGAGAACTCGTCGAGCATCAGGAAGGGATCGAGCCGCGTTCCTTCACCGCTGCCGAGGCTGCGGCGCAGGCGCACGCCGGCGCCGTCAGACGTGTTCATGGCGGGAATGATGCGGTCCAGCGGACGCAGCGCCATCATGGAGTTCGACATGGTCAAGCCTTTCGTTGAATATCTGCCGATTCTACCCGCGTTCATGCGGCTGCTCAGTCGCCTATCCATGCGACCAGCGGCAGATGGTCGGACGCGACACGCGCCAGCGCGCTGCGATGCGCATGCACCCGCACCAGCCGGTGCCGCGGCCGTATCCAGATGCGGTCGAGAGCGAAAATCGGCAGCCGCGACGGGAAAGTCCGCGGCGCCGGTACCGGCTGGAAATGCGACACCAGCGTGCGTAACACCCTGCCCCAGACGAACCATTCATTGACGTCGCCCAGCAGCACCACGCCCATGCCCTCGGTGTCGAATGCCTGCAGCAGCTTGTCGACTTGCGCGCGGCGCTCGGCGGCGCGCAGCCCGAGATGGGTCGCAATCACCCGCAGCCGGTGGCCGTGGCAATAGATGTCGGCGTCGAGCGCTCCGCGCGGCTCGCGGCTGCCGAATGAGATGTCGATGCGGCGCGTGCTGACCAGCGGATAGCGCGTCAGGATCGCGTTGCCGAAGCGTCGGCCGCCGACGCTGAAGGTGAAACCATCGACGCCGACGCACTGCGTGGCCTTTTCCAGTTGCGGCAGCAGGTTGGGCCAGTGCTCGCCGCCAAGCGGCACCTCCTGCAGCGCGACGATGTCGGCATCGATCTCCTGCAGCACGCCGGCGATGCGCGTGGGCGCGAAATGGCCGTCGCTGCCGACCCCGGCGTGTATGTTCCAGGTGGCGATAGTCAGCGGCCACGGGGACGCCATCATCGGCTCCCCTGGCGCCGCAGCAGGCGGCGTACGCCGATCGCGAAGCCGATCAGCAGCAGCACCACGATCAGCAAGATGCCCAAGGTATGCGGGCCCGGGCGGCGAATTGCCATTGCAATGTTGTGCGCGAATGCGGTCGTCAGCAGGATGCCGGGCAGAATCCCGATCGCCGTGCCGAGCAGGTAATCGCGCAGCCGGATGTGCGACGCGCCGCACACGAGGTTGACGACGCCGAACGGTGCAATCGGCAGAACGCGGATGACGATCATCGCGATCAGGCCGCGCCGCGCGACGCGGCGCGACAGCTGATTGATCCGCGGCCCCAGCACGCGCCGCACCAGGTCGCGACCGAGCGCCGCGCCGACGCCATAGCCGGCGGCCGCCGCGCACAGGGTCCCGGCCAGCGCATACAGCGCGCCGGGCATCAGCCCGAACACCAGCCCGGTCGCCGCGATCAGCAACATCACCGGCACCATCAGGAGGCAAGCGACGACAAACGCGGATACCACCAGAAGCGGTGTGAACGGCAGCTGCCGCAACTGCTCGCCAAAGGCGATCAACGCCGGCAGGTTCAGGAATTGCCTCAGTTGCGTGGTGCGCCAGGCCAGCGCAAGCGCGACCAGCGACAGCGCGAGCAGCACGAGGCCGGCCATGCGCCACGGCAGCGCCGCATGGCTCTCCTTCGGCAGCGACTGCACGAGCAGCCGCTGCGGGTCGAGCGGACGTTCGGGGTCGAACAGCGCTTGCTCCGGAATCAGCGCGTCGAGTTCCGGCATCAGCAGCGGCTCGAAGTCCTGCAGCCGGCGCGGCGACTGTACGAGCGCATCGACGGTGTGCAACAGGCTGCGGTTCTCGCGGCATGCATCGAGCACGCGCTGCGGCGACATGTCGAGGTGCTCGGCCAGCAGTCGCGCGCGCAGCCGCTCGATGGCCCGCGCGATCCGCGCCGCCTGCGGCCCGCTGGCCTCAACGCTCAGATTGCATTCGGTGTCGCAGGCCATCGATCGGCTCGACAGATTGGCCGAGCCGATCGAGCAGAGGCGATCGTCGACGAAGAAGACCTTGCTGTGCACGTTCAGCTCGGCATTTTCGGCGCCCGGGAGCACAGGGCACAGCAGTCGGAAGCGGCCGCTGCCATCAGCCTTGCGCAGCCTCGCATGCAAACGCGCGCGCAGCACGCCCATCGTCGCCTCCTCCAGCCATCCGCTCTGGCGGCGCGGACTGATGACGAGCACTTCGGGGCCCGCAGGCTCGGATAGCCGCGTAACCAGGGCGTTGGCGATCAGCCCCGACGTGAAGTACTGGCTCTCGAACAGCAGCGTGCATCGCGCAGCCGCGATCGCGTCGAGATACAGTTGCCGGATCTCCTGCACCCCTTCCCTGCCTGAATACGCCGGCTCGGTGCGGGAAATGGCGATGTCGGCATCGACAATGTCCGGCATCAGCCAGGGCGGCCAGCGATCGCCGCCGACCAGTGTCGCGGGCGGCAGTTCGCCCGTCGCACGCCGCCAGCGTTCGCGGCACAGCTTGCCCAGCTCGAGCGCCGCTTCGCCATCGACCGCGGCCTGCACATCGTGAAACGGTCCGTACGGGCGTCCGTCACGGTCCACGCGCAACGGATGGTCTGGCAGGTGTTCGCTCGTGTCCCAGCGTGCGCCGGTCAGGTCCATGCCGCCGACGAACGCGATGGCGTCGTCGACGACCAGGATTTTCTGGTGATGCGAAGCGCCGACCGGATGGTGATTGTCGACGCTGAAGTGCAGGCGCCGGTGCAGGGCCCGGCCGAGGCGCGCGGCCGGCATCCACTCGCGCTCGAGCGCGTACAGCATCGCGTAGTCCCAGTTCAGCAGCCACGCTTGCAGGGCTGGACGCTCATCCAGCAGTGCGCAAAGAAACTCGCCCAGTTCTTCGGGATAGCCGTCTGCCGCGCCGCCGGGCAACATGCGCAGGCGGCTGTCGATGTCCCACGACAGGATGAAAATGCTGCTGCGCGCAGCACGCATGGCGTCACGCGCGGCGCGGAAGAAATCGGCGCCGTCGATGATCATTGAGAATCGTCTGGCCGGCGCGATGCACGCGCAGTTGCGGCCCGGCTGCAGTACGGGTGGTGAAGCCACCCGTCGACCTTAATGAAAGAATTGTCCCGGCTGTTTGCGGTGCTGCAGCAGCTGCTCGAATTTTTCAGGTCGCACCGCTTCGCTGAACAGGAAGCCCTGTGCGGTGTCGCAGGTGGTGGTGCGAAGGTAGTTCAGTTGCTCGAAGGACTCGACGCCCTCGGCAACGATGCGGATCTGCAGGTCGCGCGCCAGCTTGATGACGGCCGACACGATGGCGCCGTCTTCGATGTCGCGCGGCAGGTTGCGTATCAGCGCCGGATCCAGCTTCAGCGTGTCCACCGGGAATTGCTTGAGGTAGGAGAGCGTCGACATGCCGGTGCCGAAATCGTCGATGCTGATGCCCACCCCTATCGCCTTGAGCGCATCCATCACCTCGCTGTCGCACTGGCTGGCGCTCACCAGCGCGCCCTCGGTCACTTCAAGCTCCAGCCATTGCGGCGGCAACTGGTGGCGCACCAGCATGTCGCGCAGCGACTCGACGAAGCCCGGCATCATCAGGTGCGCGGGCGTCACGTTCACGGCCAGCCTGAAGTCGGGCAGCCCCTTGGCGCGCCATTGCGCCAGCTGCTGGCACGCCGCCTCCAGCACCCAGTCGCCGAGTTCAGCGACCAGCCCGGCCTCTTCGGCCAGCGCCACCAGTTGCCGGGGCGGCACAGCTTGCAGGCTCTCATCGCGGGTGCGCAGCAGCGCCTCGGCACCCGTGATCTCCATGGTGCGCAAATCCACCTGCGGCTGGAAAGCGAGCTCGAAGTTGCCATGCGCAATGGCAGCGCGCAATTGGTCTTCCTGCCGCTGCCTGTGCTGCACCTCGGACAACATGGCCGGTGAGAACACGCGATAGCGGTTGCGTCCGGTGGCCTTGGCGCGGTACATCGCCAGGTCGGCCTTCTGCAGCAAGTCGCCCGCCTCGCCGCCGTCCTGCGGATAGAAGGCGACGCCGATGCTGGCACCGGTATTGACCGTGTGGCCGTCGATATCGCAGCTCTGCGCCAGCTCGCGCAGGATGTTCTCGGCGACCAGTTCGGCCGCCGCCTGCGAGCGCAGCCGCGTGAGGATGATCACGAATTCGTCGCCGCCGATGCGCGCCACCGTATCGGTCTCGCGCACGCACTTGAGCAGGCGCTGCGCAACTTGCCGCAGCAGCTGGTCGCCCGCGTGATGGCCGAGCGTATCGTTGACGGCCTTGAAGCGGTCGAGGTCGAGCAGCAGCACGGCGCAACCAGAATCGTCGCGGTCCGCATTGAGCAGCGCTTCGTGCAGCTTCTCGAGGAAGCGTGCGCGGTTGGCCAGGCCAGTCAGCGGGTCATGGTTAGCGAGGTAGAACACGTTCTGCTCTGCCAGCCTGCGCTCGGTGTTGTCGCGCATGATCTCTACGAAGCCTTTGACCTTGCCCGACGCATCATGCAGCGCACCCAGCACGCCCGTGCACCAGAAGCGCTGCCCATCTTTGCGCACGCGCCAGCAGTCTTCCTCCGAACGGCCGTCGAGCGCGGCCTGCCCCAGCTGCCGCATCGGCTCGCCGCGAGTCTGGTCCTCGATGGTGTAGAAGCGGGAAAAATTGCTGCCCAGGATCTCATCCTTGCGGAACCCGAGAATGCGTTCGGCACCCGGATTCCAGCTGACCACGACGCCGTCGCGGTCCAGCATGAAGATCGCATAATCGGTCGTTCCCTCCACCAGCAGCCGGAAATGCTCCTCCGCGCGCTGCAGTTCGTGCAGCGCGCGGTGGCTGTCGGTCACATCGCGGAACACGTCAACCGCGCCGACGATGTTCCCGGCTGCATCCAGCAGGGGCGCTGCCGAATGGCTGAGCGTGACGGCGAGGCCTCGTCGCCTGTCATACAGCGAAAGTTCGTAGTCGTGGATTTTCTCGCCCTGCAGCGAGCGCGCCAGCGGGTGCTGGTGCCACACCCGAAGGCCAGAGCGCGTGTCCTCGCCGTGGGTGTGCGCCGCCTTCAACTGAGCAAGCCGGGTCAGCGGCTCGCCGAGCTTCAGCAGGCGCTCGGCCGACTGGTTAACCAGCAGCAGCTCGCCATCGGTATCGCAGACGATCACGCCCTCGCCCATGCTGTTGATGATCAGCTGCAGTATGCCGGTCTGCCTGCGCAAGGCCTCTTGCGCAAGCACCTGCTCGCTGGTGTCGGACGCCGTGCCGATCAGTTGAAGGATCCTTCCTTCGGCATCCCGCCGGAAAGCAGCGACCCGGACACGCAGCCAGCGCCAGCCGCCGTCAGCATGGCAAGACCTGAGCTGGTTCTCGTAGACTTCGTCGCCGCGTGCGGCAAGCGCCTTGCCCAGCCATTCAGAAAATACCGGATGGTCATCCGGATGGATGAAGCTCTGCTCCTGCCGAATGCGGCGCGATTTGAACTCCTCGGGAGTCCAGCCGAGCACCTCCGAAATGCGGTCGTTGCAGAACACGACGCGATCGCTGTCGGCGTCAAAGATGAAAATGATGTCCGGGCTGGTCGCCGCGATCCTCTCGAAATCGTTGTCGCCGCCTTGCGCCGCAGGCTCCGCAACCGGGCCGTCCGGGTAGCCCGACTCGCTCGAGAAGATGGTCATCGTCTTGTTCGACAGAAAGAGATTCGTATGCTGCAAAGGTTAGCTGATGGCATGCCGGAAGGCATTACCTGCTGAGGGTGTTCCGCATCGTCAAAGATTGACCAAAATCAACACTGAGGACAGTTGGATTTCCGCGAGGGAATCCGCCTTAAGTGACGGCCGGAAGTACCTGCAAAATAAAAGGGTAAGATGTGTCGTGTTTTCGCCATACGAACCCATCCGATGAAATATCCGGTAATCGATAGCGTGGTATCACCCGAAGGAAGACTGGAAGTGCTCTCGCGGCGGGAGATCGCGAAGCTTTTGGACAACAGCAACACGGGCCTGCATCAGTTGTTTCGCAATTGTGCGCTGGCCGTGCTGGCATCGGGCAATTACATGGATGACAGCAAGGCGCTGATGGAGGCCTACCCGGATTTCGATATCCGCATTATCCATCGCGAGCGCGGCATCAAGCTGGAGCTGAAGAACGCGCCGGCCGGCGCTTTCGTGGATGGCAGGATGATCCTCGGCATGCGCGAGCACCTGTTCGCCGTGCTGCGCGACATCCTGTTCACCAGCGCCGAAATGGACCTGCAGGATCAGCTGCAACAGTATGACGGCGCGGTCGTGACCGATCTCGTGTTCCACATCCTTCGCAATGCCGAGGTGATGCAGCGTACGCTGTCACCGAACCTGGTGGTTTGCTGGGGCGGGCATTCGATCTCGCGAACCGAATACGACTACACGAAGCGGGTCGGGTACCAGATGGGCTTGCGCGAGCTGGACATCTGCACCGGTTGCGGCCCGGGCGCGATGAAGGGGCCGATGAAGGGAGCCACGATTGGCCATGCGAAGCAGCGCATCGGCAATGGGCGCTATCTGGGCTTCACCGAGCCGGGCATCATCGCGGCCGAATCGCCGAATCCCATCGTGAACAACCTGGTGATCCTGCCCGATATCGAGAAGCGGCTCGAAGCCTTCGTGCGCGCAGGCCATGTGATCGTGGTCTTCCCCGGCGGCGTGGGCACGGCCGAGGAGATTTTGTACATGCTCGGCATCCTGCTGCATCCGGACAATCGCGGCATGCCCTTCCCGCTGATCTTCACCGGTCCGTCCGAGTCGGCCGCCTATTTCACGCAGATTGACGAGTTCATCGGCGCCACGCTGGGGCCGGCCGCGCAGGAACTCTACCAGGTCGTGATCGACGATCCAGCGCAGGTGGCGCACCTGGCACGCGAGGGCACGCAGCAGGTGCGCGAGTACCGCAAGCAGCACAGCGATGCGTATTACTTCAACTGGCGCCTGAAGATTGATGCTGAATTCCAGAGCCCCTTCGTGCCGACGCACGCGTCGATGCGCGCGCTGGACCTTCACCGCCAACAGGAACCGCACCGGCTGGCGGCCAACCTGCGCCGCGCATTCTCCGGCGTGGTGGCCGGCAACGTGAAGCTGCAGGGCATACGCGAGATCGAGAAGCACGGGCTGTTCGAGCTGCATGGCGAGCCGGAGATCATGGAGCATATGGACCAGCTGCTGGCCAGCTTCGTCGAGCAGGGCCGGATGAAGCTGCCCGGCGCGCAGTACAAGCCCTGCTACCGTATCGTCCGCTGACGCCGCACAGCCAACCGTTCAGGCGTCCAGTCGCAGCGGCAGGCTGCGCAGCCGCCTGCCCGTCAGCTTGAATACGGCATTCGCGACCGCCGGCGCCACCGGCGGCGTCGCCGGCTCGCCCATGCCGCCGGGCGGCTCCGTGCTTTGCAGGATGCGCACTCTCACCTCAGGCATCTCTGCTATCCGCAGCGTCGGATAATCGTGGAAATTCGATGGCTGCACCCGTCCTTCGCGGATCACGATCTCGTCGTTGAGCGCGCACGACAGGCCGAGCGCGACCGACGACTCGACCTGCTGCACGACGCCGTCCGGATTCACGGCAAGGCCGCAATCGACGGCGCAGCTGATGCGGTGCACACGGATGCGCGCACCGTCGACCGATACCTCGGCCACCTGCGCGACGATGGTTCCGAAGCTTCGGTGCAGCGCCACACCGAGCGCACGCCCGGCAGGCACCTCGCCGGCCAGCGCCACTGCCGCATCGAGCACCGCGATCACGCGCGGTTGCCGCGACAGCAGGCGGCGCCGGAACGCAACTTCATTGACGCCGGCCGCCAGCGCCAGCTCGTCAATGAAGCACTCCATGAAGAACGCATTGTGCGAATGGCCGACCGAGCGCCAGCTGCCGATCGGTACTGCAGAATCGACGATCACATGCGACACCTGCTGGTGCGCGATCTCGTAAGGCTGGTCGTACAGTCCCTCGACCGTGGTCTTGTCGGGCCCGGCCATCGGCAAGCCGAATGCACGCTGCAACAGGTGCTGCGCGGGCGATGCAGCCGCCGATTTCGACTGCCATCCGGCGAGGCGCCCGTCGGTGTCCAACATGCCCTGCAGGCGCGCCACAGCGGCAGGGCGGAAAAAGTCGTGCGCCAGGTCCTGCTCGCGCGTCCACATCAGCTGCACGGCCGGGCCGTCAAGCAACTGCGCCAGCTGCGCTACCTGCGCGACCATGTCATTGTCGAGCCGCCGTCCGAAACCACCGCCCAGCATCGTTACCGTGAGATCGATCGCATCCTCGCCGACGCCCGCGGCACGCGCGGCGACAGTGGCGGCGACCGATGGTGACTGCGTCGGCACCCAAAGCTTCAAACGGCTCTTCGACCACTGCGCGGTGCAATTTATCGGCTCCATTGCCGCATGCGCGACGAACGGGGCGCGGTATTCGGCATTCACGCGCGTTGCGCCCTCCAGCGATGCGAGGTCGCCGCTGCGATGATAGGTGAACCCCGATTCATGCTCGAGCGCGTGCCGCAGTCCTTCGATGATCGCGGGCGACGACAGCTGCGCATGGCCAGCCGCGTCGTCCCACGACACGTTGAGCCGCTTGAGCGCCTGCATGGAATGCCAGCGCGTATCGGCCACGACCGCCACGGCCTCCGGCGCTCCCGAGCGATCGGCCTTCAGTGCAAGCACGCGCCGCACGCCGGGCAGGCGCTCGACGCTGGCTGCATCGAATCCCTTGATCGTGCCGCCAAACACGGGCGGCATCGCAACCATCGCGTACAGCATGCCGGGCACGCGCACGTCCATGCCGAAACGCGCGCTGCCGTTCACTTTGGACGGACCGTCGAGCCTTGGCTGCGAGCGCCCGATCAGTCTGAACTGCGACACGTCCTTCAACTGCCAGGGCACCTCGCCGATCTCGGCGGCACGCGCAGCCAATTCGCCATAGCTTGCCGACAGGCCGGACGGATGAATGACCTTCCCTTCGTCGGTCTTGCACTCGGCAGGCGGCACTTTCCACAGCTGCGCGGCTGCCGCGACCAGCCGCGCCCGCGCCGCCGCGCCCGCCTCGCGCATCGGCAGCCAGCTGTCGCGCACGCTGGAGGAGCCGCCGGTCACGATGACGCCGACCTCGCGCATCAGCTTGCGCGTCAGGTGTCGCGCGCTGCGGCTTACCCTGCCCTCGTCGTCGGGACGAAACGGCAGGCCCTCGACGGCGATCGTCTGGTCGCCAAAGATCGTCTGCAGCGGCGCCTGCATCAGTTCGACCGAAGACAGTGGCACGTCCATCTCCTCGGCGACCAGCATCGCCAGCGAAGTCATCACGCCCTGCCCCATCTCGCTTTTCGCCAGCATCACGCGCAACCGACCATCCGCCGACACCACAACCCAGCCATTCAGGGGAAAGTCGCCCGGCTGTGCTGCGGGCATTTTCGCGGACAGCCGCTGCCGTGGCGGCAGCACGCTCCAGCCAACGACCAAAGCGCCGGCCAGGCCCAGGCCGCCCAGAATCAGGCGGCGACGCGATGCACGATGTTCTGACTGATTCATCCGGCCCCTCCCCAAGGCTCAGTGATACGGACTATGCTTGTCATGGTACATCGATACGGATTGCCGCCTGCCCATGAGCCAGAGCTTCTTCCAGTCCTTCATCCTGCTGCTGCTCGTCACCGACCCGTTCGGCAATGTGCCGCTGTTCGTCAGTACGCTGCGGCAGGTCGCGCCCGAGCGGCGCAACCGCGTCGTCGTGCGCGAATGCCTGATCGCCTTCGGCCTGCTGCTGGCCTTCATGTTCATCGGCCGTCCCTTCCTCGATGCCTTGCAGCTCTCCGAGATTTCGCTGCGCATCGGCGGTGGCGTGGTCCTGTTCCTGATCGCGCTGCGCATGGTCTTTCCGCAACCGGGTGGCATCTTTGGTCAGGGAGAACAGGGCGCCGCCGAACCGCTGATCGTGCCGCTGGCCATCCCGGCGCTGGCCGGCCCGTCCGCGCTCGTCACGGTGCTGCTGTTTTCCTCACAGGCCACGATGGCGATGTGGCTGTACGTGGCCGTGCTGTCGCTGGTCGCGCTCGTGTGGCTGGTGGTGCTGCTGTCGGCCGAACGGCTGCAGCGTGTGCTGGGCGACGCGGTCATGACGGCGTTCGAGCGCTTGATGGGGCTGATCCTGACTGCGATCGCAATTGAAATGCTGCTTGCAGGCTTGCGGGCCTATATCGGCTCACTTTAACGATTAAGTCGAAGATCCGAGCTGCAAATCGCGCTATCATTGCGTTTTGGTTGCAAATGCGCCGGGCAGCATGGATCAGTTCAAGCAAATCTCTACCTTCGTCGATGTTGCCTCGCGCGGAAGCCTGTCCGCTGCTGCGCGCGCCGAAGGCATTGCGCCGGCGGTGATCGGCCGACGACTTGACGCGCTCGAGACGCGGTTGGGCGTCAAACTGCTGCAACGGACCACGCGCAAGATAGCGCTGACCAATGAAGGCGTTGCCTTTCTGGAGCACTGCCAGCGCATTCTGCTGGACCTGGAAAACGCCGAGGCCGAGGTCTCCGAGCGCAGCGCGCGTCCCAGTGGACACCTGTCCGTATCCGCGCCGGCCGGCTTCGGCCGCCAGCATGTCGCGCCACTGGTGCCCTCTTTCCTTGCCGAGCATCGCGATGTCACGCTGACGCTGAACCTCAACGATCGGGTGGTCGACCTGATCGGAGAAGGCGTGGACATTGCGATTCGCATCGCTGACCTGTCCGACTCCAGCCTCGTCGGCGTAAAACTGGCCGACAACCGGCGCGTGGTGGTCGGCTCCCCCGAGTACTTCCGCAAACACGGGCGCCCGTCGACGCCGGACGAATTGTCACGCCATAACTGTCTCGCCTTTTCCAGCGCAGGCAGCCAGCGTGGCTGGACGTTCAGGCAGAACGGGAAAAACCTGACGGTGAAGGCAGGCGGCAACATGGGCTGCAATGACGGCGCCGTGCTGCATGACTGGGCGCTGGCCGGCAAGGGGCTAGCATGGCGCTCGATGTGGGAGGTAGGCACCGAGCTTGAGACGGGCCAACTGGAGACGGTGCTGGACGAATTCGCCGCGCCAGGAAACGACATCTACGCCGTGTTCGCGCAGCGCCAGCACCTGCCGCTACGGATCCGCGCTTTCGTGGACTTCCTGCGCCGGGCCTTCTCGCAACCGGATTACTGGCGCAAGCAATGACCCCGGAAAACAAAAATCCCCGCCAAGGCGGGGATTCGGTATCAACGCCTCGAAGGCGATGAATTACAGCGGCTTGATGTTTGCAGCCTGCAGGCCTTTCGGGCCGCTCACCACATCAAACTCAACTTTAGCGCCTTCGCCCAGGGACTTGAAGCCCGAGGACTGGATAGCGGAGAAGTGCGCGAACAGGTCAGCGCCGCCGCCGTCCGGAGTGATGAAACCAAAGCCTTTTGCATCGTTGAACCATTTCACGGTACCAGTTGCCATTGCTAATTTCCTTTCATTGGGTCATTCCTGATGACCCTGGTTAAGGCGGAAAATCCGCCAGAAGTCCGTCTCAACCAAGTAAGGAATTACAGCCTGATACTGCACCACTGCTACCTGAGCCTCAACGTCAAGCGGATTATACTTGAGAAGACGGGATCTACTGACAATTTCATCAAGAGTTTGAGCCGAGTCGAACGGAACGTTGCTTCAGCATCCAGCCGATTGACCCATAATCAAGTTCGCGTTCCAACCGGCAGCAAGCGTGCCCGGGGCAAATCGCCTATAGTGCCGAAATAGAAAAACAAGAGTCTCCCCCATGAAATTCGATGTCGCCATCGTCGGCAGCGGCCTCGCCGGCCTGTCCGTCGCCCTGCACCTTGCGCAGAAGCGCAAAGTCGTCGTGATCTCCAAGCGTGCGCTGCGTGATGGCGCCAGCGACTGGGCGCAGGGCGGCATCGCCGCCGTGCTCGACTCGCACGACAGCCACGACCAGCACGTGCAGGACACGCTGGTCGCCGGCGCCGGTCTGTGCGACGAGACCGCGACCCGCTTCATCGTCTCGCATGGCCGCGAGGCCATTGAATGGCTGATCGCGCAGGGCGTGCCCTTCACACGCGACGAGCAGGCCGAGCTCGGCTTTCACCTGACGCGCGAAGGCGGCCACAGCCAGCGCCGCATCATCCACGCCGCCGATGCGACCGGCCACGCGGTGCAAGTCACCTTGGAAGCGAAGGTCCGGCAGCACCCGAACATCACGCTGCTCGAGCAGCACATGGCGATCGACCTGATCACCTCGGACAAGCTCGGCATCCGCAATGGCGCGCCGCATTGCTACGGCCTGTACGTGCAGGACGTGAACAGCCACGAAGTGATGACCATTGCCGCAGAACAGACGGTGCTGGCGACCGGTGGCGCCGGCAAGGTTTATCTGTACACGACCAATCCCGACACCGCGACCGGCGACGGCATCGCGATGGCCTGGCGTGCGGGCTGCCGCGTGTCCAACATGGAATTCATCCAGTTCCATCCAACCTGCCTGTACCACCCGTATGCGAAGTCCTTCCTGATCACGGAAGCCGTACGCGGCGAAGGTGGCGTACTGAAGCTGCCGGCCACGGCCGGCGCCGCAGCCGGACAGCGTTTCATGCCGTCGCATGACGAGCGCGCCGAGCTTGCGCCGCGCGACATCGTCGCGCGAGCCATCGACTATGAAATGAAGAAGCGCGGCCTCGACTATGTGGACCTGGACATCAGCCACAAGCCGCCGGAATTCCTGAAGGAGCACTTCCCGACCATCTATGCGCGCTGCCTCGAGCTCGGCATCGACATCACGAAGCAGCCGATACCTATCGTGCCGGCGACGCACTACACCTGCGGCGGCATCGTGACCGACCTGCACGGGCGCACCGACATTCAGGGACTGTACGCAGTCGGCGAGACTGCGTACACCGGCCTGCACGGCGCGAATCGTCTCGCAAGCAATTCGCTGCTCGAATGCGTGGTGCTAGGTCGCGCGGCAGCGATGGATATCGAGGCACAGCCGAAACCGACATCGCCCGCGCTGCCTGCGTGGGACGAAAGCCGCGTGACCGACGCGGACGAGGAAGTCGTGATCACGCAGAACTGGGACGAATTGCGCCGCGCAATGTGGAGCTTCGTCGGCATCGTGCGCACCACGAAGCGACTGGAACGCGCGCAGCACCGGATCGCGCTGCTGAAGGAAGAGATCAACGAGTACTACGCGAACTTCCGCATCACCCGCGACCTGCTGGAATTGCGGAACCTGGTCGAAGTGGCGTCGCTGATCGTCAGCAGCGCCTTGTCGCGGCGGGAAAGTCGCGGACTGCATTACAGCCTGGACTTTCCGGAGACCTTGCCGAAGGCGCTGCCGACGGTGCTGTCACCGTTGAGGAAATTGCCGCCGCGACGCTGATCAATTCACCCCAGGTTCAGTTTCTTTGCCCATTTAGGCGCCTGGTTTGCGAATTCGACCCAGGTGCTTTCAGACAGGAATCCGCTCCCGCACAAGATTTCCTTGCTCTTTGTCTTGGCGGCATCGTCCGGCATGCCCCAACAGAAAACAGCAAAAATCAGATCCTGCATGGCAGCCAGCTCTTTCGCGCCATCGCCTTGAGTCAAGTTGCACGAAATGGCTTTCCATGTTTTTTGATTGGAAGGAAGGGCATCGGCCTTCGATTTAACCAGTTGAAGCAATGCCCTGCCGAATTCCGGAGCATGTTGCTTCAATTGTTTGAGGCAGATGATTGAGGCACTGACAAACGAGGCGTAACGCCCGATTGGCAAGCCCCAGAAGCTACGCTCCCGATAGGTAGCCAGCCATGAATTCCATTCTTTTGGCAGCAGGTCTTTTGCCGTGGCCATAAAATCGGCTGACCTGTTGCCGGC
>JACCDH011644537.1_pt1 | contig 15859 bp, 13 predicted proteins | sample 7442481 | NCBI WGS metagenome assembly JACCDH01 (sample SAMN15323433, study PRJNA562643) | freshwater metagenome | isolation source: river surface water | place: USA:Blue River Watershed | collected 2017-08-15
CAGCCAGAGCCTTACGCTACAAGCTGAAGTCCTATAAAGAAGCTGGCTTCCTTGTTGATTGATTTTGTTAGATAATTAGAACCATGAGTACTCCAAACGTAGATTCCATGATTACCCGGATGCAGGCGCTAGCCACTGCAGCCAGTGGTAAGCCTGTAGCTACGGATAATGCAGCAAATAATGGAGTGGATTTCTCGGCAGTTCTTAAAAATGCTATCGAAAACGTCAATACTGCTCAAAATAGCGCTCAAGCCAAAGCACAATCTTTTGCCACTGGCGCCTCAGATACCTCTTTGGAAGACGTAATTGTCTCTCTTCAAAAAGCCAACCTATCCCTGCAAGGCATGATTGCAGTGCGTAATCGCTTGGTTGAGGCCTATAAAGAAGTGACTAATCTGCAGGTTTAAGGTCTCTTCGCAATAATCCAATAAATAAAGCCCAGTTAATCTGGGCTTTATTTCATTCAATGGTCTAAAAATATTTAGTGCCCAAGATGAAATTACCCACCCTGCGGATTTGTATTCGCCGGACCTGGAATGACCTTGCCGTCTTCCTCATATGCCCAGGCCAAGACCTCGGCGACAGCGGCATATAACTTTGGCGGCACTAATTCATTGAGCTTGAGCTGCATTAAGAACTCTACTAACTCAGGCTCTGTTCTAGTGGGAATCCCCATTTCTTTAGCTTTTGCCAAGATGGCATCAGCTACAAATCCCTCGCCTTGCCCAGTAATCCGAGGGGCTGCACTATTAATTTCATAGGCAAGAGCGACTGCCTTGCGTGTCTTTTTATCGTCCATGACTAGGTTGAAGATATTTCATCTTTTAGGCTGACTTTTGCATCGGGATCTACCTGAGCATGCATTTGCTCCAGCAATCTGGAAAACGAGCTAGCCAATACTGACTGAGCCTCAGATGAAGCTTGAATGGCAACATGGACACTCTCGCCAAATTGTGTGCCCACCACTTTAAATGGGCCTAGATTTGGCAGCGTCACATCTAATGTTATGCGACTCCCCTTTTGCAACTCAAACGGCGGCTTATCCTCTGTCTCCCAGGCATCCTCTCTGTAAAGACGCCCTTGTACATTCGGCATCAGTTGACCCTGCCACAAAAGGTCGCCCCTCAAAAGCAACTTTACCGAATCACGAACAGTGGGTGTATCCGATGAAAGCTGCGAAACTAGCTTAGCCGCTTCATCCTCGAAATTTTCAACACTCATCTTTCGATCACCCCCACCCGAACCAGCCGGAAGGAGTAACTTTTTTAATTGATCTGCTGCAAAAATACCCGAGTTTTGTAAGTTTTGATAAAGCATGCCCATAGCCAATTTAGGATCTACCTGATCACCAGCTTTAGCTTGCGAGGTATTTGGCCAATTTACAATTACCTCTGAATTCACCTTGGATTTATTTTGAGTATAGACTTGCTCGCCTAGTTCAGGAACATCAACCTCCAAAATATCCGATAAGAGTTGCCCCAATGCTGCGCTACCCGACTTATCTAATCTGCTGAGATTTTGGGACAACAAATTCTGTACGTCTATACTCTGATCCTGCGTATCAATGAGAGCATTTGACCCGACTGCATTAGACAATTCAAGCATTACAGCCTTGTCTACATGGGGTTCGAGCTGCTGTAAATTAGTAACTCCAAATTTAGATGCCGCGTTTTGAAGCGCATCATGCAAAGCATGGCCAGCAGCGGAATCCACCACAGGCAATGGCATCTTAAGCGCCACTCGGGGATCAATTGCTCCTAGACTCTCAACTACGGTGGGTGCTGAGGGCGGAGCCATTAAATCATTGCGATGGAACTCAACTGTGTTGTTGATTGGCAGGCTTGATGGTATCTGGATTGCCATATGCGCCTCTCATATTTTAAGGCGAGATTATGTTCATATTATGCGGCTGACCGAGCTTCATTGCCCAATGAAAAACCATTACTACTCAGGGACATAATTTGCTCTTTTGGAGACAGTGCAATCCAAGCCTCATAAAGAGGTTGCAATACATCCATTACCTCCTGAATTCTCTGAGGAGATCGGTCGGTTCTGGCAGCAATAATTTCACGTAAGGACCATTCGTAGATGGCACCTAAATTTTGTGCAACATCCACACCAGCCTCGTAATCCAAACAAGCTAGCAATCCCTGTTGAATAAGATCATGTGCTTTAGTGAAAGATTCAATAGCGTATTGCCCATTCTCTAAAGCTAGCTTACCCACTTTTAGATGGTCGAAAATACGCTCATAGACAAGAACAATAATCTGACCTGAGTCTGCTGAAGTAACGCTCGTATGAGTATTGTTCTCTGCATACATTTTTGCGGCGCGTGCACTCATTTTTTAACTTTTTAATTGTTATTGCTGTTTAAGGAATCAAGTACGCTTGCTAGGGAAGTACTTGTAGAACTAAGCTGAAACAGAAGTGCATTCAAGGCTGAGTACTGATTGATGTAGTTATTTTGAATACTGTTTAATCGAGTCTGAATTTGATCCTGCCGGTCCTCTAAGTCATACCCAGCTTCAGTTTGATTGGTAACCAGACTAGCTAAGTAGCCATTATCACCCGCATAGTCTGTAACAAATGTTGCCAAGGAATCATTGCTGATGGAAATATTGACGGAACCAGTGCCAGTATTCGATAGGTTGGTAACATTACCGGCACTTGTAGAAGTAAACACAGCGCTACTACCAGATGTGCTGTATGAGCCAATATCCCAGTTACCAACAGTTCCTGAGATTGCCCCACCGCCTACAGTGCTGCTGACTACATCACCCGCAGATCTTCCAGTCGTTCCATTAGCAAATGCTGAGGCAACCTGAGACGCCGTGGCTCCACCAATACCAGCCGTAAATGTCAGTCCACCAAGGATTAGGGTTTCATTTTCACTAAGGGCTCTGAAGGTTACTGACGCCTCTTCATATCCATAAGTACTCAAACCGACCGTGACACCTTCAGATAATGTCGACTGAAGACCATCCGCAATAGCAGAATCGTAGTTATCTTCGTTAAATTCTAATGTTCCATCCATTTTCATATCAATGCCGATGTAACTTAAGCTAAACGAATCTGCATAGTTCGATCCGTAAGAGACCCCCTTGGCAAATTTAGCTTTTATTTCATTAATAAATGAAAGCATTGTTGGATTGCTTGCAAATGACCCAGGCGTATCAGAATTTGAACTATTGGCTGTCATTGACTTGTAGGAAGCCATGAGATCGTTATAGGTCGTAATCAGGGTTTTTATTACTGTCTCTGAGCTATCAGTGCCCTGAGATACTCTTACTACCGCATCCCCAGTATCTATCAACTCCAAGGCAAGTCCGTCAACAACATCAGAAATACTATTGCTTGAACGTGTGTAGGTAACACCATTTAAATTAAAGACGGCATCGGTGGCAACGGAAGAATAGCTTGATCCACCCGTCCCTGGGGTTGTCGTTGCAACCGTCACACCAGATGAGGCTGATCCCGATACGCTCAGATCGGAATAAGCACCAGAATTGGTTGCGGTAAAAGTTGCAACATTACTACTGCTTGTTACTATCCAGCCGCTGAGCGTGCCACTCAGTACTCCATATGCAGACGACCCGCTCACGAATGCAGCAGCAACATCAGCGGCTAATGTTGCTCCAGTCGATGTAAATGTTCTACCGGCTATAGTGACCGCGTCACCATCACTGAGGTCTGAGAATGTAGCCGTTGCAACTTCAGTTGCACCAAATGGTGACGTATCCCCTAAAGTGACCGCATTATCTGTACCGTCCTCGGTAGATTGAATTGACAATACATATGTTTGACTGGAGCCCGTATTGTTTTGTGCAACCACACTGGCGCTGACGTTTTCTCCAAGGCCATTAATGTAATCAGCAATTTCAGAAATTGTTGGGGTAGAACCTATAGAGGCCTTAATAGTGGCGTTTGAATAGGTGGTCCCACCAATCGTCAAATTAAAACTATCCCCAAGAGTAATTTCTGTATCTTCGCTTGTATAGCCAGCATAGATATAACGTTGAGGGGTTGCCAATGTCGTTACTGCAAGGCTGTAATTTCCAATTTGGGTACCACTAGAAGAACTTGCAGTTACTACAGAAGTATCAGATGAGGATCCTACGGTCGTATTATAGGAATCAGCGCTTTCAAAATCACTCAACGCGGAACTGAAGGTAGCAAGCTTTGTCTTGATAACCCCTAAATCACTAATAACCAAACTATTAGTCTTAATCTTGGCAGTTATTGCCTCTAAGGGCTTGTTTTCAACAGTCATCAACTCCTTGACAACAGCCGCCACGTCAATCGAAGCGGTGCCACTGGAGCTTGCCGAACTTGTAGATGTAACCATGATGAATTTGCCGATTTAGTAGATAGTTTTTCTATAAATCATGCAAGAAACATGCCATCTTTTGATGGCATGTGTTCTTAGGCTCTTTGACTGACTAAAACGTTATTTAAACGTTGAAAATCACGCGATATCTTTAATAGCTCTTCCGATGGTAGCTGACGAATTAACTCACCAGTATCTGGATTTACTACACGGACTACGTTGTAACCCGTTGTTTCATCGACAGAAAAATTTAAATTCCTGCCCATTGAACTTACAAACTCTTGTAAATCAGCGGCAGCTTTTGCAACCACCTCTCTAGTTGGTTGAGCAGCTTCATTTACGCCCGAAGCCTTAATTTCTGTTGATGCCACTTGGGCAACAACCTGAGCGTCTGATTTCATGCTCTGCTGAGGCGCCCTAGCCTGACTGGAAATGTTTGGCTGGACTACGGCAGGAGCTACTTGCTGTGCGGATTGGATATTACTCATTCTTTTCTCCTATTCAATTCATAAGTTAGAGCGGGAATACCCGCCCTAACTTACCCGCTTTTATTTCAACAAAGACAATACTACGTTAGGCATCTGATTTGCTTGCGCCAACATCGCTGTCGCAGCTTGTTGCATGATCTGACCCTTAGTCAATTTAGCTGTCTCAGAAGCAAAATCAGTATCAATAATTGCTGAACGACTGTTCTGCAAATTGGTGCTTTGAGTAGTTAAATTAGTTGAAACATAACTGAGGCGATTCATTTGCGAACCGTATACACCTCTTTGAGTAGAAATATAATCCAATGCATTGTCAATTGCAGTCTCTGCAGCTTGGAAAGCACTCTGCCAAGTAGAGATATCGTTGCTTGAATTTAATCCGCCCAAATATGAAGTGTCAGTATCAGTAATCGCAGTACCAACAGCCTTCATGCTTGCACTTGAACCAGCCGTAGAGCCAGAACTACCAGTCATTACATTAAGAGTTTGAACGCCGATATAAGCCTCAGAATTAGCGCCACTCTGGAACTGTAGATCACTATTTTGCCCACTACTCAGGACCAAAGTTCCAGATGCTGATTGTGTGCCCTCATTCAGATTAACAATACCTGCAGCAAGAACAGATCCGCTTAAATCTTGAGCATATGCAGAAATATCAAAACTTACTCCAAAGGTATCAAAGCTAAATGTAGTTGTAGTATTTTTATCAACCTGAGATAGAACAAGGGTTTGGGTTGTTGCCAGGCCATTCAATGTTCCTGACATTGTTAAAGTAGCACCCGCAGAATTAGAAAGGGTATAGCTACCAGATTCAACGCCCGTTAATCTAATATCAGAAATTTGGCCAGTTACACCAGTCAATGCGAGAGTAGCCTTGGATGCTATAGCGCTTGCAATTGTTGTTCCTGTAATAGTGCCGGTAGTAGCAAATGTGCTTGCTAGGGTTAACGATGCACCAAACTCACTAAAATTTAGAGTTTGGTTGTAGGTTGTTGACGCAGTTGATGTTCCCACCACTGAGTCTACAGAAACAGTTTGAGATATAGCCTGACCATCCAATGTACCTGTCAACGTAACATTATTACCAGCTGATGACAATGTATATGTCAAGCCAGCCATACGCTTTTTGTGATCCGTGTCGATAGTAAGGGCATAAGTAGTACCGGTTCCCGCGCCATCATTTAAGGTACCAGTGGATCCCAATCCAAGACCAGTAGAAGATGCAACGGAAGTTGCTGTAATTGCAACTGCTGTAGTAACTAATTCCTGTCCAGCATACAAATCTGAATTGGTTGAATCAACACCAGCACCAGAGGAAAGTAAGTTGATTCCATTGAATGACGTACGCTTAGCAGTGCTATTAATCTCGTCATTCAAATCTTTCATTTCATTAACAATATCAAGCTTTTGAGTGGCAGACAAAGAGCCGTCGTAACCTTGAACAGCCAGCTGCTTCAAACGCAACAACATATCTTGGATAGTTGCCAATGAGCTATCAGCAGTCTGCAATAAATTGGTTGCATCAGATAAGTTGCGAATGGATTGATTTGTACCATTGATTTGACCCTGCATGCTCTGAGAAATTGCTAGGCCAGCAGCATCATCCTTGGCGCTATTAATGCGCAATCCAGAAGACAAGCGTTGTACGGATGTCGCCAGGTTGTTTTGGGCATTAGCCAAACTGTTTTGTGCAAACAGCGAAGCCATATTGGTATTAATTACTGTACTCACGATAATCTCCTGTCATAAGGCGGGGCCCAGAATGGGTTTATTTCCCCGTGTATTCCTTTAACGGCAGATTGAACGTATGTGTTTAGATAAATATAGGGATATATCGCAAGTAATTGATTTATATGAATTTTATAGCTTGAATCAGCGATTACAAAGCTGCTTTACTTTGCACTACCCTTAACCGAGCCCAACTAGGACTGCCTCTCGATGCAAGGCTGCCTCCACATGCTCAGGATTAAAAATCAATGCCCTTTCAAAATCCACTAAAGCTGCGTCCAACTGATGAGTCGCCTCAAATGCAAGGCCGCGACTAAAAAAAGCTTCCACAAACACGGGATCAACAGAAATCGCAAGATCAAAGCTAGCTATTGCTAGCTTGTGATGGCCAAGCTCGTAAAGCGCAATGCCAAGGTTTAAATGGGCTTTAGAGTGCTCTGGGTTTAAATTGATCGCTTTTTCATATGAGAATATTGCCTCATCAAATATAGACCGCGCTAAAAAAGCATTTCCAATATTATAGAAAGCCTCTGGATCGTTGGGCTCAAGATCCAAAGCACGGCGGTAGCTATCTACAGCCTCTACATATTTCTCAAGGTTGTGAAGGGCTACCCCTAAATTCTTATGTGCCGAAGCATTTTCGGGATTGATTGTGATTGCTTTTCTAATAAAGTCAACAGCCACTGTCGACTGCCCAGATTGAGCGGCAATCAAGCCAGATAAGTGCAGTGCATCAAAATGGTGCGGCTTTATCACCAAGGCCTGACTGTATAAAGACAGAGCTTCAGCCAGATGGCCATCTTGGTGGCGCTGAAATCCCGCCTGAAAAATATCATCAACTTTATGATCTACAGCCTCATCTGGAGTTGCCATGGTCCCACATTCCTTTTTTTGTACAAAGCCCCCATAATCTGGTAGCTAGCCCTGCGATAACTTATTTAATAACAAATAAATCTGAGTATTGTTGACCCAACCTAATACTTTCACTACTTTACTTGCATAAATTGAAAAAAACGACCCCAATATCAATTCAAGCTCTCTGGGCACAAGGTCTGTTTCTGCATCAAAATAACGATCTTATCGGTGCCAAAGCCAATTATGAGCAGATTCTACAGCTAGACCCGAACCATTTTGATAGTCTTTATCTTTCTAGCGCCATCGCAACCCAAGAAGAAAAGTTTGATCTGGCGAGACGGCTACTAAAGCGCGCACTTGAGATTAGACCCACCCACGTTGATGCACTATTTAATTTGTCCGTAATACTTGAGGCCGCAGGCGAGAACGATGAAGCGCTATCTAATTATGAAAACATAATTGAACGGATGCCGACTCATATCAAGTCAAGGTACAACTATGCATCCTTGCTAGCCAAGCTTGGGCGCATACAAAGCGCAATGAGTGAATTTAAAAAAGTTATTGAGCTGCAGCCCGATCTTCTTGTAGCCCAACAAAACTACGAGAAATTATTATGGTCACAGTCCCAGCAACTTGAAATTACCTCGAATACTAGAAATGAATTTGTACGGCTACATCAAAAGGGTTTATGGCTACTTGAAGAAAGGCAATTTCAAGCGGCGCTTGAATATTTTAATCAAGCCATAATGCTTGAACCACTGAGTCTAGAGGGCAATCACAACAAAGGCATTGCACTTGAAAAAATGGGGAGACTCCAGGAAGCTCTTCATTGCTATCAAAATGCGATTAAACATCATCCCGCCTCCTCAAAAACACATAACAATATTGGAAACATCTATCGAGAGCTCAATCAGAACGAAGATGCCATAAATAGCTTTGAAAATGCCTTAGAACTAGACCCAAATTATGCCGAGGCATACAGTAATTTAGGGTGGACTCTATACGGCATTCAGGAGTACCAAAAATCTAAAGAGTGCTTTCAGAAAGCACTTGAAATTAATCCAGATCTAACGCCAGCGCTATTTAATTTGAGCTTAAGCCAGCTGATACTCGGAGAATTTGAAGAAGGATGGGTTAATTATGAACATCGCAAAAAACAACCACTCTATCAAAATAAGATAACCCATCTAACGAAACCACAATGGGATGGAGTCGAGCCAATAGCTGGCAAGACAATCTATATATACGCAGAGCAGGGACTTGGAGATACTATTCAATTCTGTCGATATATTAAATTTTTATCTGATAGAGGTGCAAATGTATTGTTTGAGCCGCAAACGCCACTGCATGGACTGCTTTCAACCCTCGATGGAGTTGGTGAACTGTTACTACATGGCCAAAAAATACCGCCTTATGACTTTCATTGCCCACTGATGAGCCTACCATTAGCATTTAGAACAAATGGGGAATCAATTCCGAATAACGTTCCATATCTACATACTCAAGAGAATAAAAGAAAATATTGGGAAAACAGGTTGGCAGATATCAAGGGGCCGAAAGTAGGCCTAGTTTGGAGCGGCGGTTTCAGACCCAACAACCCAGAGCTATGGGAGGTAAACAAACGAAGAAATATTCCCTTTGAAATTCTTAGCCAAGTCAATATAGATGGAATACAGTTTTTTAGCCTGCAAAAGGGTGAGTCAGCGGAAGCTGAATTAATAGGCAATAAAGAATTGTTATGGCCGGGTGGTAATTTTTACAACTTCACAAATGAACTCCAAGACTTTAGCGATACTGCTGCTTTAGTAGAGCAGCTAGACTTAGTTATAAGCGTTGATACCTCTACAGCCCATTTGGCAGGGGCCCTAGGTAGGCCTACTTGGATTTTAAATAGATTTGATAGTTGCTGGAGATGGCTAGACCAGGGGGAGACAAGTAGCTGGTATCCGACAGTAAAGCTTTACAGACAAAAAGTGGCTGGAGACTGGAGACTGATGATTCAAGACGTTAAGACTCACCTTCGACAACAATTTAAGCAATAAATCATTCGTCATGAAATTTAATATCTGCATCATCCAGCCCGAAAATTATGTTCACTCAATGGCATTTTGGGAGCTGGCAGAATTACTTCTATACTCCCTACGCGAATTACATCATAAGGCGGAGATTCAATTCAATAAAACTGACGCTAGCGCAAGGAATATCTTAATTGGATTCCACTTGCTTGATATCGAATATGCCAAACAAGTTCCTAAAAATACAATTTTGATTAACGTGGAGCAATTTCTTGGCGGCGTCGAATGGACAGAAAATTTCTACAAAAATTTCTTAAATTGGACCAAGTCATTTGAAATTTGGGATTACAGCCTTCAGAACATCGATGCATTCAAAAAAATGGGGTTAAGCAACGTTAAATATTTAAAACTTGGCTACCAAAAGGAATTGGTGCGCATCAAAAGAAGTGATGTCCGAGACATTGATGTGCTGTTTTATGGCTCCATAAATGAGAGGCGAGCTAAGACGCTTGATGCAATTAAAAATCTTGGCTTTAATGTATGCGCAATTTTTGGCACTTATGGTAAAGCCCGAGATGATTTAATTGGAAGGTCAAAAGTTGTTCTAAATCTTCATTATTATGAATCGCAAATATTTGAGGTTGTTCGAGTGTTTTATCTTCTTAGTAACTTAATACCGGTTGTTGCTGAAATTAACGAATCCACAGTAATTAGCGATCCCTTCAAAGATATAATTTCAGGCACGAAATATGATGACCTAGTTGAAATGTGCGCCTATTTGGCAAGCAATCCTGAGCTGGCCAATATTAAAGCCGCAACAATATTTGATATTTACAAGCAATATCCCCAAAAGAGCTACACCGAATGCTTGCTAGAGGATACGAAACATTAAAAGTGTGGCTCATTAAAGCGCGAAATTAAGCAATCATGCAATTAACTTTCATAGCTCAAATATTACTTAAACAACTTGCTCCATCCTACCGAGGCACTAAACCAGTGCCTCTAGTCCAAAATAATATTCGAACAGTATTATTAACTCCCCCCAATACCCTCTCAGCTTCAAGAGCCGTCTGAATGAAGTTCTGAGAATTGAAATTTGATTTTTCATCACTCCGAATCCCAAAAAAATACAGGTCATAGGTTTGAGGGCAAAACATGAAATGAAATCCATCAAACCAACCAGCCATATTGAAGGTATTCATAAAATCATTTGCATCTAGGTTTTTATAGTAATTCCAGCCAATAGAGGAAGTTAGCGGAGAATCTGCTGCACTTGTTCGCGTGGTGCCATGCTCTTGCCTACCCGTGCTAGCGCAAGAAAAAATAACAGCTCCGGCAGGCTTTGTAATTCTCAGCATATTGGAGAATGTTTCAACCCAGTAAGGATTATGCTCAAAACACTCGGCACTGATTGATGAGTCAAAATATCCAGTTGGCGATGATATTAATTGACCCTGCTCCGCCCTATCAACTCCATTGCCCAGCTGGAGGTCATACCCGATATATTCGCTACTTTTAAAAAATTGCCTAACGGAGCCATTTATATCTAGCGAACCAATCTCCGCAACACGACCTCCATGAAAATATTGGGGGTAAAGCTTAGATAGAATTTCGAAAAATTGAAATTGTTGGATATGCGCCATATTTTTCTTTATGATTTTTAATTTTTGGGATGCAACTTACCGAGTTATGAGTAATTTTTTAAAGTAAAAACCTATAATCCATTATTGCAAAGAGGCTGAAGGGTCGACCAGGCTGATATAAAGCTTCTCTAAATCTACTGTAAATTTAGCAGTATTAAATAATGATGAGGTATCTAAGTTTGTCTCTAAAGTTGCCTTATAAGAATTTAACTTTTCGCGGTTCATTCCTAAATCTATAGCTAGCTCTTCATATCTACCCTTACTTTCCACTACAAGCTCTGCTAGCCCAACCGCATTAACTAGACTAGCTGCCACCCTGCTAGCAAAACCCTCCCCGGGGAATGTTAAAACGGGTAATCCGGCCCATAACGCATCACTAGTAGTTGTGTGAGCATTGCAGGGCCAGGTATCTAAAAATAGATCGGCCACTTGTTGGCGCGCTAAATGTTCGGATAAAGAGGCTCTTTTAGCAAAATAAATACGGCTTGGATCAATACCTCTTTTACCTGCCTCTTTCTTTAAATTCGATGCAGACCTTTCGTTATCCTCAAATAACCATAGAACACTTCCTTTTACACTTTTAAGAATTCCCATCCAGGCGTCGAAAACAGTTGGCGTAATTTTGTAATTAGCATTGAAACTGCAGTAAATAAAACCATCGCTTGGTAACCCTAAAGACTCTCGAGAGTAATGAGTGTCAGCTATCCTCCTGGTCCGATCATTTACTTGGTAGGTGTCGGGTAAATATAGAACTTTTTCTGAGTATTTGTACTGCAAATTTTCCGGGATGATGATGCGATCAGCAATGATGTAATCAATAAATCTTGCACCCATCGTGCCCGGATAGCCTAGATAATTAATTTGAATTGGGGCCGCCCTGTAAGCAAAAATTCCTGTTCTGGCATCCAATGTAAAACCCTTTAGGTCTACGGCAATATCCACCCCCAAATCCCGAGATAATTGAGCAACCTCCTGATCGGTTTTATCTCGAACATCATAAAACTGACTGAAGGCTGCTAGCGCTCTTTTCCGCATGCTATCTTGCTTATCTGGGCCAAATGAAAAACCAATAATCTCAAATCTATTCTTGTCGTGCAGCTCAAATAACTCAGCCATTAGGTACATCGTGGCATGCTCATGAAAGTCTGCAGAAAAATAACCAATTCGAATCCTTTGGTCTTCAGGGTACTTTGATTTAAATTCAGGAAGAATCTTTGCGGGATATTTCTCATTTACCCATAACTCCGCTACCGTTCTTTGAAGGTCTATAGAGTCGGATATCGGCAGTACCATAAAAGGTGCCACCGTCTTTTTAGAAAGCGCGATATCCTTACATACATCATCCCATTCAGGCTCCAGGTTTGACCAATCGCATATGTTCATTTTGGTCGCAAAATGAACGCCCTTCAAATATTCATAATCTGGCTTGATTGTGCGCGCTAAATCATAATCAACCATCGCCAATTCATAGTGCATTAACTCTCGATATAAATTTCCGCGATTATGCAATGCCTCGGCGTAATTAGGCTTTAATTCAATAGCTTTGTTATAACCCTCTAGAGCTTTGTCATACTGCTTTAAGGAAAAAAGGCTATTAGCGCGATTGCTGAGGGCCTCTGGATAGTTCGGATTAATTGCAAGGGCCCTATCAAAATCAGCTAGCGACTCCTCAAATCTTCTTTGCTCGTGAAATAAATTACCACGATTATTGAATGGCTCCGCAATTTCTAAATTGAGTGCGATTGCCTTTCCGTAACTCTCAATGGCCTGATCATAATTTTTTTGCAACTGATAAACATTGCCCAGATTTGTTAATGTACCAATATGACTTGGATTAATCTCCAGAGCCTTTTTGTAGTCATTTATAGCCTCATCAAACTGCGCTAGCCTTTGATGAGCTAAGCCCCTTGAATAAATTGCTTCCTCATAATTTGGCTTGAGACTAACGGCCCTAGAATAACTCTCAATTGCTAGCTCATAACGCCCTAAATTTAAATAAACATTTCCTAAATTACAGTGTGCAGGTGCATTATTTGGATTAGCCACTACAGCCTTTAGGATTAACTCCAGGGCCGCAGCCAATTGATTGCTTTGAGCTGCAATCAAACCAGACAAATGTAAAGCATCAAAATGCAATGGCTGCACCTTAAGAATTTGGGCATAAATCTCTCCAGCAGCAATTAGGTCCCCTCGCTGATGAAGGCCAAATCCCTTTACCAATAATTCTTGTACTAAATTTCCCCGCCCGCCCCCTAACCTTGAGTGAGGTGACTTGGTGGGTATTGGCTGCCTCTTTTTACTCATATTTTTAAGTGTCGAGTTAATTAAATAATCACATCGATCTTAACTGAGGGATTGGCTATTCTTTTTCATTTTGCAAGCCTTAGCTGACCCCAAATCCTTAAGGCTTGATGATTACAGAAACCCCCATAGGAGTTCATAGAAAATATTCGTTAAATGTGGCAATTTTTGCCATTTTTACTGTTTTTATGCCCTAAATCTAGTATATTTAGGGTCTGATACGGCATTTTTTACCATATATAGTGTTTTTTATGATTTTGTGGGTTTTGAGTGATTTTTGGCTTCTTTTTTAAGGTAACAAACGTAAACGCATGAAAATCCTCGGTTTTGACACCTCAAAACTTCCGAGCCCATCGGCTCAGGGTGCCATCCCGATTCTGGTCCTGCTCGTATTAATTATGATGCTGGTGCCTTTGCCAGCCATCATCCTAGATGTTCTATTTACCTTCAATATTGCCTTATCGATCATCGTGCTCTTTACGGCGATCAATATTAAGAGTTTTAAGGACTTTGTTGCCTTTCCAACAGTTCTGCTGCTTACCACCCTCTTACGACTCTCCTTAAACGTAGCCTCCACCCGTATCGTGTTGTTAGAGGGTTACAAGGGTACTGATGCTGCTGGTAAGGTGATTGAAGCCTTTGGTGTGTTTTTGATTGGCGGTAACTTTGCAGTTGGTATCGTGATCTTTATTGTGATCACCATTATTAATTTCGTCGTGATCACCAAGGGCTCGGGGCGGGTAGCCGAAGTATCCGCTCGCTTTGCCTTGGATTCCATGCCGGGTAAGCAGATGGCGATTGATGCCGATCTCAATGCTGGCTTGATTCAGCAAGATGAGGCGAAGTCCCGCCGAGCAGATGTAGCCCAGGAAGCAGACTTCTTTGGCTCCATGGATGGTGCCTCTAAATTCGTGCGTGGCGATGCTATGGCCGGCATCATGATTTTAGTTATCAACCTCATTGGCGGATTGATGATCGGCGTGCTCCAACATGGCATGGATTTCGGTAAGGCACTTTCCACATTTGCCTCGCTGACCATCGGTGATGGCTTGGTAGCGCAAATTCCAGCACTGATTATTTCTACGGCGGCCGGTATTTTGGTTACCCGCGTTGCTACAGAGGATGACTTCTCTGGCCAGGTATCTAAACAGTTCGAAGCAAACAGTAATGCTCTAGGCGTAGTTGCTGCCGTTCTTGGCATCCTCGGTATCTTGCCTGGCATGCCCCATGCCATCTTTATAGGCTTTTCTGTACTCTTTGGTGGTCTAGCCTATCTAGCGCACCAAAGGATTAAACGAGAAACCGCTGCGGCCAAGACCGCCGCTGCAGTACCCGACACCAATCAAGAGCTTGAATGGAAAGATGTGCCCATTGTTGAACCTCTTTGTTTAGAGCTGGCCTACCGCCTGATTCCCTTGGTAGACAAAGGCAACGAGAGTGATCTCATTAAGCGTATTAAGGCAATTCGACGCAAGTTCATTACGGAGATTGGCTTTTTAATTCCGTCGGTACATATTCGGGATAACTTACAACTTAGTGCAGAGACCTACCGAGTCCTACTTTATGGCGCAGAAATTGGTCGCGGTCAATGTCTGCCTGATCGCCTATTAGCTATCCAGCAAACTGCTGGTGAAAGCATTCCTGGAATCGAAGTGAAGGACCCCACCTTTGGTATGCCAGCGGTATGGATTGAGCGTCGTTTTCGGGATGAGGCGATTGCTAAGGGCTACACCGTAGTTGAGCCTGCTGTAGTAATCACCACCCACTTAGACCACCTGATTCATCAGCACGCTGCTGAGCTCTTGGGTCGCCAAGAAACCCAAGACCTCTTAGATCACGTTAAGGTGAATTACCCCAAACTCGTGGAAGAGGTGGTGCCAAAGGTTGTTCCTTTGGCCACCTTGCAGCGCCTCTTGCAACTTCTCCTAGAAGAAGATGTGCCCATTAAAGATTTGCGGACTATTTTGGAAGTTGCCAGTGAGTGGGCGCCCAAAATGAATGACCCATTAGAGATTCTGCCGTACCTGCGATTTGCCTTAAGAAGAACCATTGTTCAGGAAACCCTAGGGGATGGTTCCAACTACCAAGTTCTGGGCATTCAGCCAGAATTTGAGCGCCTGATTGAGCAGGCAATTGGCAATGGCGCTATCGCTCCTGATGGTCTCATTGAGCCCTCCCTTGCCAGAATGTTTGGTGAAGAGGTCATTAAAGGCGTACAGGAACTGGAGAGTCAAAACCTTCCGCCTGTAATAGTTACCGGAACACGCACCAGAATGACGCTTTCCCGAATAGCAAGGCGAGTCTGCCCTCAAGTGGCTGTATTAGCATTGGGAGAGCTACCACCAACCTCCAATCTGGCTTTCCTCAAGGTTCTTTGTTCCCAAACGGGCAAAAACCCCTAAAATCACTATTAAAGAGATCTACTCCGGAGTTTAAGCATGGGCCCCCAAAAATTTATTGCAGCCAATACCGCTGATGCGTTAAAGCTGATTCGTACAGAATTGG
>JACCDH011649938.1_pt1 | contig 15852 bp, 15 predicted proteins | sample 7442481 | NCBI WGS metagenome assembly JACCDH01 (sample SAMN15323433, study PRJNA562643) | freshwater metagenome | isolation source: river surface water | place: USA:Blue River Watershed | collected 2017-08-15
GGCTGGTCAGCAGTCTTCAAAAGACACTGGGCCGCCTACGGGCTGTGGGCGTGCGGGTGGAGCGGGCCGATGGCGTGGCGGTGTTGGTGCGCTGTGCAGGGCAGGGGTGGGATGGCGTGTTCCTGGATCCACCGTTTGGCGACGGTCTGAACGACGCACTCTACCGAGCGGCGCTGTCTGCAGCGGTGCATGCGGTGGGGCCCTCTGGTTGGGCCCATTTGGAGAGCCCGAGGACCTGGTCCGATGAAGAACTGCTGCCCCTGGGCTGGCAAGTGCACCGAAGGGGCCGTGCAGGTGTGGTGCATTACGCGTTGCTGCGCAAGGCCTTGCCTCAAAACCCGTCTGTTGTGGCCCCTTGAACACCGCCCGTTGTGGCAGGGCCGGTCAGGCGTGACGCCGTATTTCGCCTTAAGGCTCTTTTTGCAACGGCCAGTTCTGCGTTTTCAAGGATGGCCTTGTGGCTGTCTTTCTGGGCCGATGAACCGATAATCCGTCACCCTGTGTTGCATCGCCACAAGGCCTGTGGCGCCCATACCCTCTTTCAAGAAAAATGACCCGAACGGTGATTTACAGCGGCACATTCGATCCCATCACAAGGGGACATGAGGATGTGGCGCGTCGTGCATCCCAACTGTTTGACGATGTGGTGGTAGCGGTCGCCAGGGCGCACCACAAGAGCACGCGTTTCTCGTTGGATGAGCGGCTGTCGTTGGCTCGCCAGGCATTGGCCCATGTCGCGTCGGTTCGGGTGGTTGCCTTTGACGGGCTGCTGGTCGATCTTTGCAAGAAAGAGTCTGCCTGTGCACTGATTCGGGGCATTCGCAATGGAACGGACTTTGACTACGAAACTCAACTGGCGGCCATGAACCGGAAACTGCTGCCGACTGTGGAGACCGTTTTTTTGCTTCCCGACGCTTCCCTGCAATGCATCTCCAGCACGCTGGTCAGGGAAATTGCCAAGCTTGGCGGCGATGTGTCATCCATGGTGCATCCGGATGTCGTCTGTGCGTTCGCTCGCCATCCCAACATTTGAATAGGCGCAACCCATGGCATTGATGATCACCGACGAATGCATCAACTGTGATGTTTGCGAACCGGAATGCCCCAACGACGCCAGAGCGATGGGGGAGTCTTTCTATCAAATCGACCCTCATCGGTGCACCGAATGCGTCGGACACTTCGAGGAGCCTCAGTGCGTTCAAGTGTGCCCGGTGAACTGCATTCCACTGCACCCGCTCCATGTGGAATCCCGGGATGTTTTGATGCAGAAGTACCGCCTGCTTCAGGCGCTTGGTGGAAAAACGAGCGCTTCCCCTCTCGCCACGAGTGGGGCGCTGCAGCGTCAGGCCGGAGCAGGTGGGGATGCCGGTGTGTGCCCCGACACGGGGTCGGTGAGTTGCGTCGGCACCTGACGTGACGGCTTTGGTCGCGGAGGTTTACTGGTGTGAATGAGTGCGGTGGCCTCGTTCATTCGACCCGCTAACAGATCGGGCGCTGCCTTGCTGCAGCGCACCAGTGCTTGATCGATTGCGATGCGTTGATCCAAAGCGGGTTTTTTCAATACCCAGTTCACCACCTCCGCCTTGTCGCCCGGGTGTCCGATGCCGATTCGCAAGCGCCAGTAATCGGGTGTACCCAGCTGAGCGTGGATGTCCCGCAGTCCGTTGTGTCCGGCATGGCCGCCCGAAAACTTGAGTTTGCATTCGCCCGCCGGAAGGTCCAATTCGTCGTGCGCAACCAATATCGCGGCGGGCGGAATTTTGAAGAAACGGGACAACGCGGCCACCGCTTGTCCCGACCGGTTCATGAACGTCTGGGGTTGCAACAACCAAACCGTACGTCCTTGCGTACCAAAGCGCGCCACCAGCCCGAAATGTCCTCGCTCATGCTGAAGGCTGACCCCCCAAAGCTTGGTCAGCTCGTCCACCCACCAAAAGCCCGCGTTGTGTCGTGTGTCCGCGTACCCTGGTCCGGGGTTGCCAAGCCCCACGATCAATTGAATCACGATCAATGCCTCCAGAAAAAAGGCCCGCGAGTGCGGGCCTGTGGATGAAGCATGGGAGCCGTCGAATGAAAATCGACGGAATCCGAAAGGCTTACTTCTTGCCTTTGCCCTTCTTCTTGTCGTCGGCTGCTGCGACAGGCGCAACCACGACTTCCGGCTCCGGCTCCACCACGCTCACCACGGTTTGGTTGGGGCGGCCGTGGGTGACCACTTTGATGCCCTCGGGCATGACCAAATCCTTGACATGGATGGAGCTTCCCTTGGTCATGTTGCCCAAATCCACCGTGATGTGTTCTGGCAGTGTGGTTGCCAAGCACTCGATTTCGATTTCGGTCATCACATGGTTGACCAGGCATTTGTCGCCTTTTACTGCCGGCGAGTTGTCGGCGTTCACAAAATGCAGCGGAACTTTCTTGTGCAGGCGGGTTTTAGCGTCCACGCGCTGAAAATCCACGTGGAGCACCAGTTGCTTGAACGGGTGATACTGAACGTCACGCAGCAGAACCTGCTGGGACTGTCCGGCCAATTCCATTTCCAGAATGGATGCATGAAACGCCTCTTTCTTCAGGGCGTGCCAAAGTGCGTTGTGGTCCAGCTCAATCTGGCTGGCTGCGGCTGAGCCACCATAAACGACACCCGGCGTGCGGCCGGTGTTGCGGAGACGGCGGCTCGCACCCGTGCCCTGCTTGTTGCGCTCGAAAGCGACAAATTTCATCATGTTCAAACTCCTGCTGAGAAGACACCCGCGACCAGGTTCTCTCGGTTAAAAAAGACACACCATCCTGCGCTTCTTGCCCTCGTCAACTGGGAGGGAACATGCAGGCTGCACGTGTCTGCGACATCGTTTGTCGAGACAGTGACCATGCTTCAGGTTGCGTCGCAACTTAAAACAGGTTCTCCTGTTCGGCAAACAGACTCATGACCGACTCTCCAGAAGCGATTCGCGAGATCGTTTCGGCGATCAATGGTGCAACGGAGAGTTGGCGGATTTTTTTGCAAGCCTGTGCGGCCTGACTCAACGGAATGGTGTTGGTCACTACCACCTCATCAAGTGCGGAGCCCTTTGCAATTCGCTCAATGGCTGGGCCGGAAAAGATCGGGTGTGTGCAGTACGCGTAGACATTTTTTGCGCCGCGCTCTTTCAGGACTTCAGCCGCCTTGACCAGCGTACCTGCCGTGTCAATCATGTCGTCCATGATCACGCAATTGCGGCCTTCAATGTCACCGATGACATGCATGACTTCTGACACGTTGGCTCGCGGCCGACGTTTGTCAATGATGGCCATGTCGCAGTCCAGCTGTTTAGCCAGAGCTCGCGCTCGCACGACGCCACCAACATCTGGCGAAACCACCAAAAGGTCGGCGTAGCTTTTTTGCCGCAAATCGCCCAACAGAACGGGCGAAGCGTAAATGTTGTCCACAGGAATGTCGAAAAAACCCTGAATCTGGTCTGCATGCAGATCCATGGTCAAAACATGAGAGACGCCAACGGCCTGAAGCATGTTTGCGACTACTTTGGCAGAAATGGGAACGCGGCTCGACCGAGGACGCCGGTCTTGTCGGGCGTAGCCGAAATAGGGGATAACCGCAGAAATGCGCTCTGCCGACGCCCGCTTGAGTGCATCCACCATAATGATGAGCTCCATCAGGTTCTCATTGGTGGGCGCACAGGTGGACTGAACCACGAACACGTTGCGGGCGCGAACGTTTTGTGCAATCTCTACAGTCACCTCGCCGTCTGAAAATCGCCCGATGTTTGCAGAACCCAAGCTGGTGCCAGTGTGCTGGGCAATTTCAGAGGCCAGCACCGGGTTCGCGTTGCCGGTAAAAATCATGAAATCTGGGGATTGAACTTGCATGAGCTTTCCAGCGGAGCGTCGGTGCTGATAAAAACGCCAACGAATCGAGAGTTTGCGATCAGCGGAATATTTGGCAGGGGAGGAAGGACTCGAACCCTCGCATGCCGGAATCAAAATCCGGTGCCTTTACCAACTTGGCGACTCCCCTACGCAGGCGGCGTGAACTTGATGGTTCACGCCGCCGAAAAAACAATGCAATCCACGGCTTCCATGGGCCACTAATCCGCGACCCAATCTTTCAGCGGATGCACGCCAACCGAATTACACCTTTTGATCCACCATGTCTGGGGAGGCGAGCTCAGTTTTTGCGCAGCATTCCACGGAGCAAAGGCAGCGCTTCCGGATCCGGTCATTCTTGGCGAAAGACCTTGATTCTTCATCCAGTCCAAACACTCGGAAATTTCTGGGACCAGTCTGACAGCCACAGGCTGCAAATCGTTGTCCCCGAACCAAGCGCATTGACCGTTTTTCGTGTCAGCCTTGTACTCAGCGAAGCCCTGCATTGTAACGCGTTTGGTGTTTCTTTTTAAGTGGGGGTCGCTAAAAATTTTTTGTGTTTCTGCACCTGTGTTCGGCTTCACCACCACCCATTGATGAGGAGGGTGGTCGATGCTCTGGATCGATTCGCCCGTGCCCTCGACCCAAGCGTCCGTCCCATGAATAAAAAAGGGTACATCAGCGCCCAACTGTGCGCCGATCGACATCAAGTCTTGACGTTTGAGTCCAGTGTTCCACAGCCTGTTGAGCGCGATCAGGCATGTGGCGGCATCGGAGGAGCCCCCACCCATGCCAGCTTGCTGTGGGATCCGTTTCTCCAGCGCGATTCTCGCGCCCAGAGAAACACCCGTGTGCGCCTTTAAAAGCCGGGCGGCTTTGGTGCAGAGGTCGTCAGTTGGCAGCGCGTCTGCGAATTCTGACGTCTTCACGTCTTCCCGTTCGATTTCGGGAGAGCGACACACGTCCAGATGAAGGACATCTGCGACATCGACCAATACAAATACCGACTGCAGGTTGTGGTATCCGTCTTCGCGCCGCCCGATGACATGCAAGAATAAATTGAGCTTTGCCGGTGCCGGCAAGTCGTACAAACTTTTCATTCCGTCGGTGTTTCGTGTCGTGCCAAGTGGTCTGCTGTCCAAGTCAAGCGCAGCTCCACCCCCGCGGATTGTCCTTGCGCTGCGCGTCGGACTTGCGCTCGGCGGCTAACGGGGTCGAAGCGCTCAAGTTTCCACTTTGGGTGCATTCCCTGTTGGCCTTGCAGCCAAAAAAACAGATCAGCAAGGGGAAGCTCCTCACCTCCAAACTCCGCTTTTGAGAGTGCGTCAACGCTGTCGTAAATGCGGGGTTCATTGGTTCCCCGAAGAACCGCCCCATCAGCGTTCCATTCAAGCTCTCTCAAAACTTGTCCAGTTGGTGTCTGTATTGAAAGACGGCCGTTCATCGCTGATCCAGAGAGCAGGAACGCTGCCGACCAGTGCCGAGTCGGCTCGGTAAGCACCTTCACACTGAAACGACCGGACCACTCCTCTGGGTGCACGTGAGCGGACTGCTGAGCGATGGGCAAGCCGGTGCATCCACCGACCAAGAGCAGCACCCACATGAACCCAAACACGCGGCGGAGGCAGACCCCAAGTGCGCGTGATCGCGGACTGCTGTTCATCACAAGGCGATGTCCAAGCGTTTGAGCGTTGCCGAAAGCGTCTGATTATCTGGCTGCGACGCGTGAGCCCTCCTGAAAAGATCCAGCGCTTCCGAACGCTTGCCTCGAACCCACAGCACCTCGCCAAGGTGCACCGCAATCTCTGCATCGAACTTGAGCAAGAGCGCGCGGCGAAGCAGATTTTCCGCCTCTGCAAAGTTTCCTTTTCGGTACTCCAGCCAACCCATGCTGTCGATGATGTATGGGTCTTGAGGCGCCAGCTCAAGCGCTTTTCTGATCAGCGTTTCCGCTTCCTCCAGTCGCTCATTTCTGTCGGCCAGCGAGTAGCCCAGGGCGTTGTAGGCGCTGTAGTGGGCGGGATCAAGGGACAAAACCGTCCGGAGGGCGTGCTCCATTTCTGTGAACCGTCCGGCTCGTTCGGCCATCATGGCCGCGTCGTAAAGCAAGTCGGTGTTTTCAGGTGCAAGCTTCGACGCTGCATCCAAGGCTTCGTGTGCTTCGGCCCAACGTTTTTGGAGTCGCAGCACATGCGCCTCTGCCATCAGTTTTGCTTTTTTGTCCTCCAAACTGTTTTCGGGGGCTGACCGAGCCTGCATCAACGCCTCATCCGCTTTGCCTTGCCCAACCAGCACGGCCGCACGCAGGAGGACTGCACGTCGTGCGGCGTCAGGTTCACTCACGTCCTCAAGCCAGCGCAGGGCATTCGTCCAGTCCTCCTGCGCGACTGCCATCTGGGCCAGCGACAGGAACGCTTCAGACCGGCCTCTGGCATGCCGCTCTGGATTTGTTTCTGTTTCTTCCAAGAATCGGTCGAAGGCCCTCTTGGCTTCTGACGACTCTTTGAGCTGCGCCAGGGTTAGTCCAAGAAACAGCCAGGCCTCCGTCATTTCAGGTGAGTTCCCCGTGACCGCTCTCAGATGCGCCAGAGCAGGCTGAAACTGGTCGGTGGCCATCAGGGCTTTGGCCTGCGCCAAACGAGCCCTGGCGTAGCTTGGATTACCTTGGAGAAACAGCTCAATCGATTCCGAGCTGGGCCACTTTGAGGTTCTGCTCCATTCGACCGCCAATAATCCCGCAGACTCGCTGGATGGGGTCGACTGCAAGGCTTGCAGCAACAACCGTTCCCCGGTTTGACGCTGACCCGCCGCCGCCTGCATGCGTGCCAGCGCCGTCAGGCCATGGGCTCTTGTTTCCGGTCGTTCCAGCCAGGACGTCAGGCCCAAAGAAAGCGCATTGAGCCCGGCCGCACGATCGTCCAATCGAACAAACGCGTCTCCCACAGCGTCAATCAGCTTGCCCCGCTCACCCGGCGCGGTGGATTCAATCAAGCGAGTCAGTGTTGGCCCCGCTTCGCGGACCCGGTTGAGATTGATCAAAAGTTGCAGTTTGGCCCGAAGCGGAGCATCGGACTTGGGGTGTGCCTCTGACCATGCGGTGGCGGCCTGAAGGGCTGCATCCGCAGCGCGCTCCCGGGCGGCAAATGAAAATGCCCGTTGAAACAGCGCTTCGTCGGGAGATTTTCTGGCGGCTTCCATCATCAGTCCGTACGCGGCTTCTCCATTGCCGAGATTGCCCTGTAGCTCCGCAAGCAAAACCAAGTAAAACAGCTCGGCGCGCGCCGATTTTTCTGCTGCCGCTTGGAAGTTGGCTCCGCGTTGCGCGTGGATCGGCTTTTGGGCGTGTGCGAAAGTTGGCGTCAGTGCGCCACACAGTGTCATCAGGAGCACCAGAAGCCAAGGGTGGCCGGCCCCTTGCTGAAGAGAACGCCACGGCAGCTGCTTGGGCCGGCTCGCGAAGGAAGCGCTGGCGTGAATGAAAAAATTGCGCAGGATCATGGGATGATCATAGACGTGCGGTTGCTTGGGCGCCCGCAGACCGCCGCGCAGTCAACCGGCTTTGTCAACCCTTACGGAGGCTTCAGTGCCAGAACTTCCAGAAGTTGAAGTCACTCGAAGAAGCGTCGGCCCCCATCTGGAGGGGAGTGTGATTCGGTCCGCACGGCTTGGAAAGCCTCTTCGTTGGCCTCTTGGTTGTTGTCCGTCCTCGTTGGTTGGGAGAAAGGTATTGGGTGTATCAAGGAGAGGCAAGTACTTGATACTGAAACTCAGTCAAGGCAACCTTCTGGTGCATTTGGGGATGTCAGGCCGCTTGCTGATGTGCAGTCACGAAACACCAGACGGCCCGCATGATCATTTTGAATTGATCACGTCCACGGCTTGCGTCCGCTTGCGCGACCCCCGTCGATTTGGAGCGGTTGTCTTTTCTGACAACTTGACACACGGCCCTGCCGCGAAGCTGATCGGAAAACTGGGCGTGGAACCGCTGAGTGAGGAATTCACCGCACAGGTGCTGGAAAGCGCATGCAGTCGAACACGGGTATCGATCAAGCAACTTCTTCTGTCCGGTGGCGTGGTTGCAGGCATTGGAAACATTTATGCCTGCGAGGCCCTTTATTTGGCGGGGATAAGTCCGGACGCGCCGGCAAACGGATTGAAATTTCAAGCCTTGGAAAGGCTCAGAGACGCCATCCAGTTGTTGCTGAACCGTTCAATCGGCATGGGCGGAAGTTCATTAAAAGACTTTCTCGATGCGGCCGGAAAAAAGGGTGGCTATCAAGACATGGCATTGGTCTACGGCAGAAGTGGACGCGCATGCCAAGCCTGTGGCTCAGCAATAAAAAGATTTTCCCAAAATCAAAGGGCCACCTACCATTGCCCAGTTTGTCAGACCTTGTGAGCATCCCTTGTGGCGGCAGCTGAAGGTGTCTTAAAAATGAAAAGCATTGCAAATAATTTCCAGGAAGATGGCGCATGGAGAGCCGGTGTTCTGTCTCGTATGGGTGAGCTGTCGGCTTGGTTGCATCGAAATGATCTGTCGTCATCTGAAGTTGAGGCACAGATAGAGGCCGTGACCGATCGAGTCAAAGATCGGCGGATGGTGGTCGCCTTTGTTGCGGAGTACTCAAGGGGAAAGTCTGAACTGATTAATGCGCTTTTTTTCTCCGACATGGGTCGAAGAATAATGCCCGCCAGCGCGGGGCGGACGACCATGTGCCCCACAGAAATTGCTTATGACGAGACCGCCCCCATCGGATTAAAACTTTTGCCGATACACACCCGATCAGATGCCCGTTCGCTGTTGGAGTGGCGGCGACAACCCGAAAGTTGGGTGGACATTTCAATGGATCATCAGAATCCAGACGGCGTTGCCCAAGCCATGTTCTCTGTTTCTGACGTCATTCGCGTGTCTGAAGCGGAAGCGAAAAGCCTTGGATTCTGGCAAGACGACGACGTGGACTCAAGCGTGGCTGTGGACGAGGAGGGCATGCTGCTCATTCCAAAGTGGCGCCACGCGTTGATAAATTTTCCTCACCCGATGCTGAAAAATGGATTGGTGATTTTGGACACACCCGGGCTGAATGCAATTGGTGCAGAGCCGGAGTTGACGATCAGCTTGTTGCCCCAGTCGCATGCGATTCTTTTTGTCCTGGGAGCCGACACGGGTGTCACTAAATCTGATCTCAAAATATGGCAAGACCATTTGATGCCTGTGAGTGGGTCCAATGCAGGAAAACTTGTGGTGCTCAACAAAATCGATACGCTGTGGGATCCGCTCAGCACGGTTGAAGACAATCAACGTCAGATTCAAAAACAAGTGGCAGAATCAGCCAAAACCTTGAGATTGTCCGAGCAGCAAGTTTTTGCGGTTTCTGCTCAGAAAGGGTTGGTCGCTCGGCTGAACGAAGATGCGGAAGCCCTCCGGGACAGCGGTTTGCTGGAGGTCGAGTCGGCACTTGTCAACGGCGTGCTAACGAGCAGGGAAAATCTACTGAGAGATTTTCTGTCCAGTCGCTTGATCGCTCTTTCCAATTTAATCGCCCGCGGGGTGCAGCGCCGCATGAGGGATTTAACGGATCAGTTTCAGGAGCTTGAGAGTCTGAAGGGGCGAAATGCGTCCGTCATCACGCACATGAGAAAGCGGATTGAGGTGGAGCGTCTGGACTTTCAGGCCGGCAGTGTAAAGGTTCAAGCCGTTCGGTCTGTCCATCTTCGGCTGGTGAAAAAACTGCTTCAGATGTTGGGCCACGGGCGGTTTCGCCAGGAGGTTCTTTCGTTGGTCGAAATGCTCAAGCAGTCGGGCTTGAAAATCGGAATAGCCGGACATTACGAAATTGCATTTTTGAATTTGCGAGCCCTATTGAACGAGGCGCAAGCCACCTCAGTAGAAATCCATAACATGCTTTCTGCTTCATTTGATCAAATGAATGCGGATTTCGGATTGTCGCTTCGACTTCCTGCGCACCCAGATTTGAGCCGTTTCATCAAAGAACTGGATGAGATTGAGCGCAGCCACGCCCAGTATTTTAAGCTGACCAATTTGATCAAGTTGTCGCAATCTGATTTTTGCGATCGGCTCGGACGTGCGTTGTCAAGTCGGCTTCGGGTTGTCTATGAATCAGCGGCAAATGAGGTCGAGTTATGGAACAAGACGGCTGCCGGTCAATTGGATGAGCAGATCCGTTCGAAGACTAAAAATCTTTCGAAACGAATCGAGGCTGTGCAAAGAATCGAAGTTGCAGCAGACGGCCTCGAGTCCAAGATGAGTGAACTGCGCGATCAGCTGGCTCAGGACGAAGCCAGGCTGGCTGAATGCCGAAAACTATGCGAGCGTGTTTTTGCTGGCTAAGGACATGCAACCCACAGCCCGGGAAATACCCTCTTTTCATGAGAAGTTTTTTTCCCATCAACTGATCACCTGGCAAAAGGGGCATGGTCGGCATGACTTGCCTTGGCAGAACACGAGAGACCCTTACAAAATTTGGTTGTCCGAGGTCATGCTCCAGCAGACTCAGGTGACCACTGCTTTGCCTTATTTTCAACGGTTCATTGAGAACTACCCCACCGTTGAAAGGCTCTCGACAGCCGATCTGGAAGATGTGCTTCGATTGTGGTCCGGGTTGGGCTATTACTCTCGCGCGAGAAACCTGCTTGCCGCCGCAAAAATCGTAGAGGATCGATACGGCGGAAAATTTCCATCGTCTTACGCGTCTCTGATCGAACTGCCTGGCGTGGGTGACTCGACCGCAGCAGCCATTGCGGCGTTTTCCTCTGGTGAGCGCGTCAGCATTTTTGATGGAAACGTTCAGCGCGTTTTTTCACGATACCTTGGATATTCCGAAGATTTGTCTGCATCTCGAAATCGTAGACTCCTGAAAGAGCAGGTCGACAGGTATTTACCGCCTCCCCCTGCCTCAATTGAAGACATGACGGCATACACCCAGGGCCTGATGGATTTGGGATCCTCTGTCTGTGCCCCGAAGACGCCGAACTGCAGAGCCTGTCCGGTGGTGGAAAATTGCAAGGGCTATCGGTCTGGTCTGCCGGCCCAGTATCCCGTGAAAACCAAGAAGCCACTTCGGAAGCAGAAAATTTGGTACATGTGGGTGTTCAAAAATCCAGACGGACAGATGTGGCTGGAAAAGAGACCGGTGAAGGGAATTTGGCCTTCGCTTTTCAGTTTCCCCACAACCGAAATTCCTTCTGCTCCTTTTGAAAAGCATCACGCAGAAATCAGAGAGGGAGGGCCCATCCGTCACTCGTTGACTCACATGGATATTGCAATTTTTTATGCCGTGGTCCCGATCGATGCGCCCACAGCATGCCAAGTTTCGGCTTCATCAGTTGATGGGTGTTGGGTGGATTTCCAAGCGGCCTTGAATTTTGGCATTCCACAGCCAGTAAAGAAAATTATCCATGCGCTGCTCCTGCAGTGCGATGTTAAATCTCTCGATGCCTAACGGTTGAGCCCAGCGTGGCCTGAAGTCGGGCGGCCAACTGGTCGGCGATGTAAACCGACCGATGTTGTCCGCCCGTGCAACCGATGCCCACCGTTAAATAGCTTCTCCCATCGTTCTGAATGGTCGGGAGCCACTTCACCAAAAATGATTGAATGTCGTCGATCATTTCCATGACGTCAGTCCGCTGCGAAAGAAAGTCAATGACCGCCTTGTCTTTTCCCGTCAGATTTCGCAAGTCCGGCTGGTAGTAGGGGGTGGGCAACCCCCTCACATCAAATATAAAGTCCGCGTCTTGCGGGATCCCACGTTTGAATGCGAAGGATTCAAACAAGAGCTGCAACGGATAGGTATTGCTTGCGACCAGAGATTTTATTTGCGTGAGCAAATTGGCGGGTTTCAGCAGCGAGGTGTCGACGACGACGGATTTTTTCTTCAAAGGGGCCATCAGGGTGCGTTCGTGCTGAATGCAATCCATCAGTGGCAGCCCCGATGGCGCATATTCAGCTCGCTTGGACAGGGGGTGCAGCCGCCTGGTTTCTGAATAGCGAATGGTGATGACGTCATCCGATGCGTCTAAAAATATACAAGTGGACTCAATTCCATCCGCTTTCAATCTGACCAAGGTGTCGGGTAAATCCGTCAGTGATGACCGCGTGCGGGCATCAATGGCAACGGCCAGCTTCTGGTCTGAGTTCTTTTTTTGAAGGGCGATGAATGCTTCCAGCAACTCAAGTGGCAAGTTGTCGACACAGTAAAAGCCCATGTCTTCAAGGGCTGAAAGTGCGACGGATTTTCCGGACCCTGACAGCCCCGTGACAATGACCAGTTGTGTGCTCATGGCAGTTGATCCAGTAAATTTTCGGCATGCTTCAAAGAAAGTGGCGACCCCGTGTCCCCGCTCAGCATTCTGGAGATTTCAAGTATCCGACCTTCCCGATTCAGACTCCAGATTCTTGAATTCGCGCCCTGCGGATGCGTGATCTTCTCGATTTTTATGTGATTTTTCGCCTGCGACGCCACTTGCGCCAAGTGGGTCACCGCAAGAATGGTTTTGCCTTTTCCCAGCTGACGAAGGTAGGCGCCGATTGCCTTTGCAGAAACCCCGCCGATTCCTGCATCCACCTCGTCAAAAATGACGGCGGAGGTTGTTTCCTTTTTTTTGGCGGAAATGGAAATGGCCAGAGAAAGTCTGGACAACTCCCCACCTGACGCGATCTCCCCAACTGGAAGACAAGGCGCACCGGGGTTGGTGGAGACAACAAAATCCACTCGCTCACACCCATTTGGCCCCGGTTCAATGGGGGTCAGTTGAACGTGGAACTGACCGCCGGTCATGCCCAGTTGATTGATGATTCGGGTTACAGATTCCCCCAGGCTGGCCGCTGCTTTGTTTCTGGCGATCGTCCACTCTTCGCACGCGCTCAGAAAAGCTCGCTTCGAACGCTCCTCTTCCTCGTCTTTTTTGTCTGAGGCCATTTGCTGCTTCAACTCAGTCAAGCGAAGTTGCTTGAGTTGCAAGACGCTTGATAAATCGATCGGCCTGCACTTAAAGGAATTCGCTGCATCCATCCAGGATCGGTGTCGTTGCTCAACGTCACTTTGCGCCAGCAAATCTTCGTCTTGCTTGCCGTGGAGCTTGCGAAGATCTCGGTGAGACTCTTCAACGAGCGTGGCGGCTTGTCCGAGCATGTCCGCCACTGGAACGACTTGTTGCTCCATCTCTGAAATTGAGCGCAAGGCCGCTTCTGCCGCACGTATTTTTTTTAAGGCACCGTCCGTTCCACCTGAAAGCAGTCTCAATCCCTCTTGCAGGGACTCATTGATTTGACTGGCATTTTTCTTCCGTTTGATGCCCGCCTCGATCTGAAGCCATGCTTCGGGGCTTGGGTGAATGCCTTCAAGGAGCTCAAGTTCCCTCTCCAGGCGTTCCATTTCATCTTTTATTCTGATTGCGTTGGACGCCTGCTCCTCCGCCAACTTCTTTTGAATCTGCCAATCCGTCCAAAGATTTTTCAGCAAGGCGTCTTGGCGTTCAGCGTGCCAGTCCAGAATTTTCCTGGGGCCTTCGGGTTGGGTTAAAAGTTGCCACCCATGCTGCCCATGTATTTCAATCAACTGTTGGGAGAGGTCCTTTAACTGATTCGCACCCACGGATGCGCCATTGACCCAGGATCGGCTTCGGCCCTCGGCTTCAATCTGTCGTCTCAGCAGAACGGTTTGATCGTCATTGGGTTGAATGCCCGCCGCATCCAGCCAGTTGTCGACTTCGGGGTTGGTGTTGAAAACCAGTGCCACTTCTGCTCGTCGGCTGCCGTGCTGAATCAGAGATTGGTCGGCCCTGTGGCCCAGACCAAACTGAATGGCGCCGATGAGGGCGGATTTTCCGGAACCCGTTTCACCCGTGATGGCCGTAAAACCGGGGGCGAAATCAATTTCCGCAGATTCAATGATGACAAAGTTTTTTATTTCCAGTCTGACCAAGCTCATCGCCGTTTACTCGTTCATTCCCGTTGCATCTTCGTTCCAGTGCAGTTTTTTTCGCAGCGTGTCAAAGTGGCTCCAGCCGGAAGGATGCAGCAACGTCAGTCGATGTGCCGATTGGGTCACTTTCACGCAGTCGCCCTTCATCAAGCTGGTGATGGTTTGCATGTCGAAATTGGCACTCACGCCCCGCCCGCTCACGATCTCCACCGACACTTCCTCCAAGCAGGACAAAACAATGGGTCGGTTGGACAGGGTGTGGGGCGCAATGGGGACCATGACCCATCCATCAATAGAGGGGTGGATGAGCGGCCCACCTGCCGACAGCGCGTAGGCGGTTGAGCCTGTGGGCGTTGCGATGATCAGGCCATCGGCTCTTTGTTTGGCCACAAAGCGTCCACCCACTTCGATTTTCAGTTCCACCATGCCTGCTGAGGTCCGGTTCACCACCACATCGTGCATGGCCTCGGTTTCAAACACCACCTCACCGTTTCGCCAGACGCAAGCATTAATGAGCGCTCTGTGGTCCCGCTCGTAATGCCCGTTGAGCATGGCCGAGAGCGTGGCCCTGTACTCTTTGAACCGAACGTCCGTCATGAAACCCAATCGGCCTTGATTGATGCCGATGAGCGGGACGGCAAATTTGGCCATTTGGCGCCCCACGCTCAGCATGGTTCCGTCCCCCCCCACCACAATGGCCAGGTCGCACACCGTGCCAAGTTCTCGCAGTTCGCGAACCGCAAATCCCTTCATGCCGTGGTTTTCGGCGGTGTCCCGCTCCACGCACACCTCGAATCCTTTTTCGGCCAGAAAGGCAGCCAACTCGCCCACCGCATTTGCCGTGGAACCCCCTTGGTACTTCCCAATCAGGGCCACACGGTGAAATGCCGCATGCCCTTTCTGGTCTGTTTCGTTTGAAGGGACGGGTGTGGTTTTCATGGTCAAATTACATCACAGCCTTTTGACCGAACCCCATGTTAGACACTCGAGCCAAATTGTTGTTGAGAACGCTGGTGGAGCGTTACATCGCCGATGGTCAACCCGTCGGATACAGGACGCTTTCCAAGTATTCAGGACTGACGCTCTCTCCGGCAACCATACGAAACGTGATGAGTGACCTTGAGGAGCTGGGGTTGATCGCCAGTCCCCACACGTCCGCCGGTCGCATTCCCACGTCCAAAGGCTATCGCCTCTTCGTGGACACCATGCTCACGGTTCGCAGCGACGCGCTTGCGTTGCCCGCCGATTTGTCCGATGGGGCTTTGTTTCCCGATCAGCCGCAGCGAGTGATCGCGTACGCCGCGCAGATGCTGTCCAGTCTTTCCCAGTTTGTTGGCGTCGTGATGGCGCCCAAGCGCTCATCGGTGTTTCGTCACATCGAGTTTCTGGGGCTCTCTGAGCGCAGGGTTTTGGTCATCATCGTTTCGCCAGATGGTGACGTGCAGAACCGAGTGGTTCACACCCCGACGCAGTACACCCCGTCCCAACTGGTGGAAGCGGCCAACTACATCAATGTCCACTACGCGGGGCTGGAGGTGGCAGACGTCAGAGACCGGCTTCGCTCGGAGGTCGATGCGCTGCGCTCTGAAATCAGTCAACTGATGCAAGTGGCGGTCGATGCAGGCGCCCAGGCCATGTCCCCAGAAGACCAGGTGGTCATTTCGGGCGAGCGCAACTTGCTCGCCGTCAGTGACTTTGCTCATGACCTGTCCAACCTTCGAAGGATGTTTGATCTTTTCGAGCAAAAGCATCAGCTGATGCGATTGATGGAGGTGTCCAATGAGGCTGAAGGGGTAAGGATCTTTATCGGGGGCGAGGGGAACGTCGTCCCTTGCCAAGACTTGGCGGTTGTGTCGGCCCCCTACGAGATTGACGGCCGGATTGTCGGTACGCTGGGGGTGATTGGGCCCCAGCGCATGCCCTACGACAAAATGATCCAGATTGTGGACATCACCTCGAAGCTGGTCAGCAATGCGCTGAGCCAGGGTCGCTGAGGCCAGAGGATCAGGCCGCGGGCGGCTTCGCGTGGTAACTCGTTACCCGGTCGACC
>JACCDH010792034.1_pt1 | contig 15850 bp, 11 predicted proteins | sample 7442481 | NCBI WGS metagenome assembly JACCDH01 (sample SAMN15323433, study PRJNA562643) | freshwater metagenome | isolation source: river surface water | place: USA:Blue River Watershed | collected 2017-08-15
GTTCTTCTTTCAGTTTCTTTTTTGTAATTTCGAAATTAGTGAGACTGGTTCTAAAATCTGGCCATCGCTTCTTTAGGTAGTCTTTCATCGGTGTTTGTCTTTTCTCAATTTGAGAAAGAGCACGATTGATAAGGGCACCTTCGGGAGAAAACTTCATTCCTATATCTTCCCCCACATCTGCCAAGCTTTTAATTTGTGGCTCATGACTTAAAACGGAGTGAGCAGAGCAAAGAAATTGACGTGCTTTGAGTTCAGAATTTAACTTCCCAAGTGTTCCGGTCTGCTCATTATTAGGGTTAGTCAGCATCGCGTTTATATCGGTCTCAAGCTGACTGATTGAATAGTTTGCTCGATCAAAAGAGGGCATCACACTTTCTAGGTATGCCTGAGAAGATAGTTGGTTGCGAGAATTGTTTAAGATATCATTTTCTACGGCCGCAGCATGGAGACTTATCAAATCATTGTTGCCATCATTTTTTGAATATGAATGGTCGAGCTTATTAAAAAAACCTTCTCCATGTTTGTTAATCGTCGAACTGATCGTCACATTTTCATCACCAGTAGAAGTTGAGCCGCAGACTCCGTCAATTTTGGCCGCAATTTCATTAAGCCCCCCGGAGTAACAATGAATACCAACCATCTTAACGAAAGCGCCTTGGGGTTTGTTCTCTTGAATAAGATCTGCAAGTTCTTGATGAGTGATAATTTCAGGCTTTTGAGACGTCTCTGAGTAAAGAACAATTCCCGTGTTTTTTAGTGTTTTATTTTTATCATTTCCCATTTTGGTACCGTGATCATTGATAAATAGATCCAGTACTTCACCCGGCTTTAGGGCCCGCAAGTTAGCAGCAATGATCTTTTTAACATTCTCCTTATTCGTGGCCGGGAAATTGTCTGCTGTTTTTACAAATCCCCAAGAGCCATCTTTGGCGATGACCTGGGTGGGCACTTTTTTCTTCTTTGTGAAAACGTCGTAAGCTTTCTTAGAAATTTCTTCATACCTATCACCGTAGAGTTTCGGGTTTCCACCACCAGATAAAATGAGTGCCCTATCTCCGCCCCAAGCACCTTCGGTAGATAGAAAAGAAATCATCAGAATGATTATACTCTTAGACAAAAAATACTCCTCAAAGAGATAAGACCTATCATTAAAATTCTAACCACAGTTTGAGTAAAAATGAATATTGAGCTTTTATGCCTGTTGATTAGACCCAAAATCATCCATGGACTTTCAGATGAGTTTGAAAACACACTCCTTGAGACTGATTTAGATCAATTCTCTAACAAAAATTGAACATCAGATTTGTACTATATAGAATCTCTCGCTTTCCTTTAAATAAAGAAATGACTGTATAAATTTATCCCAGACCAAAAATTATTTACATTACAACTTCTCTTAAAGTATCAATAACAAAATTTAATCAAGGACCACCCCCCATGAATTTAAAAAATGGTCTCTCTGCCATATTCATATTTGTAACACTTAACCAATCCTTTTCTTTTGCATCAAGTTCAAACTACCAAGCAATTCACGCAAACCTGCTAATTTCAGGTGATCTAGTTATAAATAAACCACTGGTCATTACAAAAAACTCAGAAATAATATGGGTTGGAGAGGAAAAGAAGGCTCCTGTTTTACACAAAAATACCAAGCATCACTTTTTAGATAACAGTACAATTCTTCCCGGTTTAATTGATACACATGCACATCTGTTAAGTGAGTGGAAAACATCCGCTGGGGACATTTGGGAAAACCTATACATTAACAGCACTCAATCTGAAGAGAGAGGACTCGAAATTGGAAAAAGCCTCTCTAAGGAAATGATCTACTCCGGGTTCACAACTGCAAGAGTTCTAGGTAACTCAGGTAATAATGTAGATTTACGTCTGAGAAAATTAATCGATACAAATCAAGTTGATGGACCAAGATTGATTGCAGCTGGTAAAGCTCTCTGTCCGCCGGGAGGACAATTTCCACGCATCACAGACGAGTACTCAGCTGTGATAAAAAATGATTACTATGAAGTTAATTCTCCAGAAAATGCTAAGCAAGCCGTGCTCGAACTTGTCGCGAGCGGAGTCGATGTCATAAAAATCATAGTCGATAACAAGATTGAGAATGAAGCAAGCCCGAGGGTTTTATCGTTAGATACAATTAAGATGATTGTTTCTACTGCGAGAGAAAATAATCTTAAAGTCGCGGCCCATGCAGAATATGAAATTGGAATGAGAGTAGCGATCGAAGGCGGAGTCGATTCCATTGAGCATGCAAATGACTATAACGAAAGCATGATCCCACTACTACTTGAGAAGAAAACTTATCTTGTGCCAACATATTCTACTGGAGAATTTTATGCAGCACGAAACGGAAAACCTGAAAAAATTCCTGAGTACAATGAATTTGTTGCAAAAGAGATGAGGATGTTTAATAAGGCCTTGAAAGCAGGAGTGAACGTTGTTCTAGGTTCAGATGCGATGTACTCTTTAAAATCTGGAGACAGAGGAGATAACTCTGCACTCATGTTTCAAGCGGCCGCACTTGGCGGCATAGATCCTTTAGACATTATTAAGATGGGTACAATTCATGCAGCAAAACTCTTGGGACTACCAAACGTTGGCTCCATTAATGTTGGAAACATCGCCGATATAATAGCTGTTGACGGAAACCCAATTGAAGATATTAAGGTACTAAGCAAAGTCAGTTTTGTTATGAAAGAAGGTCGAGTTATAAAATCATCAAAATCAAAATAAATAATATTTTATTTAAGTGTAAAAAATTTGAACAGACGTCAGTATTTAGTTCAATTAGGCTATTAAGATCTCCCCTCTGTGGGAAGATCTCAGCATGAAAATAGTCTTGTTTATTATGCTCGGATTGGCACCATTTAAAACCTACGCCCAGGTTTCAACCATCATAATCACCGAAGCGGAATGGAGCGGAAAAGACGTAAAAAAACAAGCGAGTGATTTTTGTAACACGAAAGATGTCTGCAACTATAAAATTTCTCCTCGGTTTATTGGAAACGCGAGATCCCCTTCAAAAAAAGATTTCCGACTAAAATGGAAATGTTCAGGTAGTGAAACTGAAAAATCTCTATATGAGCCTCACGACGCCACTGATAGAGTGATCGAGATTAAGTGCGAAGCTTCAAAGACCCATCCTGTTACAACTCCTACTGAAAGAACAAGAAATTGGAAGTATCAATCTCTCTCAGCTCCTAATTGTAAGGGAACAACAGAACCTCTTTATCGCTGTGTTCGCGGAGGCTACTTTGACGCCCTAAGAGTGATCCGAAACATGATCGGTGATGAAACTGCTGAGCATACAGCTTGGAGAATCACCTCCCTTTTACAGGACTTTGGCCGTAGTCAAACTAATCTTGATGATTACCTCTGGGCCAAAGAAGAATTCTCAAAGCTACTTACCCAATCAATCGCCTCTCATAAACAGGGTGTTTGCGAAATCGTAAAACAGGCGGCCTACTTAACGGCTGGTGGAGGCAATATTAGTTCATCTAAAGAGAGCCTCGGGATTATTGCAAGTGAAGGATCAGGGTACGCCGAAGATTACTGTAGGTGGAGCAAAGACGGAAAAAGTGTGGCACTTGTTTTCACAGACAAAAATGAACTCAACGGTTACGCCGCAGGTTTATCCTATGCCCCTGATCGTGGACTTGAGTATGTAATTCCTGGATTTATTCCTCATGACGATATCACTGCCGGTTACACAGATAAGTTGGCAATTTATAAGATATTAGATTCAAAATCCTATACGATTGAGATTAGAAAAAGAAAAATTACTGGATTCTCATCGACAACTTCTGAACACAAGATTGCATCTTTCATTAGAGAATCTCGTGAATCTCAGAAACTCTTGTTCAAAATTCTTCCTTGTTCAAACAATGATCGCTGTGAAAGTTCTAGAGAAAGTCTTACGAAAGCAGATGAAATCATACCTAAGCTAACTGAAAGTCTTAAGAAAATAGAAGAACTCTATGGTCTCAAAGTCCGCTATTCATCACAGTAAGAATGACCCAAGTTCTTATTATCTTGGGCCATAAATAAAAAAACGGTGTCATTATTCTATACAGAGGTAGGTAAACTCTACTCCTAAACTATCAACTCCTCCCTATTCTTTAGATAATCCCTACATTGGTATAAAACATGGGCGGTATCAAAATGAAAAAAATAATGACGGTCATTCTAGGAAGTCTTTTTGCGACAAGCCTCGTGGCCGATGCGCCGAAGCTCTCACGAAAAGAACTGGTCGCCCAAGAAATAAACCTTACTTACCTGGATGAAAATACACCTGCCCATGATGATCTCCTCAAAAAGGTCGAAAAAAATTGGAACGCCTTCTTCGATGAAAAAAACTTAAAAGACGACGAAAATAAACACCGAACAGATTGGAAGAGCTATTTCCCAATCACTCAAGACCGCACTCATGAGATCACAGGTTCAAGAACCTATTATGGAATGGTGAAAAAGGACTACCGCTACACGATCAAAGAATCAGCAGACGAAAATAAACTCATCGTTGAACTCAAGCTTCACTACTTCGTATCAAATGCCTACTTAAGATACGCGTCTCGCATTCACGGCGATCAAAAAGAAAAAAATCAACGGTACAAGAAATTCATTCCTCGAACAGGAAGAGAAGTGATGGAAAAGGTTCAAGAGAAACTCGCGATCGCAGAAAAATTTTGGAACAAAGATGCCCCGAAAAATGTTCGGTTCAAATTTAGCATAACTCCCAACGAAGAAGAGGCACACTATTCGATAAAGCTTTCTAACTCCAGAGGTGCTTTATACGATAAATATATGTGGGCCCTTGCAAGCACCGACACTCTTACTCATGAGATTGGACACATGCTGGGTCTTGATGAAGAGTACCCACTACTTTCGTCTAATGTTTTCAACTTTCATCAAAACGTTGAAGTCGCACTAGATTTAGTTGGTCTTTCGGATGAAAAAAATTCTGACGTTAGAGCGGTCATAAAAGATAAACGGTGTCACCTCGACTCGATCATGTGTCACGACTATAAAAAGGTATACCCTTACCATTATGATCATATCCTTGGTCGTATTCATTAGGCATAGGAGTAGATGACTACTCATTGCACAAATTAGCATAAGTCTATTTTGACACTTATCTGGATTAAAGGTAATTTTGGAGGATGCAGAACACACTCAAACCTCTCTACCGACACCCGGAAACTCCAGGCAGTTTTTTTCTCTCCCTCGAAGGGATTGAAGGATCAGGAAAGTCAACGCAGATCAAAGAGATAGAAAATACCATTCGTCAAAGAGGGCTTCGGGTCCTGACATTACGTGAGCCTGGTGGCACGGGGTTTGGTGAAAAACTTCGTGAGGCCATTCTTCAAAATGAATCCCCATTAGAACCACTTGCCGAGTGCCATCTCTTTCTCGCAAGCCGTGCTCAGCTTTTGAAAGAAAAAATACTGCCGTTTTTACTCCAACCAGGATCAGTGGTTATTCTTGACCGCTATATCGACTCGACCCTCGCCTACCAAGGGAAGGCCCGAGGTCTTGGGTACGACACTATTCTCACTCTTCACCAGCATAACCCTCTTAACTTGATCCCTCACCGGACCTATTTTTTAGATATTAGTCTTGAGACATCTATGGAGCGGCAAAAGGCACGAGGACAAGAAAAAGATTATTTTGAATCTCAGGCCTTTGAGTTTTATCAAAAACTGATTGATGGCTACCGAGAAATTGCCAACATCTTCCCTGAGCGTATTCTCAAAATCGACGCGGAGAAGAGTCAGCAAGAAGTCACTTCAGCTATCAAGACGGATTTGGAGCACTTCCTTTCATGAACCTGCACGAACTTCTTTTAAAAAAAGCAACTAGCGATGGCCTTGGTCACTTCTATATTTTAGAGACTTCGTCAGCAGGAAGTAGTGCCCATGAAAACCTTTTAAAATTCACTCACACTTTCATCAAAGACTATTTTCGAAATGTCGAAGGCCATAAACAAGAACTCCTAAACCTCGCTGACCATCCGGATGTTTTTGTTCTGGGAAACACGACGGAAACAGAAGATGAAAAAAATGATAAATTTTTTAAGGTAGAAGAAGCCGAAGCCTTAAATCGTTTTTTTGAGTTCAAACCTGTTCAGAGCAAAAGAAAATTCGCCGTCATTACAGAAGGGCACCGAATTAATACGATTGTCGCCAATAAGTGGCTTAAGCTCCTGGAAGAACCGCAAGGTGTGTCCACTATTTTTTTACTAAACCCTCGAGGGGGTCAACTCCTACCCACGATTCACTCCAGGGCCATTCATTTACGCCTTCCGGGCGAGAAAATCGACCTCGAATTTTCGGCCTGGATCGAAATGATGAAGGACATAAAAGAAATGGGGCTTTCACAGTTTCTTGACACCTACGCTCGCGGACAAGAAAACCTCGGCTTCTGGGTGAACGAACTTATTAAATGGGAATCTGAACAAATAAACTCCGCTTCATCAAAAGAGCGCCTGAATTCTTGGCTCAAAACTTATCAAGAAATGGAAACTTTTCATCAACCGAGTGCAACAAAATGGACTCTTTTCCATTCATATCTGGTTGAGAATATTTTGCCACGCATGGGCCAACTCTAAATTGATGGAATCGTTGACATACGAGTAGAAAGCCCACAAAATAGCCAAATGACCACAGACCAAAGCGCAGAAAAGGAAGAAATCCTTCATCCTGCGGATACGATAATCTCTGACGATGACATGTCAGAAACAGAAGCCGAGAACACGGCCGAACGAGAAAACAGAGAAGACACCAGATTCAAAGAAGGACAAACCCTGTGCTTCGTAAGAGTCCGATTCCCTGGAAACGCTCGCTCGTTCCCATTTCTTGTTGGCAAGAGAAGAATTGAGTACGGCCAGAAAGTCGTGGCCATGTCTGATAGAGGAATGGCCGTAGGTTACGTCAACTCATTTCCTTACGAAGTCGTTTTTAATAAATCAATGCTCCCTGTGCGCAGTATTTCTAAAGTCGCAAATGATGACGACATCATTAAAGACCAAGAAGCTTACCGCATGCAAAAGAATGCCGAAAATATTTGTAATGATCTCATTCAAGATTTTAAACTTGATATGCAGCTCACTCACGTTGAATTCACTTCTTTCGGTAAAAAAGCCGTTTTTTATTTCATCGCTCCCGCGCGAGTTGATTTCCGTGATCTCGTAAGAGATCTCGTCGGCAAATTGAAAATGCGCATTGAACTCCGTCAAATCTCTGTCCGTGATCGCTCTGCTTCTATCGGAGGCATCGGCCCTTGTGGACGCGAGTTATGTTGCTCATCATTTCTGACAAAATATGGAAATGCTGGCATCAAAATGGCCAAGAATCAGGATTTGACTCTTAATTTCTCTAAGCTCAATGGTGTTTGTGGCCAGCTAAAATGCTGTCTTCAGTACGAAGATGACGTTTATCGTGAGAAGAGGTCTCGCCTTCCAAAAGAAGGGGATTACATCACAACCCACACCGGTGAAATGGGCCGGGTTGATCGTCTCCATTTACTCACTGAGCAATTTGTTATGATGACCAACAGAGGCGTTCGTAAACGTTATGTGGTTGATCTTTATAAAGAGACTTTAGATAAAGAAACAGCGAACTTTCCAAAAGAATTTGATTCTGTTTCGGATGAAACTCATAAAGTCATCGGTATGGATGAATCACAGGCGAAGAAAGTGAAAGCTTTTGAAGTTGAAGTGAAGACCTACAAAGAGAAAGGGAAGTCTTTTGCTGAGGGAATCTTTGAATCTCTCTTTGGTGAAAAGACCCTGGACTATCATTTACCTGATGTCAAAGAGCTTGAATCAAGTAATACCAGAGTCAAGACTCCAGACGAAGAAGAAGAAATTTACTACAAACCATCTGAAGATGAGCTTCTGCCTGATGATGAAAACGAAGACATTGTTGATCACTCTCCTGTGAGAACAAGAGTTGATAATCATGGCCCTCATGATAGACCAAACCATAATCCTAACAGGAATCAAGGCCAGCCTCGAAATGATCAACGAGGACCTCGTCACCAAGGGCCAAGACAAGATAATAGAAATAACAATAACGGTCCTCGACACGATAACCGCGGGCCACGTCCTGATGGGCAAAGACCGCAATCGCATCAGAACCAAAACCAAAATCAAAACCGATCTCACGCCCCTCGTCCTCAAGGTGGAGGACAGCAGGGAAATAATAATCAAAATCAGGGAAGAAACAGACCACCGAGATAATCCATGCGGATTTTACATACCTCTGACTGGCATCTGGGCAAGCGTCTGTACAAACTTGATCGGTCAGAAGAGCATTCGCTCTTTCTCGATTGGCTCATTAAAACTCTCATCGATCAAAAAATTGATGTGCTTCTCATTGCTGGGGATATTTTTGATACACCTACTCCTCCCCATCAGGCCCTCGAAACTTTTTACAATTTTCTTCATCGCATCTCAGTTGAAACAAAAACTGAGACCATGATCATTGCTGGGAATCACGACTCAGGACTTTTACTTGAGGCCCCTGCAAAAATTCTTTCTCCTCACCGGGTTAAAGTTTGGGGAAAACTCTCTGAAAATCCAGCGGATCATTGGTGCCAGATAGGAAATATCGATTTGTGTGCGATCCCTTTCTTCCGCTCCTATGAACTTCTCCCTCAAGGAGAAGGAGATGCGTTGGTGGCGTTAACTAAATATTTAACTAAGCCTCGGAAGGTTCCGCAAATCCTCATGCTTCATCACCTTGCTGGTGTTTTTGAAGCGGCCGGTTCTGAACAAGTGATCAGTTTAAGTGGTGTGGACTCCATACCTTCAGAAGTCTTAAAAGGTTTTGATTATGTGGCCTTAGGGCATATTCATAAACCACAAAAGATTGGCCCCCAAAGTTATTACTCAGGCTCTCCCATTCCACTTCGTTTCTCGGAAACCCTTAAAAAGTCAGTCGTGATGATTGAAGAAAATGAGGGATTACTGAAAGCTGAAACCTACCCTATTCCAGTCTTTCGAAACTTATTTAGCGTGAAAACAAATGAAACTTCCTATCGGGAAGATTTGTCCAAACTCACGAACATTGGTTTACTGAAACCAATGGTGGAAGTTCAAATTGAACTCTCAAACCCCAAGATCGGTTTAGTTGATGAGATTAAGGCCATTCTTGATAAAAAAGAAATGGAGCTTCTCTCTTACATGCCTATTTATGAAATTGGTGAAAAGAAAGAGCGAAAGGCGCAAAAACTTTTTGAACTTTCTCCCATAGAACTTTTTGAAGAGTTTTATGCAACCAAGTTTCCTGAGTCCCAACAAATCCCCGAAGATTTGAAAAGAGACTTTGCTTCTCTTCTCGAAAAGGTCAAAGATGCGACTCGTCCGTCTTAGACTTAAAAACATTGCCTCTCTTAAAGGTGAACATGAAATTAATTTTCATGAGATTCAGAAAGAGAGTCCTCTTTTCGCCATCACTGGGGAAACGGGGGCCGGAAAATCTTCCATCCTCAATGCTATTGGTCTCGCCCTCTATGGCCAGATTTATAAAAAAAATGTGAGTCAACTCGATGTCGTGACTCTGGGAGAAAAAGAAGGATCCATCGAGCTTATTTTCCAGGCCAAAGGGAAATACTACCTCGCGGACTGGAAGGGAAAGGTTCGAAAACAAAATGGTGAACTTTATTCCACTCCGCAAACACCACTGCGTAACCTCTACGAACTAGAGACATCTGATTTTGATAGTAAAAAAAATATTGCAGGGATGACGACGGCAGAACTTATCAATCTTGATTTTGACCAATTCTGTAAATGTGTCATTTTAAATCAAGGAGAGTTCGCCAAATTTCTCACGAGCTCTTTTACTGAAAGAAAAGATATTCTTGAAAAGCTCTATCCGGGGGAGCTCCTTGAAAGTGTAGGCCGAGAACTTAAGCTTCAACTTGATCTTCTTAATCAGACAAAAAATGAAGTGGATATTAAGCTCGGAGAACTTAAGGGCGATCCTCTCTCTGGTGAACGACTTAAAATAGAAAAGGAAGAACTGAAGAATAAACTTGGAAGCCTTGAGAGCACGACCAAAAATCTTGAAGATCTTTATTATCATTTTTCAAGCCTCTGCAGTTACTTTGAAAAACATACAGAAAACGAAAAGAAAAAAGAAATCATCAAGGCCGACATGGCCCTTGAGACCACTAAGTATAACCATCTCTTAAAAACAACTGAGGAGCTTCTATCACAGCTTGAACTCCTTAAAGCAGAACAGGCCCGAGAGCTTCCTCTGCTGCAAACTTATCTTAAAGAAGAGGAAACGCTCCGGCACTTGCAAGAAAGTTTTGTCCCCTTAAAAACAAGAATTGGAGAATTAAGAGAGCAGCGTAATCAACTTGATCTGAAACTTAAGCTTGTCCTGCATAATGAACAGAAGAATGCTGAATCGCTTAACCTTTCTCAAAGTCTTTTAACTAAGCCTCTTGATCTTCTTAAAAAAGCAAAACCCTATTTTAATGATCTCTTCGATCTCTTCTCTGAAACTGAGCTTTTGACAGAAGAAATGAAGGGTAAAGCAGAGAGACTTTCTCTTCTTGAAATAACTGGGAAAGAGCTAAAAAGCGTCTGTGATCATTTAGAAAATGCTCTGAAGGCCATCCCCGATACAATTCAGGAACGTAAAAAAGAACTTGAAGGAAAGAAAACTCTTCTTCAAGAAGAGATCAGTCATAGGCAAAGGGCAGAAATTAAGATCTCAGAGATTAAAAAGCAGATCGAATTCCAATTAAAAGAAATTAAGCTCTTCGAAGAAAAGATCCTAGCGAATCTTGCTATCATAAAAAAGACTGAAGAAGACCTTCTTCCGATCGAGGCAACTTTAAAGCTTCAAGAAGTCATCATCAGCACACAGATTTGTATTGGCCATGCGCTTAAAGAAAAGGCCCAGTCGTGTCCCGTTTGTGAATCTCCCGTCGCGGAAGATTCTTGGCTTAATTTAAAATTAAAGCTTGAAAAGACTGATCTTTCAGCACTTAAAGATAAATTTGAACAAGGCTCCAAGACGTTAAAGATCGCCCAGCAAGAAAACGAACATCTGGCCCAGAAAATAGCTCATGGGAAAAATGAACTGGGCCTCAAAGAGCAGGAGTCTAAAGAGCTTGGTCTCATTATCGTCAAAGAACTTTTGTCTCTCACAGACCTTGACCAGGAACTCGATGCACTGAAAGAGAAGGCCTGGAAACGTGAAGAGCTTATAAAAGAAGAAAACGCCAAAAAAGCTGAGCTTCAAAAGATCCGACAGCAATACCTCCAACTCAAACAAGAATTGGGTGAACGTGAAAAAATCATTGGGCAAAAAGAAGAAAACATCTCACACCTTCACCAACATTTAGGAACTCTCGTTTCTTCCATTAATAAAGAAACCATTAAAGAGTTAAAGCAAGAAGCAAAAAATCTTCATACCTATCTTGAACTCGAAGCACTGAAGGAGAGTCTTCAAAAAGAGCAGCTTTACTTGGAAGAACAACTCACAAGAATTAAGTATGAGCTAGAAAATGCTCTCTCATCTGCTGAAGCTCAAGAACATAAAATAAATGTACTCACAGTAAAATTGACTGAAGTCCTTAAAGGTGAGAAAGCTTCTGATCTCATCCACAAAATGAATCAGAAGGCGAATGCAGCTGCTGAAATGTGGGCCCAGCATACTGAAGAACAGAAAAAGCAGGAACTGGTCTTAAAAAATGCACAAGGACGGCTTTATCAGTTAGATGATCTGACTAAAGACTATGACTCTCACTTTAATCTAGAGCTCCACCAAATTAGAAAACACGCTCAGAATAATGAGATCCCAGAACTTCAAAAACTAAAAAGGATTGAACTTAGCTTCTCTTCGCCTAAAGAACTCATTATTCCTTTGAAAGATCAAATTTTTGCTCAAAAAGAAAGTTATAAACTTTTGGCCGAAGACTGCAGGATGAATTATGCGGCCATTGCTGCGCGGTTAATCGATTGGGAAAAAATCCAAGACAAGATTCAACTTTTGGAGCTGCAGAATAAGGACATTCAAGAAGATCTCAACCGAAAAATGCGCCTCTTTGAAGTTTTAGGAAAAGATGAACTTAGGACTTTTGTTCTTTCTCTTGTAGAAGAAAATCTCATTCATCAGACTAATGATGAGCTCCAAAAGCTCTGCCAGGGCCGTTATGAGATTGTCCATCAAACAAAATCTCTTAAAATGACTCCTGAGTTTTTTATCCTCGATAAATACCGCGAAGGTGGGCGTCGTAAAATTTCAACTCTCTCTGGTGGAGAAACATTCATGGTCTCTCTCGCTATGGCGTTGGGGCTTGCAGAAATGACCCGAGGCCAGGCCGAAATCGATTCCCTCTTTATTGATGAAGGGTTCGGGACTTTAGATCATGAGTCTTTAGAGGACGTCCTAGACATGCTCAAGCAAATCCAGAACCGTGGGGCCATGATTGGGATAATCTCCCACATAAAGCAGCTCACCCAGAGCCTAAGTCTTAATCTTAACGTGGCCAAGAAGTCAGACGGAACTTCATCGATTTCTCTCATAAGAAACTAGCCGGTGCGTAGCGTGCTGGAAAAGTCGACTGAATTGTGACCATTATCATGAGATAAAAATCTTACAAATCATCACCTCTATGTGAAAAAAATTCACAACAAGACATTGCTCGTCCTATAACAGTCTGGTTCGCATTATATTGCACCAACTTTTCTGAAGGATTAGCTTTATGTTAAAGACCTCACTTCTTCTGGGTTTAACCCTCACTGCTGGCCAGGTATTGGCCTCAAATTCGCCTCTTCATCTTGATCTTGAAATGAACTCTGAAGAGTACCGTAAAATACTCAAAGTAGAATCGAGCAAGAACAAAGGCAAGACAACAATCGATGATCCGGCCATTACTCACGCGATTCAACTTGGTGACCGACTTAGTAAATGGATCGCGACAATCAATGCAGGCAGAACTCCGGAGAATGCAATCCGACTCACATCCGCGGCAACTCGTCGTGGGATTCCGATTGATAAACCAAATAAGTACTCTCCGGAGATCATCAAAAAGGACACGGATATTCTTTTGAGTGAACTTCCTCAGGAAATGAAAGATGTTGTAACCACAACGACAGAATTCCCTGAAACTCTTTCAATGAGCGATGAATCATTCATCGCATTTGCCCGTCGTCTTGATCGTATTTACCAGTCAGCTGCAAGATATAAGTCTGTTGATAACTACCGTTCCTATTACACTTCGGCCGCAAGTAAGGATGTAAGAGGCTACTACTACCTTCAAAAAAATAAGATCACCGCCCAAGAGCTTCGTGATACTTCGGTGATCCTTGCTGAGCAAGTCTCTCCGATTAAAGAAGCCCTTGCCCTGGTTTGTCTTAATACGACAAGAAACATCTCTCAGTGTAAGAATGATGTTCAAGTGGCCTTCACAAATAATAACGTTGCGGCCTTTTACAATAAGTACATCGCACGCTCTAAAGCTAACTGGGATGCCTTTTTTAAAATCCCAAAAAACTCTAGAAGACGTGACATCACTTGGACCAGTGGTGCCACCACAATCCCATTCAATACTCCAGAAATTCCTAAATTCATCCCCTACTTAAAGAATAACATTGAAGATGAATTTCGCTGGGAAGGCTGGTCACTCCAGCTTGTATTTGGATCTTATGCTAATGGCCCATACATTAAATTTGAGCCCGGAGTTGTTCCTCACGTGAATGGTCTTGGCGGAAATGAAATCGTCATGGACTCAAACCAGCCGATTGAAGAGTACGAATCTCAGTGGACAATTCGTCATGAATTTGGACACGTTCTCGGACTTCCTGACTGCTACCATGAGTTCTATGACTCCACAGCGGATGCGTATGTAAACTACCAGCTCGATATCACGGATCTCATGTGTTCACGTGCTGGGAATATGAATGAAAGAATCTTTAAAGAACTACAAGAGGCCTACTCATTATGAAATCCCTACTCATTTCTCTCCTTCTCACTTGTTCGGCCTTGGCCCATGACAGTCACGACTGGCGCGAGGATTACGAGGCCTACTTAAATGTGTCTGTAGAAAGTCCGGTGATGAGTAAATCGTTTAAAAGACGCCTTACTCCGTCTCGCCTTGATATGGATTTTTTTAAACAAAAGCTCATCACCTTTGCCAGTGTTGAGAGAAAAACCAACGCCAATCTTGATGTCGCAAGAAACTTCCTTTCTGAGGAGTACAAGAAGATTGGTTTTGAAGTGACAACACAGCCTTTTGGATCGGGAACAAACTTTATTGCTGAAAAGAAGGGAGTAAAAAATCCAGACAAGATCCTGGTTCTCTCTTCCCACATTGATTCAGTCGGAAACAAAGGTGCCAATGATAATGGAACAGGTACAATTGGTGTTCTAACTGTTGCCCAAGAGCTTGCAAAATACAACTACGACTTTACAATCCGAGTTCTTGGCTTTGACCGCGAAGAAAAAGGGATGGTTGGATCTGATGCGTACGTGGCAACGATTACGGATAAAAAGGCCATCATCGGAAACATCAACTTTGAGATGATGGGTTACCACGCTAAAAATGATGGGGGCTTTCATCTTATCGACTGTGACAAACCATTCTTATGGGGAGTCAAAAAGGAAAGCTCGACTTTTCTTTCTGATGAAGTAAAAAAATCTATCACGACTCTAGGTCTTGATCTCCAAGTCGTGAAAACTTGCACTGGCCGTTCAGATCATGCATCATTCTGGCGTCATAATATTCCGGCCATCGTTATTTCTGAGAATTTTTTCGGAGGAGATGCTGACCCTTGCTACCATTCTCGCTGTGACGTTGTAGACGAAAGACTGAACTATCCCTACATGCAAAAAATTCTAGATGCTGTTCTGGACGCGACAGAAAATCTTCTTATTAAAAACTAGGGCCTAAAGCCCTAGTTTCTTTTTGATCGACGCCAGGTCTCTTTTCATTTTTTCATTCTCTAAAGAAAGTTTCTTATTTGCCTCAGTCAGTTCTTCGATTTTTTTGCGGTCTTGAAGAATCATCTGATTAAGATCTTTGGTTGATTCAATCAATGGGGCAATGAGGGAGTTGTACTTCACCGATTTGAGCTTTGACTGTTTATTCGTCATCACAGCAAGAGGATAAATAAGCTCTAGGTCTTGAGCAATGACTCCAGCATCTGAAGTGCTATCACTAATCCACTTCCAACTCACACCATTAAGCTTCAGAACGGTCTCAAGACCTTTAACTCTAGTGATTTCTTTTTTGAGTTTTCTATCCGAAGGCGTGATAAAACTTGTGGCCTTAACATTACCGTTCACTTCAAGTAACTCTGCCGGTGCGACGACTCCAATTCCAACCTTCCCTGAAGACTTAATCACAAACTCGGGAGTTCCACTATCTGCGGTAGTTGTCTTGACTACAAAATCCGAGGTCACACCGCTACTACTACTCGGCTTGATGATGAGGGAGCCATTATCGACTCCGAGACCGCCGTGTGTGTTTCTGAAAACCCAGGAATTGAAACTGGTTCTTCCCATAGTTAAAAGATCTGCTGAAGAAGTCGTAATGGAAGCATCTCCAGCGACACTTAAAGTTTGTGTTGGAGCAGCTGTTCCAATCCCAACTTTTCCACCGGCCAGTATGACCATCCGGGAGACACCATCTTCTAGGTAGTGTAAAGCGTTGGCGGCACCTGTGCTGCTATTTCCATCAACGTCTATCTCCCATAATTTTGTGGGTGTCACTAGTTGTAAAACGGCATCATTAGTGTTTGTTGTACTGACTCTTATTCTTTGAGTTCCAGCACCACTTACATGAAATTTTTCAGTCGGCACAGTCGTACCGA
>JACCDH010888124.1_pt1 | contig 15850 bp, 14 predicted proteins | sample 7442481 | NCBI WGS metagenome assembly JACCDH01 (sample SAMN15323433, study PRJNA562643) | freshwater metagenome | isolation source: river surface water | place: USA:Blue River Watershed | collected 2017-08-15
GATATTGTATGAAAAAATGTACAAGTATGTGTCTTATCTCGATGAGATGAGCTATATGAACTGTTAAATGCAGATTTTTCTATATTACAAAAAAAATTTCCTAATCATAAGTTAGATATAAAAAATATACAACAAGGAGATATCAGTCATATACCTATTGAAAAACATACTCGACCTGTTTCTTCATATTTAAGACTTCTAATACCAGAATTGTCAAAAAATATTACAAACTCCCCTATTTATTTAGATGCAGATACAATAGTTCATCAATATCCACAATATGTTGATCTTAAAAATTATCCATTATGAGCATATGAAGAATGAAACATGGCTCTACGTCGCTTTCGCTCTTTATATGATAATAAAATCAAATGATATTTTAATTCAGGAGTTTTATATTTCAATAATGAGCAATATTTATGAAATAATATTTCTGATAAAGTGTGTGATTTTTTGTTAAATAACAAAACAGCTCTGCCGGATCAAGATGCACTAAATTATGCATTAAAAGATACAGGTATAAATAAATTATCAAGATCTTATAATACTTTGCCTCGAGAGTATACCGACAATATACTTAATGAAGTATTTATTTTGCATTATGCAGGCAAGAAACCACGAGAAAAACAACATAATATTCCTTTTACGTATTTAGACTTTTTAGTGAATTATCAAAATATGTTATCAGAGATATTAGATGATATATCTAGTAATAAAGAATTTTCTTATGAAATTGACTTATATGGACAAACAAAGCTAATCCTAAGAAAATTATTATGAGAAAAATACTATCGATTGATGAGATTAAAAGAAATTGCTTACTGATTTAAGATATAAAAAAAGACCATCCCCCACACACGAAGATGATCTTTTTTATATATTTTAGCTCCACCACACATTGACATTATAGGAAAAATATATAAAAAGTCAAGAGAAAAATAAAAAAAGTCAATAAAGCGATAAAATATGATTATGATAAAGGGCTTTCGATAATAAGTTATATAATAAAATCTATGAATATATAAAATATCTCAACTGTAAATCATATAATCATCGTGTCAGGTTGATTATTTTTGTTAATTGATAAAAATGGATAGTATTGTTAAGTTACTGTGATACAAAATATCTTTATTATTACTTATAATCGAATGTGATTCCTTGCAGACAGTCAAATTAGTATGATCGATACGTATGTACAAGCATGAAGATATGATGATGCTATATCGTATATTAATAGTTTTCTTGTCAATGATCCTACTAATGATGAGTTGTTACTTATGATAGCAGATATTCAATATAAAAAATGAGAAATTACTAAAGCGACTAAAGCAATTGATTTTTTGAACGATCAAGCAGATCATAAAGATCCTATGGGATTGTATGTGAAGTGAGTACTTGAGATGGAAAAAAATCACTGGAAAGAAGCTAGAGCATTTTTGTTAAAAGCTATGGAAACTATCGACAAAGATAATCATGAGATTATGAGATGTTATGCATTGTCAGAATATTGGTATGGTAATAGAGAAAAATGATTACATCATCTCGAACGTGCACACAGCCTTCATACTTTTGATGCTGAGATCATCTATAATCTTATTGAACTTTTTCTTCTAGAAAAGAAATATCGTAAAGCACAAGATTTAATCACATTCTTTTATGAAAATAAAGATGATCTAGAAGTATACGATAAAAAACTTTCTTTTTATGAATCTAAAATGAAACTTTTCGTAGCATATCTACAAGCATATAATCATAAAAAACAGTCACAATAAACTCTTGCAACCTTCTATAATTTATATATTATGATTGAGAAGGTCACATTTATAAATAACAATGTTCCATGTCTCGTCTCTCTATTATAAAAAAATCTCTTCTTTCTGAAGAAGTACATAGAATGATCGTATCTAGACCGTTTCAGTATATATTCTCTACTGTTATTATTGGTTTACTTATGATGTTTTTGACATTAATTGTGGGTCTATCTTCACATCTTACTGATGTATCATCGTGATTGACAGATAAATTAGGAATGTACTTCTATATCTCCTCTACAGCATCATCAGATACCGTGAATACTAAAGTGGTAGCATTGTTGAAAGAATTAGAAACAGCGAAAATTGATGCAAAATATATGTCTAAAGAAGATGCTGCTGGCTCTTTAGAAAAGAAGCTTCCTGACGTAGTAAAAAGATTTAAAGACTACAATATAGATTCTGATTTACCTGCAACGTTGTATGTCACCTTACATACAGAGCAAGCACACAAATCATTAGAAACTATCCTTCCTCGTTACGCCGATATTATTGAAAATGTAAAAGATGTAGCTCCTAGTTCGTCAGTAAAGACACAAGAACAAAGAGTTATGAGAGCATTAGACTTTGCTTATTTCCTAAAAGGTGCAAGTATCGTACTTATTGCTATATTCTCTATCGTAATGATAGGAGTCGTATTGTTACTTTTATTCTTTAAATTGAAACAATTTGAAGATATTATTGCTCTCAAAAAGATGCTCTGAGCTACGCATGCTCAGATGAGAAATCCATTTCTTGTATTTATCTGATTAGTTATTGGTGGTGGTTTTATTTTATCATTAGTCTTTACCTTGTTGGTCGGTATTGGTAGCCTATGAAGTGACCAATCACTTATCTATTTCTCACAACTATTGTGAGTAGAAAGTATGCAAACCGGTATACGATGACTGCTACTAGGATGATATTTGTCTGTATTATTATTAGTATTTGTGGTGTCTGCCGTTATTTGGCTTGTATCATCTGTTATGATAGAACATAAGATCAAACAAGTAAACTAATATTATATACTAAAATATTAATGAATCTCTTCATCTACGAGGAGATTTTTTTTCTGTGCATAATTGAGAACCATAAAAAATGATAAGAGAACTACTAGCAATACGATAGATTGCCAACTATAATTAAGATCAAAAACCATCTTTATAACTACACTGGTAATAGCAATTTCAATGAGATCAATAAGTTTGATATGATGGTCTCCTATAAAATGATGCAATACTTTATAAATCTTTACTAAAATTAAAGTATTTAGACTGACTGCAATAGCTTTCTTTTGATTGAGTATGGTTGTAAAGACATCAGTATAATGTCATAATAGTGGCTCAAATATACCAGTAATGACCACGATAGCTAATCGTGTAATAGAAAGCATGATAGCAAGATCAAATATGGTATCAAAAGTTTGTTTGATCCTACGAGATAAAAATACACGAGAGAGAAAGTCAAACATCATAAAATTAATATAATATAAAGATGATTGACATTATCATAGACAATTGTGATATTAAAATCAAGGTTTATAAAATATTATTATGTTATTTTAAAAAGTGTAATATAGATAAGATATCTTTTTTTGTTTGATAATCTATATTAAGTATTTCTTTGTTAAATCTTGGATCTTGTTGTTGAATTTCTTGTAACGTCATTGTTCATCATTGATTAAGTAATTTTGCATATATAATCTTTCCTATCATTATTGGTATGATTGGCTCATTATCAACATTATTCTCTTGAATAATTTCTTGTATAACATTCACATCGTCTTTACTAATGTTACCCACATATATTTTTTTAATAATCTCTTTTAATTCTAATGGAGTAGAATTTTTTAAAAAATTAAACACATCAAAGGATCATCTCCAGTAACTTACATCTTTTCTATTTGCTCACGGATACTCGTTAGAGTAGAATCTTTTTACTCTCTCTGAACGTGATTTTGCTAATTCTTCAGCTTTTGTCTGTGATTTACCATTTAATAAATACCAAATTTTTAATAATTCAAATGTATCATTGTAGTTATTGTTTTCTGCAATAAATGTAGAAATATGATGTATACTTGGTTCATTAGATATATCAGGTAAGGATTTTTTTGTTGCTAATTGTTCGTTAATTAATGCTATTCATTCTTCAGTTTCATTGTAATCATCTGATTTTGTGAGTCAGAACTTTTTTGCATTTAATGTCCTTACAAAATGTGTTCATATTTCATGATCAAGTAACTCACAAAATCTTGATAACGAAATAGTAGATCAACCAGATAAATTGATTGATTTTTCAGAACAGGACATAGTTAATACTTTGTCTTTTGAGATAACTTTAAATGATGACTCTTCATTGATGTTTTTTAATTGAGCATCAATCTGTTCATTTGTGCTCTGATATGGGAAATAATGAATATTTGTTTCTAGGTTATGGTAGTATTTATCGGTTTCCTCAGTTTGTATAATAGATACACATGGTTCTTTATATAACAATGAAATAATTTTATGTATTGCAACCACTGCTTGCTCTCTAGAAATCTTTATATTATCGTTTTTGGCAATAATTGTACTTTGTGATTTATTTATAGTATTATATTGTTGTAAATATCTTGTAAATCTTTCACTTTCTTCATTTCATAAATTCTTTTTGTTCTCTATAAACTTATGATTCATGAATGATATAACTTCATTTTTCTCCTTTTCTTGCTCGTGAATTTTTAATCAATATATCTCACTTTGTAATACATTAATCTTTTCTATTAACTCTATTTTCTCTTTTTCTGTAAGAACTGATTTTGTTCATCACTTTTCAGCTTCGAAAAAAACTGATAATTTACATATTTCATATCTTTTTATTAATCAATCAATGTTTTTTAATAGAAACTTATTCTCAGCTATAGAGAGATTACTATCTTTGATTTCCTTTTTTAAATTATATGCAATTGATATTTTATCATCAATTTCTGATATAAAATCAGTAATATCTTTTTTTTCTATTTTTTCTTTTTGTTGTCAAAAATATGTTTCATTAATCTGTTTATCAGAATATTTAAGAATCCCACTAAGCGCATTGTCAGCAATTCATTCTCTTATACTTTTTATTTTTTCAATGAAAACATTAAACATTTTTTTGTCTTTATGTGAACTTTGTTCCATATATTATACTTATAATAAAACTATTTTTTATATTATAGTCTTTTATAAATATAAGTCAAATATTTTATATTAGATCTTTTTTTGTATTAACTTTAGTATATTGTCTGCATAAATATCACGTATTGTATTGTCATGCTGTAAATGTCATAGTCATATATTTGAATTTACTTCTATAAGATAAACTTTTTGATCATTCTTACTATAGCATATATCTATAGAATAGTATCAGTTCAGCGAATCAATGATTTCTTCTATAGATTCTTTGATATGTAATATAGCTTCTTGTATATAGACTGGTAAATCATCCATTGTAATAAAAAACAAACCACCTCATTGTGCAAGATTGCATCTAAAATCATCTCATTCAGGTGTTCTTACTATAATATATGGTATATCTTGTCAAAATATCACTACTCTAATATCATGAATTTTATCTGTTATATTATCTATTCATTGGCTATTATCGACAAATTGTTGTACAATTATTTGTTTCGTATCAATATATTCTCAAAAAAAAGAATTGCCATCTATTTTATGATTTACTAATTCATCTTTCTTTACTTTTTTTATTCATCTTCATTTACTACCAGTTCTTGGTTTTAGAATAACATATTCTCAGGAAAAATTCCCAATAAGATTCTCATCATCTGTGATATTACTCAACAATGTGCTATAAGGACTATAAAGGGTGAGATTCTCATAAGTAATCCATTTATCTCTTGCTAATTCATATAATGTGTGATTATTTATTAGCGGGATTTTTTGATTCATACAAGAAAGCTTAAAAAAGATTCTATTAAATCTAGGCCATATAAGATCAATTTTTTTATTACTTTGGTTATATGACTGTCTCGTATCATCATACTCCCATATGTTTTCAAACTCTTTTTTTATAACAGAATACTCCTTTACCATACATCTTAAGAAAGTAATGTTTCTGTCTTTAGCATAATTATGTATATACTTAAAGAACCACTCATTTTCATTCTCTAAGTCATTTGTTAATATAGCAATATTTATCATTAGCTTGATAATTAGTTATTAAAATATTCTAAGTCTTCTAATTTTATTTTTCATTTATATAATTTTTTAATATTTTCATTGCTTAAATTTCTAATATTGTGGTATCATAAAGCATATACTGCATCTTTCATATACGCTCATCACTTAGAAGTATCTTTAATTCATTTCTTTTGTTTTAAGACCTTATTAAATAATCATTGATAAGACCGACTTTGTTTATAATATCACTCTAAATTTATAAGATATGTATAACATTCTTGAAACGACGAAATTCTTGCTTTATTTACTAATAAATATTTTCCATAAATATTAGTATTTTGAAAATCTGGCACATATTCCTGAATCTTTTTCGTAGCATTATATACAGCTAGTCACTCCTCAGTAGTCAAATAATATGCAGTTCAATTTTGTAATATATTCCATCATGTTTTGCTTCAGTTTATAAACCTCTTTATATGTGTATCAATCTCATGTGCTAAAACTCATAAAAGCTCTATTTCTCTAAACTTTGCTTGTGAAGCTATTTTAATACGTATTGATGATCAAAATCATATAGACATTCTAGATTGATTTGAAGTGATAACTACTTTATACTTTCATCATATTGTTCACATATATTGTTCACACATGCTTTTTGCTTTCAGTGCATCAACAAATCATCATAACAAATTTACATCTAATTTATTTGTCTTTAATATATTTTCTGCTTCTGTTATTATTTTATCATCTATCTCTCCAAACAATACTCTATTATAACGATCAATAAGTCAGAAATCTTGTTTTTTATATGCTTTAATGAGATTAACTTTAGTTTGCATTTCATCTAGTTTTTCGAAAAAGAGATTTGCAAAAGTTGAATCAAAATATTCTTTCTGACGATATTTCACATCCAGTTCTTTGATTTGATCTGTGAGTTGGTGAAGTTCTTTATATGTTGGGAAATTATAAGTAAATTGAGGATTATATTCTCCATGCAAAGATACAAACTTATCAAATTCATCGAGATAATTGGTAGGTTGAAGTATCTGAGCAAGATTAAGTTGTTTATTGATAGCACTAATTCTTTCATCTAAAAGTTTTAAACTTACGAGTTCGTCTTCTATAATACAGTCTGGATTGATAGATCTTGTTGATACTTTAGATTTATGAATCGGTTTAATATAATAATTCGCTAGACTTTGCTGTCATAAGATAATCTTATTTCATTGAATATCTTTGCTTGTAGAGAAAGTAAGGTTTTTAAAAATCGTATCATGATGTCCTAAATCTATCATTACATCAGTAGCTCACATAAGTCTTTTCAATACTTTTTCAGATGTATAGTTTTTAACTTTGTCAATTCATACTGTAATAGTAACAGGTAATCCTCTCTTTTTCCCTTCTCTTTGATATAATAGTTTCCCTGTCTGAGAGAGATAGACTATATGTTGATCTTTGAGTTCATTAATTCTTTCATCACTAAAGAGACTTTTACTAATCTCTATTCCTTTGCTAGGAGTAGTGATATCAAGATCTTCTATCTTTCTCATGATACTTAGCAATGGTTTTCCAGTAATGTTTTGAATTTCAAGTCAAGATCTTGCATTGATTTCTAAAAGCTTTGGTCATTTATTTGTGATCACCCAATCCATACCTAAGTATCAGATATTCACAAAATACTGAGCATTAGCAGAATATTGAATAATCTCTTGTCGATAAGGTATTTTTTTGTTTTTAAAATGTTTCCATTCTGACGGGAAGTCGGATGTATACGATTGTCATTTTCGATAAAGACTGGTGATTTTCCCACTTACTATATCTAAACCTAGACCAATACCTCATTGCGCAAGATTTGCTTTACCTCCAGATTCTTGTGTAGGCATACGTAACATAGCAATAATAGGCACAAGATTGAACATAATAACTCTCATATCAGCTAGTCCATATTTACAAAATTCTGTAAATCATGTGCCAGGAATTAATCTATCTTCTATTAAGATTGTATCTGTTTTGTTTGATGAAGAAAAACTTCCATCATATATACCTACGCTTTGTAATTTAAGTTCAGATTCTGATATCCATTTTTTGCCAATCAAAAACTCATATCAATGGTCAGTGATATAATACTGATCTGATTGTCTCAATAATGAAAAGAAATTCTTAAATTTTTTATTAGAATCATCGTTGTCTTTCTTTGGTATTTCTGCCTTTCTAACATCTTGTATAACAAATATACCACTTCCTTTACTACCTTTATTAGGTTTAATAACAAATGTTGGTGTTGCAATCTTTCAAAAATCAAACGACAACCAATCCTGACGTGTTTTAAGATGAGCTAACGTTTGAGGTACTGGTATTCCTCTTTGTGTCAGAAATCTTTTTGTTTGATTCTTATTATTGGCAAGACGTATTCATTTTGTAGGATTAAATTCTTTAATATACGTATTGTTTCTTTTATTTATTCATAAGATTCATCGATTTAGCATTATATAATAGTGATATATAAAGGCACTTAAGTTCTTTTTTTCTTATTTGTTATCTTTTGCCATATAAGCTTACGAAAACGAATCATTTCTTTAAGTTGTAATCATGTATATGATCATATAAGGAGTGTTACTACCCCAATCAGTATGATTATAAATCCATGTTGAGAAAAATAATCATAGAGATATTTTTGTTCTAATAGAATATTTACCATATAGGATATACAAAAAAACCATATAATGTGTATTCGTCGTCTCAATGAATTAACGCCTTTTCATCAAATATATGTCTTTATGCTAGTACTCACAACTATAAGAAAAAATAACATAATTTTATGTGAGAATTCTATAGGCAATAATTCTCAATGATTATAAGATACATATCAATTTCCTATACTTATGAATATAGCGAGACTCATAAGTAAATATAAAGAATACTTAGGATAGAGAGAAAGATTAATATACTTAGTAGTAACTTTGGTTCATATCCATCATAAAATTGATGATATAACGATGATAAGAATTCGTTCATATGGAATTCAGAGAATAGACATTGCTCGTCATATGATAAGTGGTGGAAAAAAATTATATCATACTCATCAGATAATATGTCTGTTAATTAACAATAGTAATGCGATTGTTGTGAGTATACCTGCATATCCGATAAGATTCTCCATATTTTTTAAATTAAACTAAAAACATGTTCTTCCATATACTGAAAAACATGTTGAGTGCAAGTGATTGTTTACTATATAAGCATATTATAAAGTATTACAATTTGGATATTCTTTTAATAATGTAGGATGTTCTCTCAATGCATTTGCAAGTGTAGTACATGTCTGAGAAAGTTGTTCTGCAGGAACATTTTGAAACGACTGTACAAGAGAGTCATAGCTAGACTTAAAATTTACTTGTGTAGAGCCTGTAGATGTATTTCATAGACACTGTAAAGTAGTTAAGTAGTTATCACATATTGTTACTCACGTTGCTTTTACTGATTCTACAACATTATTTTCTGTCGGTGTATTTTGATCGTTACTTGTAGGTTTTGCGGTACATCCTGTTATGAACAATACTAATCCTATCATAATTCAAAATGTAAGTAATGATTTCATAATAATACAATTAAAAATAAAATTATTTTGACATACAAGATTGTATAATACTTTGATATCATGTAACTTGTAGTCATTGTATGTAATTATATTGTTGGGTACATTGTTTTTCAAGAGTACTATCATCTGTGATAATATTCCATTCTGATATTAACTTTTGATAATATTGGTTTATTCATTCTTTATCTCCGCTCAGCGAGTCAGAACTGATCATACAATTTAATAAAGATAATGTATTTGTACATATTATAGGTAGATCTTCAGTGGTATTGATGATGTTGTTAGTCTCAGTGATAATAGTATCTTGTGTCTCATTAGTAACCACTGTATCAGCTTGATTGGTCATCCAATATATGACAAAAAATATTCATAAAAATCCTATTACTATAAGAGAATATATTATTCATTTTGATCAAGTAGTATTCATTATTATTTATTATTTTTTCAAAAGAATCCAGAAATTAAGAGAATTCATGTAGTCAATAATATCATACCAAGAATCTGCTCCCATAGTTGTATCAATCACAAAAGAATCAATACTAGTCCAGCTAAAGTCATCCAATTTTCTTGAATACCAGCTCGAGCATTTTGCAATAGAGATGCAATATCTACAGTATCTTCTGTAGACTTATTAGTTGTCTGCGACCTTGTAGATGTTTTTACCTCAGCGGTAGTTTTTCTGACCATGGTGATAAATGATAATGAATAAAATACTCAATTAATATAATTATACTAATAAAAATTTATCATAATACAATGCTATATCTATTTATTTATGATGTCAAATCTTTTTTTTGTGATATGATTAGTAATGTTTGTAATTATGCTTACATTTTGTATACTTAAGATGAATTCTATTATAGTAATATACTATAAAAACTTTAACTATTATAAGGTATCGTGATTTATGATAGAAAAACTTAATAATATTGTATATGATACAAATTATACATCTCTTATCTCATGATGATGATATGTTTCTGTAGTATGAAAACAAACGGTGATTGATAATCAAATCAATACTCCAGTCACACAAGAAATGCCGTCAGAAGAAACGCCTACGACTGAGAAAAAATGATTTTTTGCTGATTTCTTTGATGGACTGTTTTGATCAAAAAAAGAAACTACTACAGCAAAAACAAAAATTATAGATAATCCGATTATCGCCAACAAAGCATTAAAAGATCAAGTAAAATATATCTTAGAATTGCCAGATGCAGAATTTAGTGATAAAAAAGTCACTCAAGAATTACGTAAATATATCTTAGAGACAGAAAAACATCATACTGCTCTGCTTGCAGATTACAAAACACATATTGCACCATCATACTGGAAAGTAGATTGACCACAATTTCAGCTTTCAGGGCTTTATGGTAAGGCCTACTATATGCAAACCTATCCATCTTATCTCGATGCGTTATGGACGAGAGATGTTTTTGGTTTTCATGGGAAACGAGATATGAGCTTTTATATCTATCCAGAAGATGATAGCGCTATGCAAGCCATGCTCAAACAAAAAGCAACACAACTCAAGTCTGAGATGAATGAATCTATAAACAAATGAATCACGTTAGATACAGAGATTGAATTACAGTACAGAGATATTGATGAGATTAGACAAAAACTTGCTACTCGTGAAGAAAGATATTATGAAACATGATATTATACAGTATTATATGACGAAGAGAAAGAAAAGCTATGAGAAAATAGTAAAAAGTTTGAACAAAAAATTGCCTGACTGGGTATGAGAATTAAACCAGCTATTCAACGTATGGATGAATGATTTGTATCATCATTACCATTGTGTATTGATCAGTTAGGCATTACAAGAAGTACTATCACATCTTCTTTGGGATGATCTTTCCCATTCATCTCTCAAGATATGCTGTCAAATACAGGTATTCTCTATGGTATCAACCAACATACGTGATGATTAGTTATTTTTGATAGATTTAATAGCGATTTACCGAATATGAATAGTGTCGTACTTGCGACATCTGGAGCTGGAAAATCGTTTACCGTCAAATTGGAGATTTTGAGATATTTATTGAATAATATTGATACGATTGTCATTGATCCAGAAAATGAGTACCAATCTCTTGTCAATAAAGTTTGATGAACATATATCAATATTTCCACATGATCAAACCAGTTTATTAATCCTTTTGATATTCCACCGAAGATAGAAGATAGAGACTACGCCAAATGAGATCTTCTCAGAGGACAGATTATGGGATTGATAGGATTGATTAATATTCTTATATGAGGACTAACTCCAGAACAAGAAGCTATGCTAGATACTGCTTTGCAGACTACTTATCAACTCAAAGGTATTACTCTAGATCAAGATGATTATACTGGCAAGATACCACCATTGATGAGTGATCTTTATAATGTATTACAATCTACAACTGGTGCGGAAAATATTGCTGTGAGATTGAGTAAATATGTGACTGGTTCATTTGCAAAGATTTTTAATAATTATACTAATGTAGATATTAATAGTAATCTTACTGTCTTCTCTATTAGAGATCTTGAAGATGCACTAAAAACTCCAGCCATGTATTCTGTACTGAATTTTATCTGGACGAAAGTAAGATCTGAAAAGAAAAAGAGATTTCTCGTCTGTGATGAAGCTTGGATTATGTTACAAAATGATACTTCTGCAGAATTCTTATTTGGATTGGTGAAAAGAGCAAGAAAATACTGACTATGAATCACGACTATCTCACAAGATATTGAAGATTTTATGAGATCGAAGTATGGTAAACCTATTGTATCAAACTCCTCTCTTCAAATCCTCCTTAAGCAATCTACGAGTTCAGTAAAAACTTTAGAGCAAATTATTGGATTATCTGAAGCTGAGAAGCAAAGACTTGTGGCTTGTAGTGTGTGAGAATGATTATTGTTTGCTGGTAATCAACACGTAGCATTAAAAATATTGGCATCACCACAAGAAAAAGAGTTTATTACTACAGATGTTTCGTAAAAATTTTAGGTTATATGTTATAAAAACAATGTTTAAAAGAATACTACTTTGACTTGTATCTCTATGTTCACTGTGAACCACATTTGCAGCAGTTGATCTCTCTTTGGAAACATTAGTGATGCCTGGCGGTACAGGAGTATATCAGTATACTACTCCATCAGCAGCACTTATTATTCGTAACAATGGTACTGATCCAGCTACTATCTCTACACCTAGTGCTACATGATTTATATCTTGTACAGTATGAGGAGAAACTGTTTTTTCATCTAATCCTATTTCGACACTTATTATTAATCCTAATACCAACATACAATTCCCTATTACTCTCTCAAATATTGCTAGTGCAAACTTATGAGATAAAGTTCTTACGTGTACACTATGATCGTATGGATCATGGAATATCTCGGTAGCTTCAAGTAGTTTTAGTTATGTTGTATTGGAAAGAGTATGAGGTAGATTTGATACTATTTTAGATACTGTGAGAGATCCTATCAAAAACAAAATCGATGGACCTGTTGCAGAGTTGTGAGTGTGATGAATTAAGGCTTTTGTATACGATCTTATTGATAGATTTGCAGTACGTGTAGCAGTACTTGTAGGTATATTATTTGCTATGCTAGCATTGTATAAGATTATGTTTAAGAGTGATGAAGAGTCCTTATCTCAAGTAAGATGATTAATCATATGGTGAATGGTCGGGATCATTATTATTATGTCCGCAAAATTTATGGGTAAGATATTATATACAGATATATTATCAAATGGTGAAATATGAGTAGATGGCTTTAATACTATTACTATAGTATCTCAGATCTATGATCTATTATTATATCCTTTGTTAAAGATTGCTTTTTATATTATGATGAGTGTATTATTTGTAATATTACTCATTCGTGTATTTAGTTTTGTAACGAGTGATGCAGAAGAGATTAGAAAAAAATCTATGCAAATTATTATATCTACTACATTATGATTATTTATACTTATTGCATCTAAACAGCTTGTAGAATGAGTATATGGTAAAGAAGCGCTTATACGTAATAACGCTGCTGTCACAGTGACAGATGTAGGATGAGCATTTCTTAGTAATGCAAATATTCCTATCATCTATGATATTATACAACGAGTCATGGGATTGTCGTGATTTGTGATCTTAGCATTGATTATCTTCCAGACATTCAAAATGTTATCAAATCCAACAGATGAGGAGAATATCTCTAGCTTAAGAAAAACATTATTGTATGTGGTATTGGGTATGTTAGTGATTGGTGCTGGATATTTGATCGTGAATGTGGTTATGGTTAATTAGTTTATAAAGTTGAAAGTATATAATGTTTATAATGTAGGGGCGAATAATATTTGCCTTTTTTCTAATATAAAAATCTAATATAAAAAATACCCCAATAGGTAATTCCTGATCGGGGTAAACGAATAATTATAAACCCCGACCAAGAAGTACAAGGTTAAGTTAGTTTCTTTAATTTTTCTAGATTTTTTAATAAGTTTTCTTTTCTTAATGCTTTTATTTGGTTATTTATCGATTCTCTTTTGGTAATTAAATCGTTTACATTTTCCTGAATGACTTTCCCCATTATTTCCAAGGTTTCTTTTTCAGAAATTTTGTTTTTTATTAGACGATCAAAAATAAAGTATTGACCATCTTTTTCTTCAATTTTAACTTCTTTGATTAAAAGACTAATTTCAGAATTTAAGTGCTCGTTTTTAAGCTTTGACTTTAATTCTTCAATGTTTTTGTTTAAAATTGAATACAACTCCCAAAGAGCTATTAAGAAGATCTTTTTTTGTCCTTCCTCATACTTATAAACAAAAAAGACATCTCTTTCATTTTTTTTAACTTTTCTATCAGTATAAATGAATATTCCTTTTTCTATTTTCATTTTGTTTTAAATTTAGCCTCCGTCAGGATTGTTAGTGAGGCATTTCTGCTTATCTCGCCCTTGGATTGTAGTGATATAATAATCATATCTATGCAATAAGTCAAGTCTTTTTAGAGAAGATGAAGAGATTTTTTAATCTTGTAATTGAAGGCAAGAATCATATACTCATCTTGTTCTTTTGAGATCTTTCGACTTCGTTGCACTCCGCTCAAGATGACGCACAATTTACTATTCTTTCATTATATGAGTCAGAAATATTCCTTTTTCGATCCAGTTGCTCTCGAAAACTTTCGTAAAGAACATAAGTTAGAACCTTATCGTATCAAACAGATTACTGATGCTATTTTTAAGCAGTCGATTATTGATTTTCAAGAGATGACGGTGTTATCTAAAGAGATGAGAGATCTTTTTGATGCTCATTTTGAGATTATACCACTCAAAGAAGTAAGGCTGGTAGAAGATGATGAGACGAGTAAGTTTCTCTTTGAGACTCATGATGGACAAGTATTGGAGAGTGTGCTTATGTATCACTTTCACACGAAGAAAGAAGATCTGACATTTAACAATGCTCTGCAAGTACAAGAAGCGCAAGACTGATGACAAGAACTAAATCGTATGACACTCTGTATCTCGTCACAAGTATGATGTGCAGTAGGATGTATCTTTTGTGTGACTGGGAAGATAGGATTGAAAAAAAATCTCCACCGGACTGAAATTCTCGGTCAGGTGCTGTATATCAATAATTTTATCAAGTCGAAGTTGGGTAAAAAAGAAGATGGAACTCTTCACAAAGTCAGAAATATCGTCTTTATGGGTATGGGAGAACCGATGATGAATTACCCTGCTGTAAGACAGACTGTCTGATATCTTACTGATACCAAATATCTCTGACTATCTCGTAAGCGTGTGACTATCTCGACCAGTGGTATACTCAAACCTCTCTTAGAGTTTATCGATGATAATCTACCAGTATCATTAGCTTTTTCTCTGCATGCACCAAATCAAGCACTACGTGAAGAGCTTATTCCGCTCATGGCCAAGGTCAATCCTCTCGACAAGCTCATGGCAGCATTAGATAAATATACTGATAAGACAGGGAATAAGATATTTTATGAGTATGTAATGATCAAAGATCGTAATGATAGTCGTGAAGTAGCACATGAACTTGGAAAACTCCTCCAACATCGTGATGCTCATCTCAATCTTATCCCTTACAACCAAAATCCAGCTATCGATCTCGAAGAATCCACTCCAGAGCGTATCAAAAAATTTCGTGATATCGTAGAATCATACAAAGTCACGGTTACCGTCAGAGAAAATCGTGGTCGTAAAGCAAAGAGTGCTTGTGGACAGTTAGGTTGGGAGAAAGTTACGGAAAAGATGGCAGAAATGAAGCAATAAAAAATACCTCAATA
>JACCDH011071551.1_pt1 | contig 15849 bp, 10 predicted proteins | sample 7442481 | NCBI WGS metagenome assembly JACCDH01 (sample SAMN15323433, study PRJNA562643) | freshwater metagenome | isolation source: river surface water | place: USA:Blue River Watershed | collected 2017-08-15
CTATCAAATCGGAGTTTACCACCCTCAGGTTTGCCCGCCTTGGTCATGAGAATGCCTGTGCGTCTGCGCATTTCCCCGTAAAATCCCTGGTGGCTCAGATGTGCCTTTGTTCCCAACATGGCGAGCGCATCCTCCTTGGTGAGGAGGAAGGCGGGTGTAGGGAGCAGGGTGGCCTTGGGGCATCGGCGATGGATCTCGGCTTCCAACATATGATCCACGGGGTCTATACATTCACAGGGCTCTTTGGTGCCCCAGGCCTTGTTGCGATGGACTACCTTAATCATGAGATCCTTGCGTGTGGTTTTCATATGATCTAGCCACGCGAGTTCGGCGGCTCGCAGGAAAATCTTGCGTGCTACATGAAAATCAGGGACTGTTGTATGTTTGCCACCATATCCAATATCGTGGCGAATAAACTGGACATGTGTCCAATGTTCGGGTATGTCGCTGAAACACTGGTGCGGAAACAGGAATCCCAACATATCACTCTACCTGCTGGCTGCGGGTTTTACTTTGCCTTAATAGACTTGAGATGCCCCTTACATCCTCTCTTTCTGCAGTAACCGGATATGGACGCATGCCTATCTCACGCGGCGGAGCATCCGGTACTGTTCGTGTATTGTTTTTAGCTGCGACAAGCACTGTTACCTGGGCAACCGATGTAACTACAAAAATAACGGGTGCTTTGGCGACATTCTATCCGGCAGTGACGGTCACAATTACCACCATCACCGATCGCACCTACACCGGTTCCACACTCCTGAGATCCTCCTTTGATGTCGTGTTGCTGACCCAGGACGCGAGTTTTTCTAATGCGAGTGTTGGAACGGCTTTGAATACCTTTGTGGCCGCCGGTGGTGGCCTGGTAATTACAGTATTTGCATGCAGTTCCGTGGCATTGGCCGGATTTACTTACGCAACCTATGCACCCAATGTTACAACTGGAGCTACCAACAATCGCACTGGAACGAGTACACTGGGAACCTTCACTGCCTCTGATCCCTTAATGGCAAATGTAACAACATTTAATGCTGGAACAGCTAGATATGGTTCCCAGACACTTACATTGAATAGTGGTGCAACAACAGTGGCATTTTATAGTGACGGTGGACCACTTGTTGTGAAGCGAGTAATTGGAACGGCTCGCACAGTTTCCTTGAACTTCTATTCACCGAGTTCCACTGTACGCGCTGATTTCTGGACGGCGACCACACACGGTGATCGCATTATGGCGAATGCAATTGTATGGACTGGGAAGGCTGTAAGTTAGACATTGTCGCGATTGCGATTGCGATTGCGTCTTGTTTTACGGGACTTTTTGCCATTACCTCCCTCGGTAGCAAACATAGTTTTATACCAGGATTGTGGGCATCGCAAGGCCGTGTCTTCAAATGTTCCTGGGGGGACAACCGGTTCATCGGACATTTGCAGTGCGGTCAAAAATTCATTGTAATCCACTTTGCCCCAAAGGGCTTTCTGTTCCTCCGTAAATTCAGGACACCCTTCTATAAACGGTTTGAACTGTGTAACAACACTATCTCCATCAATCCCTTTGTCTTCTACAGTTACGTTCATTAATTCGGAATCACCGATCCAGAAATTAATATCCACATTTTTGGCAGGAACGGGTCCAAATATCAATACCTTCATAAATGTGCTAGGTGAGTCTGCAACTTTATGATCAAAATACAAAATACAGTCTGCCGCTTCGGAATTAAAAAACATAATAGCAGCAACATAGTTTTCAAGCCCCATCTGTGTGCGCAAAGAAGGAATCACACGGGATGCATATACTGTAAATGGATTTTGCATAGGCATATTTCGCATGGTTTTCCCACGATAGTTCGGTTTTCGCAGATTGTATTGCAGTATGTTGGGATTTTTGGCAAATATAGATGTTGCGTAATTCGTAGAAACCTTAGCTTGTGCAAAGGGCATAAATGTATGAACTTTTTGTTGGGCTTTTTCAGTCATAGCAACACATCCAACCCATAATTTAGGAAACCCCGTCTTTTCAATAAATGCGGGAAGAATCGCGAAGCGAGACAGGATTTGCACCAATTGGCTTCCAGAATAGGACATGTCATCCACATATGCAATGACGCACTTTGGATCACGCAAGAGATGGGGATAGAGTTCATTTGTCATGAGTGTGGGAACTGGATAACCGAGTTGCTGAACCCAGTAATAAAAGAGAAGGGCAATCATGTATCCAGATTTTCCGCGTCTATGGGTGAAAAGTGCAATTTTAGGGGCTTCTAGGCCCTGCTTCGGCAAATAGTTTTCATAAAATTGCACTACTAAATCCCTACATCCATCTATGACTTCTTGATGTGTTATGTATGTAATATGTTGGCTAAGAGCTCGGGCCACTTCGCGGCGTGTTGCGGATTGTTGGCTATCTATCCAATCCTCCAATTTAGCGGGATTCACGGGATGTGTGCCGCTCGGCATGGCAAGAATTGTGTGGATCTGGGCTTCATAATCCTGAAGAAATCGGGCTGTATGATCGGTAACAGCTTGGCGATTTTGTGCGGATGCGGTAGCGGCATTGGCCAGGCGTTTAGCATTTTGTTTGCGACGCGTGTTATTCATGGTATTCTTGGCATTCTTGGCTGTATTTCTATTCATTCTCTAGTCATTTATGCGATAATTACAAACGAGATTCAAGTGCCAGTTTGTACCGCAAGTACTCCCCAAAAGACGGAAATGATGACTTGGGATTTTGTGCAGTTGCTAGCATGGTTTGGCCGGCACGAAATGTATAGACTACATCATACGGTATATCACCTGTACGCGGCTCCTGATTGCAAGGGCATGCTGGTTGCGATTGTATTACAGGAGTAGTTTCTAATACGGTTAATTCATACGATGTAACAGAGTATGGATTATAAATAATAGGCGACGACAGATCATATGCAAATACAGAAAGTGTATAGGTTCCAGGAAGAGTATTGGATGGCGCAGTAATTACACCTGTATATGCATCAATTGTAAAATCAGTAGAATCGGGCAAAAACATATATGCATATCCGGATAATGTTGGTGGCGCGGTGGCACTTCCCACAACTACTGAACTGGAAAATTGCTGCACTAGATTTGTGCCGGAAATAACATCATTTGTATAAGGAGATGTGCCCATTGTCCGTAGAAAGTATGGATTATTTGACATATAATATAACCATACTGTTTCAATAGATTGCAATGTTTCCGCGGCGCGAGCATCATTCCATCCTGAACTAAAATGATTTGCTTCACCATAATTTGTAAATGTAAGTCCATCGGAATTGGAATCAGCGTATATTCCATTATTTCCGGAAGCGGTGGATGCGCCAGATGTATAGCAATGGAGTACATCGCCCACTACAGCGGTATAATTTCCACCCATAATGCCACCACCACCCTGAATCGCACCACTGGAATAACAATTGGATACGGACAGACCAGTGCTAGCCGCAGAGTTTCCCATGATTCCTCCTGCGTCTGTACCAATGGTCCCACGAGAATAACAACTGGTGGCCGTACAAAACAATGAGGCATTTTCACCAAATATGCCGCCTGCACTAGTGCCAATATTTCCCAAACTATAACAAGAAGTTGCTGTACAATTGTTAGCATAGTCCGCAAAAATGCCTCCACCAGATTGACGAATAAGACCAGTACTCCATGAGGCTTCTACAGTTATGTTAGAAGCACCGGATCCCACAATTCCTCCTGAAGAACTAGTTTCATGATCTCCAGTACTAAAACATCCTTTGATTGTTATGGGACCTGCCGAACTTCCAACAATTCCACCTCCACTCCCTATAATACTACCGTCTGAAGAACAATTCAGAATGAAATTGGTCGTTCCACCAAAATACGACTGTGCTATCCATCCTGCTCCACCAGCCAAATGGGATCCACCGGACTCAACCCGTATATTTTGTATGCGAATGTTGGTATTTCCACCAGACCCCGTACCATTTTGGAATAAGCCAGGATAATTAAGAATACCAGAGTTCAATGCAAAAGTATACGGTGTGCCATCGGGACGAAGTGTTGGAAGGCCCCAATAAATCGCATCACTGCCACATACAAAATAAGCACTATTTGTGGCGATTGTCATATTCGTTGCAAAATGTACTAGGAGTGGTGTGGATGTATCTGAATTAGTAACAGTGATAGGCCATGTTGCAGTTGTCCAAGAAGTACCAGTTAAGGAATATTGACAATCGGAACCCGATTGTTGAAAATAAAGAGTCCCTGATGCCGAAATGGACGACATGTTCTATTATGCCATTCGGATAAATTCCGCGAAAACAACAATTCCCAACAATAACCTGAAATGATTCCGCTTCGCATCGGTATTTGGTTTAATCCGACGACCACGGCGTATGGGGGTCCGGCGCAAGTGTTGATTGGGACAATGTTGGGATTTCTGCAGGGGTCAGATGCAGTCGTGCTTCGTCTGAATGAACCAGGGGATGTGAATTGGATTGTGGATCCGCCTGAACGATTTCACGAGGTGGATTGGGGAACGCGTGGACTCCGACGGGCTGTTGGACCGCTCGTATTTTCTCACGCGGATGTGCTCATCCAGGATCCCAACATATCCCCCGTCTGGCGCCTTGGTTCCCACCAGCTTACGCTCTATTTGGCGCCGTCCCTGTGGTTCGGCAAATGGATATCGCATGGCCTGCCCTTTTACGAGTTGTCCCATCATCGTCCGATGGTTGTGTGGGGTTCCGGTGTAAATACGGACTGGTTTCGGCCTGCCACCGATTTGGTAAAACCCCATACATACTTTATTTACTTCAAATCGCAGAACTGGTCGGATTTACGGGCTGTGCATGAATATTTGTTTGCCAATTATTTCCGGTTTCATGGACCGGTGCTCATGTATTACTTTTACAGCCACGAGGAGTTACGGGCTGCCGCGACGGGCGCCGAATTCTGCATTTACTTGGATGCCGCGGAAACGCAGGGACTCGCGGCTCTGGAAATTATGGCCTGTGGGTGTCCCCTGTTTGTCCTGGATTGTGCAGAATACAGTGGGCAGGGGTTCAGCACGCGGGAGGCGACATCTGTAACCTGTTGGTCGCCCCAGTGTGGCATGAAATCCTCTATGAGCCGAATCGCCGAGGACTTTCCTCGGTTTTTGGCGGCATTGGATGCAGGGGACTATGCACCCCGTGACTTTGTGGTGGCCGAGTATTCATGGCTAGCCGCTGCTGGCAAGTTACGGCGCATGTTGGAGACACTGCCTTGATTTGGGGCTTTAAGGGGCTTTTGAGGAATTATGTAGGGAATCCGGAATTTCCAACATAATTCAATAGCTTGCCCTAATCTCGCGGGAACATCATAAGTCCCAACATAACTAGGAAAAAGAGTATGGAGTTAAAAAAGAGGCCGAGAGGGGTCGGGCAACCGGTGGGACTTGCTAGATTCATCCAACTCAAGACTTTGTGGATGAGTTTGTAGGTTTCAGGATTGGCACAGAGGAAAAACACCAATGTGCTGTAAAAACTGTATTTGGCTTTCAGGAGAATGTTCATCGCCGATAGGTCCTTCTACGGTATGCACGCGGTTTTCTGCGGGTTTTTCTGGCACCTCCTTGCAATTGGACAGTTCGCAATGTATTATAAGATTTTGCACTTATTTGGGAAGTTACGGTTTCACCCGATTTTGTCTTTAATGCTTCAGTAAGTTCATTCTGACTTTCACGTTTTAATGTCTTTTTGAATGTTCCTAATTTTCTATCAAAGTTTTCATCATCTACTTTTAATTTTTTCAGCGTATTGGAAAGTAAGTCATGTGTTATTTTTTTTTGCGTTTCTGATGATTTTATATATGAAGCAAATGGAGTTAGTAGTTCATTTATATTGGTTGTTTGCAAATTACCAAATCTATCTAGCAAATATTTTTCAAGCACTTCTTTTAATGATTTTATATAGGCCAATTTATTTTCATGTTTTAAATTAGATATTGCCCCATTCAGTTTTGATCTTAAAGCATCCCTTGTTGGTATATAAGCAATATTCGTTTTTTCAAGACTTATTTCATTTAATACATCTTTTAGTGCACCAACTGATACGGAATTTGCGAGTTCTTGTAACTTTTGATCGTCTATTCTTGACAAACTTGCTAGACTTGCCAATTTTGCAACATCCCTGAATGTATCTACTGCTAAATTATCAAATCCATACTTTCCAAAAGCTTCTTTATTTTTTTCGGAATTTGCTATTTTTTGAAACGGCATAACAACCAGTTCATTAAACTTGCTCTCTTTTAAAGCTTGTAAATGTTTTTTAATATCACTTGATTGAATATCATTTAAAAATTTATCTATACGATTGAATTGATCATGCATTTGATTCACTTTAACCAATGCGTTTGTTAATGTATCCTTATCATTGAAGGGCAATTGTTGTGTTTCAATATTAGCCATTATTGCATAGGTCATATATAAATTAAAAGTATCGTTCGTTTTTTGTTTCAAATCCTTTAACAAGTTGGCCAATGCTGGAGTTGTTTTTACATCCTCTAATATTTCATCTAATGATTCTTTAGCGTTTTTCAAATTCTCATCACTTGGATCCATAATCCAAAATAAACCATCTTTTTTGCGCATAGCCTCAAATATTTGGGAGAACCTCTTCATCAAATCAACCTTATTGTTAATAACCTTGGAATAATGATCTTTTCGCTTATTCAATTCGGCCTTAATTTTCAGTAATTCATATTCTTCTGTCCCATCATCTAACAGTTTGTTTTCAGTTTTTAACTTGTTCATCATGTCTATGTATTTATTTATTTTTTGAATTGCTTCATTAAGTTCACTTAGTTTTAAAATTCCATTTTTATCTTCACGGGCTTTTATATCATCAAATATAGCATTGCTATTTGAATATATTTGTTCCGCTTGTCTTTTCAAGTCCAGTAATTTTTGTGATGAATTTGCACCAAGTGTTTGCCTTGCAGCTGCTTCTGCGGCTGCTGCGGCTTCTGCGGCTGCTGCGGCTTCAGCCGCGGCTGCTGCGGCTGCTGCGGCTGCTATTTCTGCAGCTGCCAAGGCTTTTTGAATTGCTTCTACTTTATTAAAGTTATTAAAAATTTCCTTTATCTTCTCAACTGCCTTCCTTGCATTGTCAGCCTCTTCATTTGCTATCCGAACTGCCTCATTTCTTTGTTCTTCACCTTGTAATCCCGCAAAATTAACTTGTTTTTTTGCTTTTTCAGCAGCTGCTGCGGCTGCAGCGGCTTCCTCTTCCGCTTTCCTTCTGGCTGCTTCTGCGGCTTCCTCTTCCGCTTTCCTTCTGGCTGCTTCTGCAGCTTTTGCGGCTTCCTCTTCCGCTTTCCTTCTGGCTGCTTCTGCGGCTGTTGCGGCTGCTGCGGCTGATTTTTTAGCAGCATCCAAAGCGTCTATTATTTCTTGTACTTGTTGATGATTCTTTAGAATTTCCTGAATATTATGAACTGCAGTGTTAGCTTTTTTACCTTCCTCATTTGCTTTCTGAACTGCATGATCTCTTACATTTGCATCATTTGATCCCGCAAGCGCAACTTGGTTTTTTGCTTCTTCAGCTGCTGCTGCGGCTGCTGCTGCGGCTGCTGCTTCTTCCTCAGCTTTCTTTTTGGCTGCTTCTTTTTCTGCGTCTTTTGCTGCTGCTTCTGCCTTATTGGCATTTATTTGGGCGTTTTTAACTAACCTACTAATTTTACTAACATTCGGAAACCGTGTTTGAATTGCAATTGCACTTTCAGCAGCCTGTCTTGCTTTGCTGGCTGCTTCCTTTGCTGTTTGAACGACACTATTTCTAGTATTTTGATCAGATGATTTGGCTAGTTTAACTTGACCAGATGCAATTCTTGCTGCACGAAGAGCTTCTTCATTTAATTGTGTTGCTTGTGTAACAGCTTCTGCTTCTATATTAATTGCTTCAGTTGCACTTTTTCTAGCTTGATTTAAAAATTCGGTTGCAGTAGTTAACGCATTATTCGCGCGATCCAACTTACTTTGTTTTTCCGGAAATACAATTACTAATTCATTCAAAAACTTAAATTTGATTTGTATTTTTTCAACAGCACTTTGAGCTGCTTGAACAGCTTCATTTGCGGCTTGCAATTTTCTAGCGTCTTTGGCTGCATTTGCAGCATTTGCTGCAGCTTCTGCCTTGGAAACTTCCTCTTCTGCTGCAACTGCTGCAGCTTCAGTTTGGTTATTGATTATTTCATTAAATTCAGTCGTTAACTCTGCAAGAATGTTTATTGCATAATTAATAATTTGGATTGCTTCATCTTTGTTGGATATGTGTGATTCAGTGATAGTATTATGTGTGTCCATTACTTTTTGTGTGGCAACACTAATTTGAGTATTCAGTTCTGTCAGACTGTTACTGTCATTATTATTGTCTATCTTGCCAATTCTATCTTTAGCTGCATCCACTAATTGTTTTGCTTCCTCAGCCAGTTTCTTTAATCTCGCTGCTTCTTCATCCTCAGCTAGTTTCTTTTTCAATGTTGCTGCTTCATCTTCCGCTTTCTTTTTTGCTGCAACTGCATTGGTCACAATTTCCTTAACAATTTCAATGACTTCATTGCTTTTTCCAGTAATTTGATTAAATTCCTCATTACGATTAATATTAATACTCATTGCATTAATGATGTCAATTGCTTTTTGTTGTTTATTATTTATATTTGTTATATTTTCCTCATTTAGTTGAACAATTTCATTTGCTTTTTGCGTAAGTTCATTGACCAACTTAGAACATCTATTCTGAATTAAACCTATTGATATATGATTATCATATTCCTTTCTTTTAAAACCCAAATCCTCAATATAAATATTAAATATGTTTTTAATAGATTCCAATATTTGTATTGCTTTATCAATCTCATACTTATCCATGTGCTCACGAATTAGATTAAGATACTTATTGAAATCATCGTCAGTCAATAAGTTATCCCCACTCGCAACAAACACAGGCACATGGCGGCCATTCACAATTTCATCCTTGCTCATAAATTCCAAATATAATGCATATCTTCTATCAGGATATGTTTGTTTCAAAAGATTCTCAATGTGTTTTTCACCTCTTTTTATAAATCGCGTGTATGCTTTGTTTTGATCCTGATGATCATCCAATTTATCAGCATTAACATAAAAATATACATCACTTGATTTTGGCTCTTCTGACTTAGGTGGATTAGCAATGTATACACGATTAATTGTAATTAAAATTCCAAGTCTTATCATATCATTAATAACATTGTTAGGAAGAATGTTACTGGCAGGGGCCGACGGCAGCATAGTGGCGTACCACCAAGTTTCATCCAATTTCTTATCCTTTATAAATTTGAGTGTTGTTTCTTTAACTGAGTTGATGATACTCTCAAACTCAAACATTTGTTTTTGAGGAGGTGATTCCTTAAATGTAGAATACACTTCTGTAATATAAGTATCTGGATTGGTATTAACATTTTTATACCAATTCATTATAAACATCATATATGCATTCAGTTTATTGCGTAAACATGGTTTATCATTAGAGCACTCTTCATTATTGAAATTAGTTTCAAATATACTAGAAGATTCGGCATTGAACTTATCCTTACTATTTAAAAAATACTTCCAAAATATATATTCACCATAAGACAATCCATAGGATAGAAGCTTTACAACAACAGCCATTTGTTTATTATTAGTATCATTTATGTTTGCATTATTGGTTTTTGTGTCTAAAAAAGATTTAAGTTGTATTTCAATTTGTTTTTTTAATTTATCAATATGATTCTCTAAAGAACTAAGACTGAATACCTTGTTAGCAGCAACTGTGCGTATTTCAGGCAAAGTCAATTTTGTGTTCTTAGGAAGTCCCAAACTATTTCCAATCATATTTTTTTGTTGCTGTTCAGTCAATGTGTCTGGTTGTGGTTTTGGTAGTGGTGTTTGTTGTGGTGTTGGTGTTGGTTGTGGTTGTAGTTGTGGTGCTGCAACAACTGGTTCTGTTGTAACAACAATCTCACCTACCGGCTCTTCCTCTTCCCCATTTACAAAGCGATTTGTATGTAGAATTGCATCCAAATTAACAATCTGCGTATTAAGATATGCTCGTGTTGCCTCAGAGGTTTCCCAAGCTTGTTTGGCAAATCGCAGGGATTCCAACATATTTGTTAATACCTCCACTAAAAGGTCAGGAAGTGGATACATTTCCTGATTGTCAGCCAAATAGTTCAAAAAGGGAAATAGGTGGCTTTTCTCCTTATTGGGTTTTCCTCTTTCGGCATCCCAAAAGCCTAATTCTTTCAAAAGGGGTATGTCAGATTCCACATATCCGTTTTGATTTGTCTCTCGTTCCAACATATCCTCGGGACGATTGGACACGAAGTGTCCCATGAATGTTGGAAAAGGCATCTCTTACTAAATTCGCAGGGAAAACATTTCCTGAATCAACTCGGGCGACAATTGCTGCTGTGGCTTTTGATCTGTGGGTGGCTTTTGATCTGTGGGTGGCTTTTGATCTATGGGTGGCTTTTGATCTATGGGTGGCTTTTGATCTATGGGTGGCTTTTGATCTGTGGGTGGCTTTTGTATTACAGGAAGTGGCCGAGACGATCCTTTATAATCCTTTGTTCGCAATTGAATTAAATTGTATAAAAAGGTTCGTAGTGCAGTTGGTTGACCGGGTCCTAAGCGTGTTTGCAGCCCCTGAACTGTTGTAATTGCCGGCAAAAGCTCCGAATCTTTCATAAAACCCTTTGCATTTGCATCCATATCCGAAGGAACAGCCTCCCTGGCAGCCGCAAACATGAGTGCGTAAATTAAAAAATACGATTGACTACACTTTTTATTCAGCATTACATCTGTATCAGTAGTGCAATCCGGTAATGCATTGAAAAACTCGGCAATATACTGTACATGATCCAGAAAGAATGTGCTAGTTTCCTTGTAAAATCCCGTATCTAGTAAAATATCTCGTTCTGCTTGCGTTAACAGCCCTAATACAGTTGCAAGTTGATCCGGATTCTCTTTGAGATAGGCAAAAAGTTCCGTTCTATATTTGTGATTTTTCTCACCTGTTGGGAGTAAATAGGCCTTTGGTCCCAAGGTAACTGATGTAGTTTGTGATAATATGTCTAAGGTACGAGATGGGTAGAATTGTTGGGTGTGTTGGGTCTGTTGGGACAGCTGACTAGACGCTTTGGCTTTGGAATGTGTTGGGGAGGATGTAGGAGATGTAGGATCTTCCTGAGATCCTGTGGATCCCGAGACAGAGGCTGCGGGTGCAGAAGGTTGTGGCTGTAATGGGGCAGCAGCATTGGCAGAGGCTGTTTGTTGTTGAGCTGCTGCGGCTGCTGCGGCTGCTGCGGCTGCTGCAGCTTCTTCGGCTTTCTTTTTGGCTTCTTCGGCTGCTGCAGCTTCTTCGGCTTTCTTTTTGGCTTCTTCGGCTGCTGCAGCTTCCTCGGCTTTCTTTTTGGCTTCTTCGGCTGCTGCAGCTATTGTGGCTGAAGCTTCTGCTTCAGATGCCGGATCATTTCCACCGATTTGTTTAAAAAGAAATCCAGTGCCGTCTGTGTGAATAGAATATGAAAAATCCACATTTTCTCCATTTATACTACGGGAGAATGTTGCTTCACCGTCTGTAAGTATGGCATCACCAACAAATGAATCACTATAAATTATTCCTTTATTTTCATCATGTATATAAAGATACATATAATGACCGCCTGAATTTTCAGTACCTCTACCCGTGTGCAGCATGACTCCTTTTAATTGGAATTTTTTACCATCTATTGTTGTTTCAAATGGAATTGTAACAGGATTGATGTTTTTTTCCAATTTATTATTATTAAATTGCATGCGTTTTAAAAAAATCAATAAGTATTTATTGGTATTAGGAATTCTTTTTGTTATAGTTTTTGTTATAGTTTTTGTTCCATTACCATTAAATAAATTGAAATTATTCTTATTGCATCCTTCTAATTGCAAATTATCTGAATCGTTGAAGTCTGCATTCAGCAATGTTTCTAATTTGGAACTTGATTCAGGCATTGATAAACTTATAAATGGTTCAAACGCTTCTGATGAAGCAATTGAAGTTGGGCGAATAGTCTCTTCTCTTAATGTATCGTTATTACAGGTTGTTTCTGTTTTGGAACTAATATTTAAAAACCCAAGGTCGTTAGTCTGTAAATTAAAAAAATCAAGCATTTGAGTAAAAAACTCACTTATATCATGTTGTTTTGCAAACTGGGCATTTACATAGTCTTTAATCTGTTTATATGAGTTGTCACTTAATTCATCAATGTTTTTAATTCCAGCAAATGGCGTATTAACAGAATTATATATAAATGACATAATTGCTTTTTCTGTGTCATTCAATATAGTTTCATCTTTAATGTTGTAAGTTATTTTAATATTCTCTAAAATCCCACCAGTTTCACGGTCAATAATGTTTAATTGATATGTTTTTATAAAATCGTTATATGTGTCAAACTTAATTAAGGTTTGTATTTTTTTGCTTTTATACTCATTTAAAGCTTTTTTTAATTCTTCTTTTTTAACAAGTTTAATATTATCTTTGCCTCTTAGATACTCTCCTAAATAGTGTTTATATTTATATATAAATTTTCCAATATTTAAAGTTTTATTATCATTCAATTCGTTTATTGCTTGATCAACAATAGCATTGTAAATGTTAGTTAGTTTATTTTTAATGGCATTCAATAACACATCCACATTTTCCGATTTATGTTTTATTTCATCATAATATTTTGTTAATTCTTCATTGGTTTCAAATCCAACTCTATACATATTCATATTTTTGAACATATTCGTATAGTTTGCTGATTTAACAGCGCCGTTGTTACTATAGTACATATAATAAATTAAAGTTAATAATGATCTTGCGTCGGTATTTTCATTCTGCTTAGAATATAATGCTTTAACAAATTCGTCTATATGCGATACCATTTGAATCATAGTATTCATATAACAATGATTTGCAACAGAGTCATCCAATCCACTATGTTTTTGTGGATTATTAATTTTAACAATTAAATTATCAACTGTATCTTTGTTTATTTCTATATTGGTTGCGGCACTCATCCCCTACTTAAAATGGTCCTGTAAATTGTGTGATAGAATGGACGAGACAACCACAACCACAACACCAGCAACCACGATCCCACAAGCACCTTCAGTGCTAGAGCGTCGTGTTACCACAAGTAAGAATCGTGTACAGTGTAAGCAGGATCTCGTCATTTCATGGCTCCAGGAGTTCTATTCTCATCCGGGTAATCTGGATGCCTTTCTCCCCATTTACAAGGGTGAGTCACCCATGAGTCTCCGTCTCATTGACTATTTCGTCACCAACTATGCGAAAAAGAACAACACCTCGTATCTCCTCGGTAACCGTCAGTTCCTGGTCTATTTCCAGTACAAGCGCGAGCTCAATGCCTATTCCAAGCGTCTCTTTGACCCCTTTTGCCGACGGGAGCGTATCCTCTTTCAGGCCCGTGGCTACGAGGAGGTCACGACCACTGTTGGTCAGCTGAACTTTTTCCGGTGGGCCATTGAAAAGCAGATTCTCCAACATATAGCCGAGAATCGCGAAGCCATTGAGAAAGATATGAATTCCACGCTCAAGGAGCATTACTCGCGGTCCACTAAGTCCAAGTCCACGCGTACAACAACGGTAACAGCACTTACAACCACCTCCTATGGAGTCGCTACGCTGCCAGATGCCGTGTTGGGATCCGATGAAAGTTCGGAAGGTTCAGGATCCTCCAAGGGCAGCCGTAAAAAGCGGTCCGAACTCACCAAATCGGCTATGAAAAAGGTGAATTTCCATGCATGCGATGTCACTGTGAGCTTTTCCTAGGGCTTCCAACACTTCCAACATATTCCTTCTCTCCTCGTTTGTAAAATAAGATCACATCCTATTTTGCAAAGCACACAACTTGGGCGCAGCCCCTAATAAATCTTCATATGAGGGGTTAAAGCCCCTTAATTTTCAAAGTATTGTTTGGGTCGCAGCAGCTCATAGGCCTGGAGAGCCGCGGCTTCCTCGGCGACCTGAGGTGGCAGCCACCGGTCCGCAAATTGCCGGTCCGCCAGGCGTTTTGCAGCCTCCACATCGCGTTCGCGGTTGTCTTCCGTAACGGCATCCCGAAACTCACGCACAATATTGCGTGCATCGGATCCCTCGGCATCCATGCGTTGCAGGAAGGGATTCGTGGAGTTTTTGGTGGGGGGCAGAGTATTGTCCGGCATATAGTCCAGTTGGTGTCGGAATTGCCCCGTACTTTTGCGAGTGCCCGTGGGATTCATATCCATGTATTTCGGGTCTTTGCTTTCCTGGAGACTTTGAGCAGATGTTTGGGTGGGCGGGGTCGCGTGGAAATTGTCCCAAAGACGACTATTCACAAAATCACGACCATTTTGTTCCCGCCGAATCCGGAGGGCTGAACAGGTGGGTATCTCCATTTGAGTGGGATCCTGCACGGGAGGGAAATGATTACCGCCCGCCTGGGCCATGGCAGTGGGCTGCAATTCCTCCCATTTAGAGGTTGTGCGGGGAGCCGTGGATTCCACATATTCCGCCGCGGCATAGTCGTAATGGGATCCGAAGGCTTCGGCTGCTGAGGCAGCTTCGGATTTTGTGGGATTTCCTACACCTGTCAAGGATTGTCCGAATGCTGTATCCCAACTCATCTAAACCAGGCTTTACTAAAGAAACAGTAAGAAAACTTCTAAAAATACCTTGAAATGTTTAAAGTTGTAAAGAATACAAGACGGAATCGGCGGTCCCCCTCACCTCCTACAGGTAGTACGGCTAGCGCACCAGCTGCCCCTGGCACCATGGATACTGCCATGACATCGTTTTTTACGGCCGAATCGGCTTCGGCGTTTCTGAAACCCTGGTTGCGACTGGAACGAGGTCTTCGTTTACAACGGTTTCGTGCATTTGCGGAGGAATATCCTGAGCTAACTGCCGATGAACGAGAGGGTCTGTACAAGGCTCTGGTGAAGTTTAATGATGCCAAAGTTCTCAATACAAAACAACAGATTCAATACGAGGAGGGGAAGATTGTAGGGATTCGGGGACTCAAAGTTATTCGTGGAGACAGTGGAACCGTATTTAAAATAGATGCATCTCGCCCTACCAAACGCAAGGGACATAAGGAGGATTCTGAGGTGGTGGAAAAAATTGAAGGATTGACCAAGGAGTGAATGGGGGATCGTGGCCCTCTTTCGTTCTTTCCTTTCTGTGATTTCCCTTCCTTTCCTTTCCGTCCTTTCCTTTCTATTCCAAAATGTCCTATGCTTCCAACACATCCCTTGCCTTCCTCGCAGGTCTCCTGCTGAAGATGTATGAAAAGCAGTCCTGGACTGCAGAGGAGCTGTCTTCTCTGCAGTCCATGGTGGTTACTGAGAAGGCACCTGAGGTGACACCAGAGGTGACCGAGGTCATACCAGAGGTGGCCGAGAAGACACCAGAGGTGACACCAGAGGTGACCGAGGTAGCACCTGAGGTGGCTGAGAAGCCACCAGTACCTGAGCCAGAGGCTCCCAAGCACGAGGCGCCTAAGAAGGTGAAGAAGGTGAAGAAGGTTGCAAGTGAACAGACTATTGCACCTGCACCTGTTGCTCCTGCGCCTGCGCCTGCAGCACCCAAGGAGCCTGAGGTGATTCCTGCAGCACCTACAGTTGCAGCTGCACCAGAGCTCGTAATTAGCCCCACGCATTGCCTTGCTCGTATGGTACAGAAGACCAAGGTCATCCCAGGTACTGAGGAAAACAAGGTCTATGAGGCCAAGCAGTGCATTCGCAAGCGTGCCAAGGGCGAGCTACTCTGCCCCAAG